>Ga0105152_10000157_pt1 | contig 16791 bp, 13 predicted proteins | sample LakBais05cmmetaG_FD_81534 | JGI IMG/M metagenome (GOLD analysis project Ga0105152, IMG submission 81534) | Lake sediment microbial communities from Lake Baikal, Russia to study Microbial Dark Matter (Phase II) - Lake Baikal sediment 0-5 cm | ecosystem: Environmental > Aquatic > Freshwater >...
TATTATCAGCTGAGGGTATCGCCGAAATGCAGCATGGGGCAATTCAAACCGGAGATGGTCAATCCTACGGTATGGGCTGGGTGGAGGGCCAGGTGGGGAATCTGGCTGCCGTCCATCACGCAGGCGACGCAGCCGGATATACCACGACCGTCATTCTCGACCCTGACCAGAGAATCGGCGTGGCAGTACTCGCCAATGCCAGCAGCATGCTGGTTTCACCCCCCAATACTCTGGCAACCCAAATTTACCAAGGCCTGCATAACAAAACAATCACAAAACCCGGATTGACCACAACGACGCTTTACCTGATCGTGGATCTCCTCGTTATCGGTCTGACCGCTTGGACGATCATGGCATTTATCTACCTGCCACGCTGGTGGAAACGGCTGGGCGAGTGGCGCCAGAAAGGCGCAGGTGCTCGGTTAACGAGGATATTCCTGCCAATCGTGATGGATCTGCTCTGGCCATACATCCTGCTGGGGTTCATCCCGCAGGGTGCGGGTTTTCCAATGTGGCGGGTGTTAAATGTCTTTCAACCTGACATTTCTTACTGGTTGCAGGTCTTTGCCTGGGCGTCGGTTGGTAAAGGTCTGATCAAGATGACCCTGTTCTTTATTTTTATCCGCACCCATAAGCCGCCCAGCATCGCACGCGCCTTGCGCCGTGGATCAGCTTAATGGTCTGACCAACGCCTCTACCGTGTGATACTTGCTTTTGGTTCCAGTTCATGGTATATTAATGGAGCAAGACAACACCCTAAAGCCTCAACGTGAAAAGTGGGCAACCCCCACTTTTCTTTGTTACGGAGCACATGACTTAATCTGGAGAAAGCGGGATGAAGAACGAATTCAATCTGGCATTCAACGAAGTCCTTGAAGAGAAACAACTTCCGAAGGATATCATCGTCAAGGCATTGGAATCTGCCATGGCCTCTGCCTATCGCAAAGCTGTTAACGCTTCCAACGGGCAGGCAGTTGAAGCCAAAATAGATCTTGAAACTGGAAAATTTGCCATATTCGCCGAAAAGGAAATCGTCGATTCGGTACTGGATCACAGAACTGAGGTGACCCTTGAGGATGCGCTCAAGGCGGATCCCAACGCTGAAATGGGCGGGATGGCGATGATCGACTCGACTCCTGCTGATTTTGGCCGTGTGGCAGCTCAGACAGCCCGACAGGTCATCCAGCAGCGCATACGCGAAGCTGAACGGGATGCGCAGATCGAGCACTTTGAAAAACTGGTCGGCGAGATCATTAACGGCGTCGTCCAGGCAGTCAATGCCATCGGCGCCACCGTTGGTCTGGATATGAAAGCGGAAGGCATGCTGGCGCGCAAAGAAATGATTCCGGGCGAACGTTTTCGGGTGCACGACCGAGTCAGAGCATTGGTTGCCGAAGTAAAAGACAATCCTCGTGGTCCCCAGATTATCCTCTCGCGCACTCATCGCAATTTCCTGCGCCGGCTGCTCGAAAATGAAGTCCCCGAAATATTTCACGGAGTGGTCGAGATTCGTTCCATTGCACGTGAACCGGGCGCGCGTGCCAAGGTGGCCGTCTCAGCCACCCAGCAGGGCATCGATCCGGTGGGCGCCTGTGTCGGCATCCACGGTGTGCGCATCCAGGCGATCGTGCGTGAACTGCACGATGAAAAAATCGACGTGATCGAATGGAACAATGACCCGGTGGTGTATATTGCCAAGGCCATCAGCCCGGCACGCGTCAGCGGTGTATACCTGGTGAATGCCGGCGAAGACAACCGCACTGCCACCGTGGTGGTTCCGGAAGACCAGCTCAGCCTGGCAATCGGCAGGGATGGGCAGAATGCCCGTCTGGCTGCCCGGTTGACCGGCTGGCGGATCGACATCAAGAGTCTGCCCGAAGCTGCGACGGACGCAATTGCCAAGTTAAAAACCGATCCAACCCTCGCCGCCATGATCGAGAACGAAAAGGAGAACCTGCCGGCCATCGAGGCCCTTTTGGTCAAGAAAGCAGAAGGTCGACCGCTGATGCCCGAGGAATATGATCAGATCACCCATTTCGTGGACCGCATCGAACGGCGTACAGCCCACAAGCAGGAAGAAAAACTGCGCGAGGAAGAGACCCGGCTGAAGGAAGTCCGGTCAGGTATCCCCGAGGAGTCTTTCTCGGTCAATATTCTGGATGCCGGTCTGCCCGAGCATATCGCCTTCATACTCCAGGAAGCCGAATTCAGTACGCTGGGCGACCTGGTCTTGCAGATGCGCCTTAATCCTGATATCGTCCTTGCGCTGCAGGGCATCGGTCCCAAAGCAATGCAAACCATACAGGATGTTGTTAACGCCATACCGATCGCCACTGAACCGGAACCAGTTGAAGAGCCGGCGATCGTGGAAGTACCCACTGCCGAAGTGGAAGCACAGGCGGTTGAGAAACAACCGATATCAGAAGACACACAGACCGCTGAAGAAACACCATCTGAAGAGGTACCCGCAACCACACCCGAGGAAACTGCTGCCACTGCAGGTGAAGGTGCAGAGGTTTCTTTAGACGAGTTATTCACCCTGAAACCAGAGATCCTGGTCGCAGGTGCTGCGGTCGCGGAAGAAGAAGAAGGATCCAGCGCGGCCTCAAAAGACAAGAAGAAGAAAAAGAAATCCAAGTTTGTCGAAGTGGTTTATGATCCGGATCGCGACATCACCACTGCCCGCAAGAAACACAAGCGCAGCGATGGCACTTTCGAGTGGGATGAGTGATGCGCATGGGAGAATAGTTGCATGGCAAAGAAAGCCCATCCACGCGTCAAACACATCCCACAGCGAACCTGTGTCGGATGCCGGGAGACACTTGCCAAGCGCAGTCTGATCCGGCTGGTGCGCACGGAGGACGGGATCATGATCGATAAATCCGGGAAGATTTCCGGGCGGGGTGCCTACCTTCACAATATGCGTTCGTGCTGGGAGGCTGGATTGAAAGGTTCGCTGGCACACGCTTTGAAGACCGAGTTGACCGATACCGATCGGATCAAATTGAAGGAGTTTTCCACCAGCCTGCCAGATGACAGCTCTGAAGCTGTTTAAACGCTAGAAATTCGAAAGGCCAACTGAAGTAACCCGAAACTCTTAACCCCGGCATGAGCTTATGTTGGATCCGGACCGGGAGTATGTGAATCCAACGCATAGCATGTCAGGTTACTCAACAGATTTGCCGTGGGGGAAGGCGCTGTTTGCGTCATTCTTTTGGAGGTGCTCTATGAGTGAAAAAATTATTAACAAACTGGAATTACCCTCCAGCGTGACCATTCGGGACCTTGCACAATTAACCAAGACCAGTCCCATTCAGATCATCAAGATTTTGATGGCCAATGGTGTCATGGCAAATATCAACCAACAGATCGATTTCGACACTGCCGCTGTCGTATGTTCAGAGGTGGGAATCGAAGCAGTCCTGGTTGTTCCGGAAGAAGAAAAGGTTAAAGAGGTGGGCGAAGTACCCTATTGGCGCCAGATGATTGCTGGTGAAGACACTACCAAACTGGTGAACCGCCCGCCGGTGGTCACGATTCTGGGTCATGTTGACCATGGCAAGACCACGCTCCTGGATGCCATCCGTCATACGGATGTGGCTGCTGGCGAAGCAGGCGGGATCACACAACACATCGGCGCCTATCAGGTCGAGCACCATAACCGGCTGATCACTTTTTTGGATACACCCGGTCACGCAGCCTTTACCGCCATGCGAGCTCGCGGTGCGCAGGGCGCAGATATCGTTATCCTGGTAGTGGCAGCCAATGACGGTGTCATGCCCCAGACCCGCGAAGCCATCGCGCATGCCAAGGCAGCCCGCGTTCCAATCATCGTCGCCATGAATAAAATTGACCTCAGTGAAGCCAACCCTGACCTCGTAAAAAAACAACTGGCAGATAACGGGTTGGTGCCTGAGGATTGGGACGGGGATACGATGGTTGTTCCCGTCTCTGCCAAGAAAAAGCTGGGCATCGACGACCTGCTGGAGGGAATTCTGCTGGTGGCCGATTCGAATGAGATAAAAGCCAATCCAAACGGCAAAGTGGTTGGAACGGTCATTGAAGCCGAACTCGACAAGACGAAGGGCGTCATTGCCACCTTGCTGGTTCAAAACGGAACCCTATCCGTTGGTGACGTGGTGGTTGCCGGTGAAGCCTGTGGTAAATTACGTGCCATGTTCGATTACAAGGGTCGCAAGGTGCAAAAAGCCGGCCCCTCTTTTCCTGTATCTGTTTTAGGTCTTACCAACGTTCCCGAAGCGGGTGACCTTTTCATGACTGCCGAGACAGATCGAGAAGCTCGTGAGAAGGTTGCTGCCCTTCATACAATCCGCCAAAGTGAGACTACAAATCCCAGAGCCACCCTGGAACAGTTATTCGAGCGGTTCAAGGCAGGCGAGATTAAGGAACTGCGCTTGATCGTCAAGGCAGACGTTCAGGGTTCACTCGCGCCCATCATCAAATCCCTGAATGACCTTTCCAGCGGTGACATCAAGATCAACATCTTGTATTCTGAAACCGGTAACATCGGAGAGAACGACGTCATGCTGGCTGCCGCGTCAACGGCAGTAGTGGTCGGATTCAACGTGGAAGCGGATGCCAATGCGCGCCGGGCTGCAGAAGCCGAAGGCGTATCGATTCGCCTGTATAATATCATTTACCGCCTGACCGAGGATGTGGAAAAAGCTCTGAAGGGCATGCTTGAGCCTGAGTTCAAGGAAGTGGTTTTAGGTCAGGCTGTCATTCAGGCAGTATTTAGCGCCAAGAAACTCGGAAGCGTAGCTGGGTGTAAAGTGGTTAAAGGTGAGTTCCGCCGGAATGGCAAGATCCGCGTACTGCGCGGCGGGAAGCTTATCCATGAGGGTGAGGTCGCATCCCTGCGTCATGAAAAGGAAGACGTTCAGGAAGTTCGCACAGGATTCGAATGCGGGGTGGGCATCCGCAATTTCAGTGACTTCAACCCGGGTGATGTTTTGGAATGCTACACGATCGAAAAACAATAAAACCGCAGACGGGTGACGAACGATGCCTACCAAAGTAAGAATGCAACGTATTAATGATCGCATGCATCAGGAGCTTTCAGCCTTGATACTGCTCAAGATCAGCGATCCACGCCTTTCCGGGATCAGTGTCACGGATGTGAGCGTTGACCGCGAGTTCGCCTATGCTGATATCTACGTATCCGCCGTGGAAGGCGCTTCGCGCTCAAAGGAGGTCCTCGAAGGATTGGAGCACGCCAGCGGTTTCCTGCGGCATGAGCTGGCTGCGCGGGTCGAACTGCGCACCTTCCCCCGATTACGTTTCCATTGGGATCCCACTCCTGAGAATGCCGACCATATTGAAAAAGTGTTCCGCAGCCTGCATGAGAATGAACCGGCAGGTGATAAGACAGTCAAAAAGCGATAACATTTTATTCGATATATAAGAAATAAGATGAACGATATAGTTCGACAGATTGGTGACAAGTTCAAGAAAGCTGAGAGTATCTGGCTGGCCTCCCACATCAGACCGGATGGGGATGCAATCGGATCTCTGACCGCTTTGGGGCTGGCGCTCCAGAATGCGGGTAAACAGATCACCATGCTGTTATCAGACGGTGTTCCAGCCAACTTCAGGTACCTGGCCGGCAGTAGTCAGATCGTTAAAAAAATTGACCCCGGCACGGCGCTGCGCGTGACCGTGGATTGCTCGGATGGCCGCAGGTTGGGTAGATTGTTCACTGATGGCGACCGCTTCGATGTCAGCATCGACCATCACATCACCAACGTCATGCCGGCAGAGTTGAATTTGGTGGAACCGGAAGAACCCGCCACTTCAGCTATCCTGGCGAAATACCTGCCCCAATGGGGTCTTGAAATCACCCCGGATGTGGCGACCTGTCTGTTGACCGGTGTGATCAGCGACACGTTGGGGTTTCGCACCTCGAACATGACACCGGATACACTCCGCCTGGGTGCCTTGCTCATGGAAAGGGGAGCCAATCTTCCAGACCTGTACCAACGCACTTTGATCCGGCGCTCCTTTGATGCCGCCCGGTATTGGGGATTCGGTTTGTCCCGTCTGCAATGTGTTGACCGTTTATTGTGGACAACACTGACAGCCGCTGATCGGAAGGAAGTTGGTTATCCCGGTCGGGATGACGCTGATCTGATGGGTGTGCTCTCAGCCATCGATGGGGCAGATGTGGCGGTGATATTTAATGAACAATCCGATGGGAAGATCAAGATCAGCTGGCGCTCGCAACCGGGGTTTGATGTGTCAAAACTGGCTGTCTCGCTGGGCGGTGGCGGGCACCCTGCTGCTGCCGGGGCTGAATTGACCGGAACGATGGATGAAGTTCAGGCGAAAGTACTGGCTGCCACCCGCCTGATTGTGCAGGATGGTAACGGATCCCAACCGGATAAACAAGGAAAATGATCAGCATGATATTATCGCTGTTTGAAGATCAGAAATTAGTTTATGAAAGAATACTAGCAATACCACTTTTAGCGGTGGGGTTGATATTCCTTAAGGAGGATATCCATGAATGAAGAGAGTCAGTTTGATGTAAAGAATGCAATATCCGGTGTACTCGTGGTGGATAAACCCGTCGGGTTGACTTCGCATGAGGTCGTCCAGATCATTCGGCGTGGTACGAATATCCGCCGGGCAGGGCATACAGGAACACTCGATCCGCGCGCTTCGGGCGTCCTGATCGTATTGATCGGTCCCGCCGTCCGCCTGAGCGAATATGTCAGCGCATCCGATAAACGCTATCAGGCGATCATACGGTTGGGCGCGACTACTGATACCTTCGATGCAGATGGAAGTTTTACCAGCAAGGATCAAATGGTCGAGATCACAGAAGATCAATTTGATACAGCTCTGAAGTCTTTTGTTGGTGAGATCATCCAGACCCCGCCGCCCTACTCTGCCGTTAAAGTCCATGGCCGGCCGGCTTACGACATGGCACGCAAGGGTGAAGAAGTTGTACTTGAACCGCGAAAAATCCAGGTCTACAGTCTTGACCTGTTGGAATGGGCGCCCCCCGAGGCGGTCATCGATGTTTACTGTTCATCCGGTACCTATGTGCGCTCGCTTGCCAATGACATGGGTACCAAACTGGGCTGCGGAGCCTATCTGACCGGTTTACGCCGCACGAAAAGCGGCCGGTTCACCCTGCGGGATGCCGTACCCCTGCGCAAATTACGGGAAGCTTTCGATGCCGGTAACTGGTATCAATATGTCATTCCGGCTGCCGAGGCTCTGTCTGATTGGCCGGCAGTAGAATTGAACAACGAACAGGTTGAAGCTGTCCGGCATGGGCATCGTGTTGCCGCCCAACCGGAAGACAAGGGCATGGCACGCGGGATCAGTGAGGCCGGCGAATTGGTGGCTTTATTGGAAGTCGATCCTGCCACCCAGGAGTGGCAGCCGCGCAAGGTATTCTTTACCTAAAGAATAATAAGACTCCCCGCCCGGGGAGTCTTTGTTAGAGACTTTATGCAGGTCGGCGTGCAAGCCTGATAATCGATTAAAATTCAATTAACCCATGTCAAAGTATTATCCCTCCATGGATTCGCTAGAACTACATAATACCTGGCTGACGATCGGGTCATTTGACGGCGTCCATCTCGGCCATCGCGATCTGATCCAGCAATTGATTGATGGCGCACACCGCTCGGAATGCCAGGCAGTAGTGATGACCCTGTATCCCCATCCCAGCCGGGTGGTACGCGGGTTGACCACACCGATCTACCTGTCGACATTAAACGAGCGCGTGGCAATGCTCGCGGATCTTGGAGTCGACACCATCATCCAGCTTCCGTTCGACAAAAGAATAGCTTCCCAATCCGCTTCCACATTCATGAACCGGCTGATGTATCATCTGGATCCGAAAAATCTGCTGGTCGGTCAGAATTTTGTCCTCGGGCATGATCGCAAAGGGAATGCCGACGAATTGACAAGATTGGGGCGTTCGCTTGGTTATCAGGTGACCGCCATTCCTCCACGGATGTTGGGTGGTATCATCATTTCTTCCAGCCAGATCCGCGCCTGGTTGAGCGAGGGGGATGTCGAGATGGCAGCCCGCGCACTCGGCAGAACCTACACCACTTGTGGTGTGGTGGTTCACGGCGACGAACGCGGTGGCAGGATTGGCATTCCAACCGCCAACCTGGATGTATGGCAGGAACAGGTGCTCCCCACAGGTGGTGTGTATGCCTGCTGGGCAAAGGTTGGGAATAAACGTTACCCGGCAGTTACGAATATCGGCCTCAGACCGACATTCCACTCTGAACATCCACACGTAACCATCGAAGCCCACCTGTTGGACTTCACGGGCAATCTGTATGGCCAGCTCCTGTGCCTGGAATTCGTGAAGCGCATCCGCGGCGAAAGCTGCTTTGAGAGCGTCGAGGCACTGGTGAAACAGATCCACTCAGACATCACCCATGCCCGGAGGTTGCTTGTCTGATCCATTTCCCAGAAGGATCTACCTGCTCGATCCGCGCCAGCTCAGCCCGGAGACAATCGCGGTAACCTTTGCCAAGACCTCGCGTTCACCAGCATCATTCGGCGAGATCGCAGCCGAGCTGAGCGATGAAAAGTCTGCCCAATTCAATGAGAAATGGGTGGTTGGGTACGGGCATGCGTCGGTTGCCGAGCATGCCGTTCTGCACGTTGCGATTGAAAATGTATCGCGCCTGGCAGTTGAAACCATCGAATCCAACCGGCTGGCATCTTACACCGAAAAATCCTCCCGTTATCAAAAATGGGACCAGCGCGCCTTTTTCACGCCACCCGAGCTTGAAGGGAATCCTCTGAGGACGGAGTATCAAAATATCTGTGAGGCTTTATTCACTCTGTATCTGGGGTGCCAGCCTCAGCTTCAAGCCCAATTAGCCCGGGAATTCCCGCAACAGCTGGATGAAAGTGACAGCGCTTTCGACCGCCGGTTGAATTCAGCCGCATTGGACGTTGCCCGCTATCTGCTACCGGCGGCCGCCCTGGCAAATGTCGGCATGACCATCAATGCGCGCGCGCTGGAACACGCCATTTCAAAGATGTTATCCTCAGCGCTGGAGGAGGTGCGCCAGATCGGCGATAGCACAAAAGACACAGCCTGTGCCAGTATCCCAACCCTGATCAAATATGCCGCCCCAAGCGATTATCTGGCATTCACCGCCTACCTGATGCGCGATGAGGCATCCAGCAGCCATGAAAAAAGGAAGCCACCAACTGACTGGCTGACGCTGGTCAATTACAACTCGCTGGGCGTGGAGAAGATTCTGGCTTCCGTGCTGTATCGCCAGGGGGATGTGGATTATGAGAATTGTTTTCAGAAGGTGTCTGCTTTACCCCCTGATCAAAAACGGACTTTACTCGAAAGCATAACCGGAAGCCTCGGGTCACACGATGCTCTCCCGCGTGAGTTTGAGCATACCTCATACACCTTCGATGTCGTCATGGACCAGGGGGCATATTACGAAATCAAACGACACCGCATGATGACCCAGTCGCCCCAGGAATTGGGAGCGAATCTTGGGTATGCAATACCGCGCATCTTCAAAGACAGTGGATTGCTTGACCGTTATCAGCAATTGATGGATGCAGCTGCAACCACCTGTGCCAGGCTGGCTGCCTGGAACCCTGCAGTGGCGGCTTACATCGTTCCCAATGGTTTCAACCGGCGTGTCTTGATATCGATGAACGTCCGCGAAGCGTACCAATTCATTAAATTGCGGACTGCCCCGAATGCTCATTTTGCGGTGCGGCGGGTGGCGTACAGAATGGCGGAGGAAATTCAAAAAGCTCACCCATTGATTATCGCCTGTTTTCAGACCGGGAAAAGCGAAACCTCTCAAATGATCGAACAACTGTATTTCACCCAAGCCCAAACTTAAAGGAAAAGCAGGCAAGTATCATCATGGCAACCTGGATGGCGCACCTGCGTATCGCCGAACAATTAATGGAACAGTTACCCGATTTCGATACAGGCTCTTTCGTAAGCGGCTCCATCGCGCCGGATTGCGGCCTGCCCAACGAGGACTGGTCGGAATTCACTCCGCCCAAACAGGTCACTCATTATCACCACAAGACCGGTGAACTGCTGGACCTGCGTTTCTTTCGCGAATACCTGGCAGGTCATCCGTTGACCGAAGACCCGAAACGGATAAGCTTTCTGTGGGGTTATTACCTGCACCTGACCACCGACGAGCTATGGTACACCCGGCTGGCTGCCACAACCCGACAGGAATATCCCGCTCTGTTCGCCGAGAAGGGGGACCAGGCCTGGTGGGTGGTCAAGGAGGATTGGTACGACCTCGATCACCGTTATTTACGCGATAATCCGGATAGCCTGTTCTGGAAAGTCTTTATGACCCAGCCTGACCCACCCCAATACCTGCCCTTCCTGCCTGCGCAGGGTATTATGCTCCAGTTCGCTCACATCCGCGAGTATTACAGCAATGCCCACGTGGAAAAAGGTCTCGAGCGTCCCTTCCCTTATCTTAATGAAGCCACCATGCAACGCTTTATCCGCGAGACGGTGGAAAGCTTGTTCAAACTATATACTGCCTTGCAGCAACCTCTCCCGGTGGGTCTAGGAGAAATGTCGCTGGAGTTAATGCTACCAGCAGAGTACACCGCGATCCCACCACCGCTGGGCGATCCGTTGAGACAGACTCCGTCAAAAGATCATTTAAAGATTGCTGGCAAATGATCAAGCAAAAACCCCTCCGCTATCGGAGGGGTTTATCTTATATTCTCTGTTTACTTTTTCGCAACTGGTGGTGCGGCAGGCTTGCGGCGTTTGAGGCTGCGGCGAATGAGCCAGATCACCAGCCAGATGGGTCCGACGATAACGATCAGGAGCGGGATGATCAACAGTCCCAAATAGATGACGATATTGACGATCACCTTCAGGGCACTGACCAACGCCTGGATGGCCTCCCGTGCCACGCCCGTGGGTTCCCACTTGCCAACCGTGATCGGTTTCACTGCTTCCTGAGCCTGCAGGTTGACCGATATGGCGGAAAAGGCAGCAGATTCCTCGTAGTACTTGATCTGCCCTTTCAAAACTTCGATCTCCCCGCGGGTGGCGGTCAACTGGTTGAAAACCTGCAGCCAGTCCTCGGTCTTGGTGGTGGTTGTGAGGATCTGCTGAAGCTGTTTTTCAGCCAGCTCGAGATTGGTGACGCGCGACTGGAGGTCGGTATACACGGCAGTGACATCCTGCCCTGAGACATTCTCGCTCAAAACATCGCTGTCGGGTTTTTCGGTCTGGCCCTTGATCTCATCCAGCGCAGCGGTCAGCTGATCAGCCGGCACGCGGATGGTGATGTATGCCACCGGCACTTCCACGCCCGTATCGGTGGTATATTTGCTCAGGCTGGATGTGACCACAAAACCACCCATGCGCTCAGCCATTTTAACAATGTTATCCATGCTGGCTGCCGGGTCGGGCACCACGATCGAGAGGTCGGCATTTTTGATGACCACCCGGTCCACTGTGGTTGCCTGGTCGATATTGGAGGTCAGACTCCCGGTCGCAGATTGATAGGTTTCTCCAACCGCCTTATCCTCTGAAACCAAGGGCATTGCGCCTGGTGCTGCCGCCCCATCCGTCCGTATTTCGGTGGGGGGAGCTTCATTGCTGGCAGATTTCGAGGCACAGGCAGCCAGCAGGATGGCTGCAACGATCAGTGTAACGATCATAAATTTCTTTTTCATAGGGTACTCCTCCTTGAAATTGGTCTACCCGTCAGACGTCGAGTTAACGTAATTAGTTCCCACCCCTTGGAAAGATTACCAGCCACCCTCCAGTCGGGCGGCATTGCGCAAAGGCAGGCCGGCTTCCTCGATCATCTTCTGTACCAGTTGATAATTATATGCAACCCGCCGAAGTTCCCAAGTACCTAGTGACAAATCATAGATGGCATAGCTGGCATTCGGGTTGTGGTCGCGCGGCTGACCGACCGAACCGGGATTCAATATGGCGCGCGGTTTTAGCTTGACCACGATCCCAGCCGGCGGGATTTCCATATGAACCTGGTCGTCTTTTTTTCGGTGTCGAAAAATAACGGGTACGTGGCTGTGACCGACCAGGCAATATTTCGTATTGAAGGCATGGAAGTTGTTGCGCGCATCGTTGGTGGTGAGGATGTATTCCCAGATCGGGTAACGTGGGCTGCCATGTGCCATTGTGAACGAATTATAATGATACTTTTCGGGAAGTTCACCTATGTATGCTTTGTTTTCCGGGCTTAGGTGATCCATCATCCATTTAACCGACTTCTGGGCTTCGGTGTTGAAGTCCTCCAGGTCGAGTCCACCCAGGCTGGCGGCATCGTGATTCCCCATCAGGCAGATCAAGTTGGGCAGGTTGCGAACGCGTTCAACACACTCATTTGGCTGCGGTCCATAGCCTACCAGGTCACCCAGGCACCAGACGGCATCGAAAGATCCAGCATCAGCCAGCACGGCTTCAAGCGCCGGTAGATTCCCGTGAATATCCGAAGTGACAAGTATTTTCATTTAAGGCAATTCATTGGTCAATTCCCACATCTGATCCGGCGGTTGTGTCAACGTTGACCTTGATCCAACGATCACCAACCAAGTGTTCCCCGGTTTGAAGGGCAAATATCCACCTTCGGTGGTGAAGAACTGCAATGGTCTATCATCGCCAGCGGATTTCCAGACGGCGTCAAAAGCGTTGCCGTCACGCAGTAATACCGCCCTGGCACCGCTGGTATTCAACTGCAATTGTATATCAAAATAGGTCGGAGCGTACATATCGTGTTTGGCGAACAGGATCACGACGTTATCAAATGCGAGCTGCAGCCCGGTGTTTGCATCGGTCAGCGGAACCATCGTGATGATCTCCTCGCCCTCTTCACCGGAAATGGTTTCGATCCAGCGTAGGTAGCTCCCCGAGGCTTCATCGTAGTGCCACTCGGCGCGGTTGTAGGCGTTGAAATTGACCGCCAGGTCCGTTGCCGGACGGCCATCAGCCGGGATTGCCTCAGAGAACACCATGCCGGCCAGATCAGGACGCTCGGTGCTGCAAATTCCCTTTTCCAGGGCATATTTTTCCAACTCACCGGTATTGGCAAACATGCTGATGACTGTTTCGGGTCCGGTGTCGCATATTCCCGGGCAGGTGGAGGGCGCGCCACTTATGGCGCGCTTCTTCAGGGTGGAATCCAATGCTTCATTGACCTTGAACCAGGCACCTTTGAATGCCAGGATACCCTGGTAAAGGATGGCAAGCTGCGCATCCACCAGTCTGCCCGAACGGATGGGGCCGACCTTGATTGCGTCACGCCCGTAATACACAGCGGCAAAGCGGTTCATGCCCTCGCCGATGTAATAATCAAACACCAGGTCCGCCATTGAAAGGCCGGCATGCGGCCTGCCGCTGCGCGGGTAGTTGGAGACTTTGATCAACATCGGGCAGCGGTCGAGCAGCGTGGGGTTATCGACCACCAGCCCGGTCAGGGGATCGACGTTAGCCGGGTAGTCGACCGGACCATAAACAGGCATGGAAGGGGTTGGATTGACAGTCGGTTGTGAAAGTATCGGCTCGCTTGTGGGGGATGCCGGCGTCTCAGGAATAGTCGAATTGACAGTAATTGCTGCTTGACAGCCAGCTATCAGCAGGGTAATGATCAGGATCACCCCCAGGCAGCTATATGGATGCTTATTCAGCATGGGTCGATTATAACCCAGGTATTAAGGTCAGGAAAACACAATCAATTTTTCCAATCTATCATTTTCTCCCTCACCCATGTCCCTCTCCCTCAGGAAAATCTGAGGGAGAGGGTAAAAAAAGGCAAAGTAGATACCGTCTTGGAAGTCAAGGGACAATTTGAACCTGAGTGAGGTAATTCGGGTCAAAAGGTCGACCGGACTTTAAAATGCCATAAACAATATGGATCAATTTTCTGATAGCGGCTCCTATCACGACCATCGTGTTTTTCCCAGCTTTAAGCAATCTGTCACAAAAAGCATGCCTGATCTCCTGACTTCTATAGTCTAACTGATCAGTACATTTTTTGTGTCCACTTTTTCGCTCAATTCCAAGTGTGTAGGAGAGGGAAGAGCAGGCAAGTGTGAGGGTCTACTGTTTTATCCGACCCCTTCCCCCCCGATTAAATAAAATGAATCGTTGGGTTTCACTGAACGCTCAACCCCTGATAGTACACACGCCGGGACGGCGTCCACAGGAGGGCAGGCCAACCTACTATTTCACGGCGTCGATGATCTCGGCCGCGGCATCATAACGGCTGAACTGCGGCATCAGGTACACGCCCGCCACGCTGCCCCTCAACTCGCCGATCAGCTCGACCGCGATCCTGACCCCCTCTGCCAACCCATTCTCTCCCGCCTTCTCCATGCGCGACAGAACACCTTCCGGGACGCTCACGCCCGGCACCTCATTATTGATAAAGGCAGCATGGCGCGCATTCACCAGTGGCAGGATGCCCACCAGCAGCGGCGTATCAACTCCGCCCAGTTCTTCACGATAGCGTTTGATAAATGCCGCCGCCCTGCCCATCTCGAACACCGGCTGGGTCAACAGGAAATCAACCCCGGCATCCAGCTTCCCCTTTAGACGTCTGATCTCGCGCGCCGGGTCAGACGGGTCGAGGTTTAGCGCCGCCCCGACGTGGAAACTGGTCGGTTGACCCAGGTCGGCGCCAGAATGGTCCAGCCCGGCATTGAAGCCGTCCTTGATCAGGCGTATCAATCCCGACGGCACCAGATCGTAATCATCCATCGCTTCCGGGTAGTCGCCAATGGCGGTCGGGTCGCCCATCACCACGAATACGTTGCGGATCCCCAGGGCGTGCGCCGCCAGCAGGTCACCCTGCACGCGCAGCAGATTGCGCCCACGGGTCGGGAAGTGCAAAACGGTCTCGATCCCGGCCTTCTCCTCTATCAGACGGCAGACCGCCCACGGGCTCATGCGCATGCGCGCCATCGGGCTGTCTGCCACATCGATCACATCAGCGCCGGCTTCCTTCATCAGGCTCGCCCCGGCGATCAGCTTGTGGGTCGCCAGCCCACGCGGTGGGTCCATCTCAACCGCCACCATGAATTTGCCTTCCTTCAACTTGCGCGCCATCTGGCTGATCTCTTCGGAGACCGGCTGCCGCTCCTCACTTTCGACCGCAGCCAATGCAGCGCTTTCGACCCGGGAAGCTTGAGGCGCCTGGTCGACCGCATGGCGCAACGCAGCAATATGCTTGGGCGTCGTGCCACAGCATCCTCCCAGTAGCACTGCTCCACTCTGCCGGAAAGCTTCCACGTAGTCGCCGAAATAATCCGCTGCCGCCGGGTACATGATACGCCCGCCGACCTGCTCCGGCCAGCCGGCGTTCGGCATGACCGAGAAGCGTGCTTCAGGAGCCGCCTGGCGCATGACTTTCAGGATGCGCAACAATTGTGCCGGACCGCCGGAACAATTGACGCCCACAAGGTCAGCCCCATCCTCCACCAGACTACGGACCACTTTCTCGGGGTCGTCGCCCAACAGCGTCCGGTCATCACGCGTGAAGGTCATCGAAGCGATGGCTACCAGCTCGGGGGCAACGCTTTTCACAGCAGCGATCGCTTCACGCACTTCATACAGGTCGGTCATTGTTTCTATCAGGAACAGGTCGCCCCCGGCAGCATGGAGCGCAGTTGCCTGCTCGGCGAAAACTCGACGCGCTTCCTCTGGCTGGATTCGACCGAAAGGCGCCAGACGCACGCCCAGCGGACCGATATCCCCGGCGATCAGTATTTCTTTGAAAGACCCCAGCACCACCCTCCGTGCCAGTTCAACGCCGGCGCGGTTGATCTCTTCCAGTTTGTCCTCCAGATTGTGGCGCGACAGTTTATAGCGGTTGGCGCCGAAGGTGTTGGTCTTGATGAGTTCAGCCCCTGCCAGGATGTACTCGCTATGGATCGAACCCACCTGTGCCGGGTCGCTCAGGTTGAGCTCATCGAAGCAGTGCTCGAAGCTGACACCGCGCGCATTCAGCATGGTGCCCATGGCGCCATCCGCCACCAGCACCCCGCGTTCATTCAATACTTTGAGGAAAGCCTTGTCGCTCATTTGGGCACCTTCCTGGTCAACTGTTCCACTCGACTTTCGCCAATATTGAAGTACTTTGCCTTTGGATGGTGGACGATGATGGCAGCGGTGGATTGCTCGGGCACCAACTGGTATGCGGATGTCAGCGACATGCCCAGCTCGCTTTCGATCGGCAGGAGCTGGAACACCTTGGCATGGTCTGCCAATTCCGGGATGGCAGGGTAGCCCCACGAGTAGCGCTTGCCCTGCTCCTCCGCCAGCCCCAGTTCGCGCCGGATGTGGCGATGGAGATACCCGGCGCTGGCTTCGGCCAGCTGCACTGCCAGCCCGTGGTGGAAGTAAGCCTCGGTGTAGTTGTTCTCGGATTGCAGTTGGTCAAAGCGCTCGGTTGCGCATTTTCCCACCGTGACCACCTGGAAAGCGACCACATCCATCACCCCGGAACTCACCGGGCTAAAGTAATCCGCCAGCGACAAGTTGTCCTCGCGTTCCTGGCGCGGTAAGTTAAAGCGCACCAGTTCGACCGGGTCGCCGGCTGCGATGCTGCCCGGATCAAAGACGACCAGGTCGTTACCCTCGGATTGCGCCGGCCAGTAGCCGTAGGTACCCTGCGGTATATACCAGTCTTGTTGCAATGCCTCACGATGCATGGCGTCCAGTCGGGTATCGAATTCGACCTGCAATTTCACCCATTCCTTACCGTGGGCGTTCTTGGCGCCCCACGACAA
>Ga0105152_10000159_pt1 | contig 16701 bp, 11 predicted proteins | sample LakBais05cmmetaG_FD_81534 | JGI IMG/M metagenome (GOLD analysis project Ga0105152, IMG submission 81534) | Lake sediment microbial communities from Lake Baikal, Russia to study Microbial Dark Matter (Phase II) - Lake Baikal sediment 0-5 cm | ecosystem: Environmental > Aquatic > Freshwater >...
CGGACAATACGGTCAGTTCCTTCACCTGCCTATGCCCCAGAAGGTGAAGCGCCTACGTTAGCGCACATGGCTGCACAGTTAACCAAGGGTGGGCCAGGTGCGTTCGCTCGCCTGTCTGGCGAACTTGCACAGGCCGGGCGCTCTGGGTGGATTAGAAGCGGCCTAGCCGGCGCAGCCGCTGTTGGTGGGGTACAGCAGCTCCCTGTAAACGCACCTGCTCCGGAAGATACTTCCGGACTATCGCTCAGTGATCAGGTTGCCAATGGTCGTAAGCTTGTGCTTATGCCAGAGCAACTGACTCCGGCGGGACAGGTAGAAGCCCAAGGTCCGCGCGGTTACTCTGACGGTGACGTATGGGCCGGAGGCACTGGCTCTCAGCGCAAGGTAGCCAGCACGGCTCTGTTATTCGCCGTGCTGGCCATTAATAGAGGTCAGTAACGTGCAGTCTAAGAGCCAGCAGATTAAACAGGCCACTGACTTTAGCGGCGTATTTCACGCAGTAGCCCCTATTACATCAAGCGTTGAAGAGATTAGTGGAATCTTTCCTCCCGATCTCATGAAGGACCGGGCTTATACAGACCAGCTCGTCGATTACGTAAATGCTAAAAAGCAGAAGAAGCGAATTGGTGAAGAGAAGGTGACAAGCCTATGGTCCAGGCTTGGCCCAGCTATGCTTGCTGGCGCAGGCATTGGCGCAGCATCTGGCTTCACGAAGGGCTCGCTTGGAGCTGCTCGTTTCGGTGGCCCCATGGCTTGGACTGGTGCGAGTGTCCTAGCTGCTTTAGGCGCTGGCTCTGCCGCAGCCTTTCAACTAGGTCGGCAGGCTTTACGTGCCCCGCTGGAACGTCGGGCTGAGAAGACCATAGAGTCAACTGACCCGTCTGTTATCTACGCCGCCAATCATCCTCAGGTAGAAGCGGATGTAGAACGCTACGCTGGTGCAAAGTGGCTACCGTACTACGGTGCCGAGATCGGTACTCTGGGCGGGGCAGGTATTACGCTAGCAGCTCTACTAGCAGCAGGTAAGTACGACGCGTCTAAGCCGTTTCCTACAGTCGCAGCTATTGGCGGTGGCCTAGCTGGTGCTGGCATAGGCGCTGCGCTGGGTCACTATCTGAAGAAGAAGCGGCGTGAAGAAATGGCTGTGCAGATTGAGTCACGCTTAGCTGACTCACGCTCCGCACTGGCTCAGGAAGCGGCGACCAACGTAGCCGTAGAGAACACTGAGATTATGCAGAAGGCAGCGGCTATTAAGCTAGATATAGAGAAGGGCGACACCTTGCTCGGTGGTAAGTTTAAGAACGTACCTATCGTTGTAGAAGAGATAGGCACTGACGAACTAGGACAGCCCACCGTTAATGGCCGGAAGCTACTAGCCTACCGCATCCAGAAGAAGATGCCTAAGACCGCCGAAGCTAAGCTCCGCAGACGGTCTGAAGTTATCTGCACAGACGGCAAGGGTATCTTAGCTATTAAGAAAGCCGATTATCTGCTTATGCCAGGTGGCGGAATTGAAGAGGGGGAACGCCCATCGACGGCAGTTGACCGCGAGTGTGACGAAGAAGCTGGTCGTAAGCTAGACAAGCTTACCCGCTATAATACGGTTACGTGCGAGTATGACGGCGAAGGCCCGTCGCCTGGTTTTGACGGAGAGCACACGTACTTCTTTACAGCTATGGACGGTGGAGCCACTGGTACCAAGCATAAGGATCGGGAACCCTTCACGTTCGTTCCTTATACGGAGGCTATTGCACACCTAGAGAAGTGCATGGCCGACCCAAAGAACGACTGGGCTGCACCAAATAACAACGTACGATTGAATGCCATCAAAGAAGTCAGGCCTATGAGCAAAACAGCTATGCCGCGCTTCGATAACTCCCATCTTATGAAGGGGTTACAGCCGGAGTTGTATGCTGCAGGGCGTAAGCTTGTGAGAGCATTCAAGTCCTCGAATAACAAGACGTGCAAGAGAGCTAGTGATATGGAGCAAGCCGCTTTGCGTAAGCTATCTGCAGATATCGAAGACACGCATCTACGTAAGCTAGCAGCAGATATTGAAGATATGCACCTGCGTAAGCTAGCCGACATGATTTCAGCGTCTGTGCCACTGGGCAGCGTTCAGCCAGCTAAGGTAACCCCAGCTCCGACTCCAAAGCCCCCAGTAGAAGCCCCTGCCGTAGCAACAGCAAGTAAGCAACTAGCAGAGCAGGCCCAGGCAGAGATAGCATCCAGGTCAACCAATCAGACAAAGGTAGCCGATGCCGTTCGCCTAGGAAAGCGGCAGGATGTCCTGTACTTCACGCCGTCGGGCAAGCTAGCCCTGCGGAAGCTACCCAATCGTCGCTTTGAGCTACCAACCGAGGCATCTGGTGCATCTCCGGTTCCTTACGAGCAGCCTACCCAGTACATTCCTTTAGAGGGTGTACCTGACTCAGAGCTGCACGGCTACGAAGTAAATCTAGCACAAGCAGAGGGTGAGCTGCCTGAAGGGTATGAGGAAGTTGACCCACAGGATGCTCTAAAGGATCTCTACGCCAGCCAAGGCCTACCGCAGAATAGAGCCTACGCTATGCTAGACAGAGCACGGTCACGAGCACTGTTGCGCCTGCTTAAGAAGAGAATACAGCCACCAGCGGTAGCAGATGCCGTCGCATAAAGGCATGTTTGGTAAGATTGAGATAGTAGACGCGGAAGACGCGCGCTACCTTCTACTTTCCGGGCAGATCCAGGGTGGGTCTTTTCACCATCCAAGCGCTCAGTCTACCGTGCCTGGTCTACGTGGCGTAGGCGCAGTAGCCGCCTCCAGCTACATGGCCGGTTGGTTACTGGCTGGAGCCATGCATCCAGCGGCGTCTGTTGTGTGCGTAGGCCTAGGCTCTGGCGCTGGAATTATACAGCTACTGGCCTGCTGTCCCAGCGTAGATGTCACTGTGGTTGAGATAGACCCTGTTATGGTTGAGGTCGCACGCAAAGCGTTCCCACTACTGCAGTACTACGAGATGGTTGGCCGCTTAAATATAGCTACAGCGGATGCAAAGGATTACCTAGATAGCGAAGACATGTTTGACGTTGGGTTAGCTGATGCCTATGACGGTACGTCTTATAACATCAAAGACAGCTACATGCCGGCTTTATTTAGTAGGTGCAAGCACGTATACGCTAACGTTATCGACGCAATAACCGGCCAATCTACCAGGCATCTGTTAGAGTTGGCACATAAGTTTGATAAGCCAATCAAGTACCGGCTGCACGCTACGGTAGACCAGCCAATCGAGTCTGCACAGTATCAGCCAGCAAACTGGATCATGACCACAGATAACCTGAATCCGCTACTATTAGACCAGCTGCACCCGTTCAATGAACTACCTGACTGTGCTGCTATTGAGTATGCTAACCAGTCCTACGCTCACCTAACGTCACAGGTAGCTTGACGAAGTGTTAACACCCCCTAGCTTAGGGGCATGTCGATTACTGAGCTTAGAGACGCACAATACCTATCACCTGCAATTAAAGCCAACCGAATCGATCCACTGTCGCCAGGGGGTGACATCCCACTTAAAGGGGCCTCTGTTATCTCTAGAAATTCGCCAATAGTAGTTCAACGACAATCCAGTGACTCCGAGGCTATGTGTACGGTAGGCAGCATAGAAGTTGTAGGCACTGGACGCCCAGCGGTTGAGCCTGTGTTTGCTGAGCGAGCAGGAGGCTATGCGGACGATAGCCTGATTAAACAAGCTGTTAGCTCAGAGAACGCTATCGGCGTTACGTCTACACCTCGCAGTGTAACGGTCATTTCTGGGCGTAATGACCCTATCCCTGGTCAGCGTCTAGCTCAACCAGATCAACGCGTGCATGAGATGCCTGTAGCAGAATCTAGACACACGGTCACGCAGGTTACTACCCACAAGCCAAAAATCCGCGTACGCCTCAGTAATGCCGGGATGGGCAAACTGACCGTTGCCGTCCAGCAGCTGGCTGTTAGTGAGACACTTATCATTCTTGGATACCCTAAGGACGCTGAGAATATCGCAGAACCACCGCTAGCAGGCGAAGAGTCTCCTATTAAAGTCGAAATAGGTACCGATAGCTACCAATGCATGTTCGGTGGCTGGACCGCTGAGCTGGGTGATCTCTTCCTAGTTGTTCTTGTCCGCATCACTGCATAAACTGTCTGCGCGAACACTAATGGCCTTACTCCCTCAGATGAACCAGCAGCAGCCTACTACCGGTGGTAGTAGCCGTCCTGTTGTAACTCCATTCCTCGACTTCGCGTCGATGACCGTACCAGATAGCCACGATCTGGTTATGTGGTGGGCACAGTACCTGTGGCTAACAGATGGTAACTACCGGTCAGCTATGAAGCGGGTATGCGCCCATTTCATGACTTCCCTGCAGTTTCCTGACCTAGAGCCGAATGAGGAATCCGCTTGGCGCGAGTTCTTCCTTAAGCACATCGACTATAGGCGTGAGCTGCTAGCGTGTGCTCACGATTTCACTTGTTACGGTAACCTCTTTGTCAGTCTGTACTTACCGTTCAATAGATTTGCTCGCTGCACCGAGTGTAGCATGGAGCAGCCGCTTGACCGTGTAGACTACGATCTTGAGTTCGTAGAACAGGAGAACCCACTGGTGTGGCGTAGGCGTAGGCCGTGCCCCAAGTGTGGCGACACTAAGCCGTACGAGGTATTTGATCGACGCTCGAACGATCTATCACTGGTCAGGTTTAACCGCTGGTCGCCATTTGAAATTCAAATGGCTCAGAACCGGTACAGCCTACGCAAAGAGATCTTCTGGAAGATCCCTGAGCACGAACGTACGAAGATAGAGAAGCGTGCGCGTATTCACATTGATGATACGCCGATGGAAGTCCTTGAGTGCATTGCTATGCGCGGTGTGCTTAAGTTTGATGAGAATATCATCTTCCACATCGAAGAGTCTGTTATCTCAGGCATAAACGCCGAAGGCTGGGGCATCCCTAGCTCAATCGCTTGCTTCCGCACCGCTTGGCTACAGCAGCTTGTTAATAAAGCAGACCAAGCGGTTGCTATCGATTACACGCTTGGTATGCGCGTTATCTCACCAGCTCCTACGCCGGGCGGTACGGATCCGATGGCAAGTAATGGCATGGGTGAGTTTACGGCGCGCATGTCAGCTATGATCCAGACGCACCGTAATAACCCAGCGTCATACCATACGGCCCCGTTCCCGCTGCAGTATCAGTTCATGGGTGGTGAGGGCGCTGCACTAATCCCACCAGATAAGTTGAAGTTCCGGCATCAGGAGTTTCTAAATCAGCTGGGTGTTCCGCTAGAATACCATCAGATGAATATGACGGCTCAGGCTGCTCCCATGGCCCTGCGCATGTTCGAGAGCTACTGGCAGAATATCCCAGCATTCTACAACAATGTGTTATCTTGGACTGTTAAGATCCTAACGAAGACGTTTGATCTAGACGAGACCCGCGTTGAGATGCAGAAGACGACTGTTGTAGATGACATGCAGTACAAGCAGATCCTGCTTCAGCTTATGGGTGGAAACCAGCTATCGCCCCAGACAGCACTCGAACCCCTTGGTATTGACGCTGCTACTGAAGTTGAAAAGGTTCTCAAGCATCAGGACTTCGTTGAGCGTGCTACGCAGAAGTATCAGGAAAAGGCCAAGAAGCGTGAGGAAATGGGCGTTCTTAAGGGCATGGTTCAGCAGCCAACCGCGTCTGCTCTACAGGGCGATCCTAACGCTGCTCCCGCAGGAGCACCCGTCGGCGGTATGCCCATGGGCGGCATGCCAGGACTAGGCCAGACGGCTGCTCCGGCCTCACTGGCTGAGATGTCTGAGCAGGCTGGTCAGATCGCTCAACAGATTGTATCTATACCCGAGTTTGAGCGTAAGCAGCAGCTACGTCAGCTCCGTGAGGGTAATAAAGAGCTACATGCCCTTGTTAAATCAGACTTAGAGAAGCTTCGCTCAGAAGCACGTTCTCAGGGTGCAGCCCAGCTGGCTCAGCCTCCTCCGGGCGGTCAGCAGGGCGGGGCACGTTAGTTGATCCTTGCACACCATATTCATCTTACTAAAGTTCAACCAAGGTTTAAGAACTCACTATGAGCACGACTCCCCTCCTAGATAGCATCCTATTAAAGATTGCAGCCGTCGGTGACACTAAACGTGAGCGGCGAGAGCGGAATGCGCAGCGTGACGCCGCCAGCGCCGCGCGCCGTGCAGCCCAGGCAACTCCCGCGGTAGCACCACCAGTTGAGGCTCCGCCGACTGCTCCGCCCGTGTCAACCCCCCGCGCGGCCGGCAGGGCTGCATCCAAGTACGGTCCAGCCGCCCTGATGACGGCCATTACAGCTGCGAGTGTGGCCTCGGCGCACGACTCTATTACAGGTGCATCGGCTGCCGAAGCAGAAAAGGCTAAGGACGCCGAAGAGCGTTTGGTAGCCGGAAATGCTGCCAGGGAAGGCCGCATTACCGCTGGCGACGCTGCCGCAGTTAAGGCTACATCGGATGCCGCCGCAGCTAAAGTCAAGTCAGACACGGACGCAGCTGCCGCACAGGCGAAGGCTGAACACTTGGCTACTCTAAAAGAGGAAGCCATCACTAAGCAGCGCGCTGCACAGGCTGAAGCACAGAAGGGGTTTGTGGCCAAGAAGGATCTAGCCGCCCTCACTGCCGAGCGTGCCGGCGCAGCTGACGCACTTGAGCATAGCGCATCAGGTGAGACGTTTAAGAACCTAGCCAACGCTTATACCACGGATACGGGTCTCAGTCATAGGACGGGCACTCCCGGCGTTCTTGATTACGGCAAGGCTGCCTGGGATCATCCGGCGGCAGCGGCTCAGAAGTGGTGGGACAACATTAAGGGTGGCGACGTTGGTACAATCGGCGGTACCGCAGCTGTAACAGCCGCAGCTTTATTTGGCGTATACGGGCTAAGTAGCCTTATGGGCAAGAAGCGCAAGACTGCGGCAGCCTCAGACTCAAAGGGTTACTACGACAAGCAGCTGGCCCAGGATATGGCCGATTCACTCAAGGTAGGTAATCCGCCCCCTGTATTTAACCCACAGACCGGCATGCAGGAGTTTCGCGGTGCTAATGGTGCAACGCGTCAGGTCCCGCCTGATCTCGTTGGCGGTCGGACTGGCTATGACCGGCTCACTAATACCTACGTAGACAAAGGTGTTGCGGATGTAGAGATAGATGACGCTGGCTTTAGAGCTTCAATGGCTCAGGCAGTACCAACAGTTCCACCAGGCAAGCCAGAACCGCCCCCAGGCCAGGTTCAGCCGTCGCTGGCTACACGCGCCGGTGAAACCGTTCTAGGTGCGCTACCTGACTCAGTGTCTGATACGTTAAACAACAAGTGGGGCATTAAATCAGAAACCATGGGCTACGCTGCCGCCGGTGGCGTTGGTGCACTTGCCATCCTTGGTGGCGTCCTACTCGCAAACAAGCTACGTAAGAGCAAGAAAGCTTAATTTATGTCAATCCAGATCCTAGCCGCCGTATTAGCCGGTAATCTCGTCAAGCGCGCGTCCGACGCACCAGGCGTAATCCAATTACCGGGGCCTAGCGCACCAAATACGAATACTGGGCTTATTACGCAGCCGTCTAGGCAGCTACATATCCCTACTCGTGAGACTAGCCCAGACGCCCCTGCCGGGCGTATTGCTCAGGTACGTGCAATGATTGCACGCCGCCCCGGCCTAGCAGCTATCCTAGCCGGTCTAGCTACGGCAGCCGGTGGCACTGCCGCAGTAATCGGATCCAGATCAGCCGGTGACGCCCCTGCGCCTGCACCTGCACCAGTGGACGCACCGCCCCCTGTAGTGCCACCAGCTGCCGCCCCAAAGTCATGGCTAGAAGACAAAACAGGCTACAAGCTAACTGGTGACAACACCCTAGACGCAGTTGCCGGCGGGGCAGCTACGCTAGCCGCAGCTGGCGGTATCTACGGGTTATATAAGTTACTGAGCAAGAAGAAGCAGCCGGCGTACGAGGTCGAGTGACCCTAAAGCCCGACTGTCATAGACAGTCGGGCTTTATTGTGTAGATTCACAACAGCTATGGTAAATCCAATCCAGGTAAAGCGCGAGACGCAGTCGTTCGTTGGCGGGGCGTCGTATCCTACACGTAACTTCACGCTTCTTCGCAAACTGAACTGGGCTAAGAACTTTTCAGAGGCTCGTGGCAAATTTGCAGCTGACGCGGATCTTCCACAATTAGAAGATAGGTTCGGAACAGAGTATCCAAGTGGCCAACAGGCTGTGCTAAACACAGCAAAGGGCATGTCAGCTATTCCTAGCGTGGCAGCTCGCCAAGAGCAGTCGAATCCGGCGGGGCTGGTACAGACAGTTGCCCAGGGTTGGGCTGATAATCTAGCCAAAGCCCCAGGGGTTGATTCGGGCTCCGGTAAGGTGATCTCACCTGTCTTAGGTGCAACAGGTAACGATTTATTCCAGAACCAGCACGTTCTACCCTACAACCGCAGTAGCGAGGTTTGGAAGAACGGCGTCATACCGGCAACAATAGACGCTGGTGCCGCCATGCTCGGTATAAAAGGTAAACTAGGCGGACCAATCGCTCAGTTGTTGGGTCAGTACGCCGGCACTGCCGCTGCGACTGCGCGTGTAGGTGCGGGGGCATTGGGGTATCTGCCGATGAACACAGCCCTGTATGACCCAGCAGGTACCAGAAACTATCAACTAGCTAACCTGTCGCTGCAATTAACCAGCGCAGAACGAGATGTTCGTAACAACGTACCAGGGGCTAAAGAACGGTACGCCAGCCTAGAAAGCCAGCAGCGCGCGTACATAGCCAATCCTGAGTTGGACAATCAACGTGACTCGCTGTGGAACGAGTTTGTTCCAGGGGCAGCGGACTCGGTCTCTACGTTAGCCAGTCGTGGGCTATCTGGTGAGATGGCTGCACGTATAAGCATGCGCGGTGCTAGCTCACCGGCTGCAGCGTTAACTGCAGGTAGATCCGCAGCTACTCGATTGGGCGCTGCAAGCGGCGTAATCGGTCTACTGCAGGCCGGCGTGGTGGCTGGCGCTAGGCAATTCACCGCAGGTAAGTACACTGGGTCTGCTGCTGGATTTTCCACCGAATTTGCTGCTAACGCGGCACCAGCTGTTGGCAGCGCAGCCGCCGGTTATCTTATAGCATCAAACTCAGCTAAGCGTATAGCCGCACAGGCGCTCCAGGGCCTAACGGCTGCAGCTGTTCCAGAAGCGGCCCTCACTATGCGGGCACTGGCTGCCGGTGCCCCTAAGATGCTACTCAACGGTGCGCTTAGAGCGGCGGCACTGCCTGCCCAAATAGTGGAGCGGGCTGGCAACGTTATCGGCAGCCTGATACCCTCAGAAACGAATAAGGCGTTAGGTGATCAGGCCATATCCGCTGAACTAGCTGACGAAGCTAGAGGCTCGTCACCAATCCAGCGCGGCCTCTCAGCTCTACCGGCTTGGTTTGCAGGCGGCATGGACCCTCACGTGGCTAACGCGCGTTTTGTGAACATGTTTCCGACAGCTAGTAGAAATCAACCATATCTAGACCAGCAGCGCGAGTTTGCTGCCGAAGAGCAGAAAGTTAATCACTTTAGAACAATTCTAGCTGACCAGCTGCCGGGTATGCAGCCTCACGCAGTGGTCGGTCTTACGACCGTGCTAGCCGAGCCGCTATTTGCCATGCAGCAGCTCAAAGATAACGCCGCGCAAGGTGACGCCGGCTCGCTAGCTGCCTTACACAAAGAGCTGGAATTGAAGCGTCAGTTAGTTGATCAATATAAGCACGAGGGTGGCTCAAGCATAGGAACACAGCGGCTTGAGTGGTTATTAGATACGGTTGGAGCAGACGGCGTCTCTACAGCTTTAAACCTGGATGACAAACAAGGAACACCGGTCCTGGTTAAGGCCTGGTTAGAAGGAAAATAATAATGTCTCTAAACATCGAACAGCTTTACCGTAAGTTAGCCGAGCCAATCGCTGGTGTTGTAGCCGCACAGCCAGACGCTGTGCCGACACCTGTTGTTGTGGAGCCACAAGCAGCTGCAGCAGCGGCTGATCTTGCGGCTAACAAAATAAAAGCTATTAAGGGCATCGGCTCAGCGCTTGACGCCAATTCAGCTTACGACTCCAAAGACCTGGGTGATTGGGGAGCCACTCCAGAAGGTAAAGCCTGGATCACCGATCAAACCAATACCGCCTTTGGTAACAAACTCTACCCGCAGGCTCCTAGTGGCCTAGGTGTAGACGGCAAGCCGCTGGACTTGGGGGCCACGAACTACGCCGATCAGCAGGCTTGGGCTGAGCATCTAAGCCGCGATAATTCGCCGTACTCTAAGACAAAGTTCACCTTGCCAGACGAGAAGTATAAGGGGCTTTCGTTTACCCCTGGAGAGTACGTTGGCGGTCCACACATTGACCGCGTTACTGCAGCCAAGTTAGACTCTACCGAATGGGGGAATGCTGTAACTGCTGCACGCACCAACGCGGCTGGTCTGGGCCGCGAAGCCGGTAGCCTCGCCGGCGCGGGTATAAATGCTATCACCTCCGGTGCCGAGGCTACAAAGGTAGTGGCTGCTCAGAAGCAGATGCAGGATTTGGTCCAGCAGGCTCACGAGAAGAACCCTACCGGCATGGTAGACTGGCTAACCAGTAACTGGAAGACGCTACTTGTTCCGGGTGGCCTACTATTGGCAGCATTTGGCGGAAACGCGGCCACTACGATGCTTGGACTAGCCGCCGCTGGTTACGGTGGATATGACCTGTATAACCGTTACCAGTACATGCACTCACCGCAGGGCCAGGAGATCATGAAACTGGCTTTAGACGATGCGTCTAAGGGCATCAAACCAACCCCAGAGCGGTTAGCTGGTATTAAGGCTAAACACGGAGATGAGGGTGTAGCAAACTACCATGACTGGCTCGGAGCTGTCAACGTGGGCTTTGCTAAGAACGTCATGCAGGATGAGGTTAAGACCAAGGGCGATAGCATCCACAAGACGCTTAATCCGTGGCAGGCCAGCGCAGACAAGCTGTTAGCCGAACAGAAGCGGGTGGGTGTACTGTCTAATGCGGATCGTAGGGCAGCTCAGGATGCGGCAGCCGCTAAGGTAGCTAAGTAATGACCTGGGGTGACGGCGCTGCCTACGCTGGCTTTGAAGAAGCCAAAGACCGAGTTGTTAGCTCGGACCTGCCTCTCCTTGAGAAGCTAAGGCGTATTACAGCCATTAATGCTGCTGGGGCACGCTCAGCCCCCGGTGGAACCGTCGGCACGCTCCTAAGCACAGCAATAGGGGCTGCGTTAGGTCTTGGCGTTGCTAAGGGTGTTGGTAGCCTTATGGGGCTGAGTGATGACAGTCAGGATAAAATCAATATGGCAGGGGCTGCCTTTGGAGGCTTTATGGGTTTACGTAAGCAAGCAGAGGTAGATCGCGTTAACGCCTTCCGCCTAGGATTCATGAAGGCAGCCAAGGCGTCGGGCTACTTCAAGAAGGTAGCGTTTAACCCGTTAGGTTTGATCATAGACCCTATTGCCGGTGCTAGCCAGGCTGCTCGCGCTGTGGGTGCGGTAGGCGGGTCTGGGCTAGCTATGCTAGACTCGTATGACGACACAGATGAAGACATCATGCGTATGCAGGTTGAAAGTGCACTTCTCAAGCAGCAGCTGGCTAAGATGGACGCTGAGAAGAAGTCAAAACTCATAAAGCGTATACTTGACAGCCGTTCAGCAGTAGTTTAACTGCTGTTATGAATGAATCATTTGCTCGTGCTGTAAATATGCCTAAGGGCGTACCTACCGTACGCTTTCAGCCTACTCCGTCAGTAGACGTTCCGACTGGCCAGCTCCCGCTTATTGATAAAGACCACCCAATTCAGCAGGTGTTAGTTGCGCGAGTGGGTATCTTCGATTTAGCAGATCAGGGACAGTCTGACGACTACGCACACGCATGGCAGAAGATCACTGATGGCCAAGGGGCGGTCAGTGAGAATAAAGTAGAATTTCATAACGGTAAGTACATCGCCTATTTACGGTGGGCTGAGTTCACGTACACTCTACCACCTACGCAGGTCAACTAACCCCATGATTTCCCCTACCTATCTCAGTGCAGCCCCTAAGTACCTCATGTACGGCGCAGCTGCTGGCGTAGGTACGCGGCTTATTAAGAACTTATTCGATATAGTCCGGCGCGGCTCGCAGACCGAGGTAGAAACCCTTAATCTGAGTGAAACACCTGTAGCGTCGGTGCCAATGGAGGTGTCCGAGGAAGAGGCAGAGGAGTTACGGCGCAAGGGTATTAAGGTAAAGCGTATCCTAGAGAAGCAGCCCACCGTTAAGGAAGCTGCCGACGACTATACAGCTGGCGCTAAGATCGGGCTAGGCGCTACCGCAGCAGCAGCAGCTTTAGCCGGCTGGAAGTTCTCAGACTGGCTTGTAGATAAAGCCAGGAAGTCCGTAGTAGAGGGCGACCTAGATAAGCTGCGTAAGCGCGTAAAGCGTGTGATTGACGACAGCCCAGAAGACTCTGACATTCCGCTGCACGCGTATATGAAGGCAGCTGAGGTGCATTACTTTGAGAAGAAAGCCGGAATAGGAGACGTTTTCAATACCGGTGCTGGCTGGGCCATCCCTGATCCGATTCTACAAGGACTGGGCGGCATCGGGATCCTAGGGCTTGTTGCAGCTTATAATCAAGTTTCTGAAGAGTCTAAGTACAAGGCCAAGGTCAAGGGCCTTAAGAACTACATGAAGTACAAGCCCACTGAGACAACCACTGTGACCATTGACCCCGTAGTTGTACAGCGTACACCTGGGTCGCCAGCAGGGCAGGCAGAAGTAAACGCAGAGGTCTAAATGGCTGAATTCGATCCACCGGATCTTCCGGCTGCTCCAGAGGTAACCTTCAGAGCACTTGATGACACGGATAGCCAACGTGACGCGATATTCGATTATGCCCGAAAAGGAGTACAGGAGTACGCTGGGGCAGAGAACGCTACACACCGGATCGAATTCGCGGACGTTGACTACGACGAAGGGTGGACCCCGCCTACATTAGCTCAAGAGAAGGAAGCTCTACTCAAGCGTAAGAGCTTACACAGGACTCTACGTGGAACTGTGCGTCTTATAAATAAGAATACTGGAGAAGTTATCGAAGAGCAGCGCATGCCGGTTGCGCATGTTCCGTACCTGAACCAGCGCGGTACGTTTATCCGCGAAGGTGTATCGTGGCAGCCCCGTAATCAGCTACGGTTGCGCCCAGGCATCTACACACGTAAGAAGAAAAACGGTGAAGTAGAGACTCACGTCAACGTGCAGCCTGGCACTGGTAGAGGCTTCCGTGTTGTCATGGACCCAACTAAGGGCGTGTTCACATTAGACGTAGGGCAGTCTACTACGCGGCTATATCCAGCAATGAAAGCCATGGGCGTCACTGATGATCAGATGAAGCAGGCTTGGGGTGAAGACTTATACAATGCTAACTACAGAGCAGAGTCTGGTAAAGATGGCGTAGACATAGCTAAGCTAGTCAGAAAACTAGGGCACAAGGATCTGCAGGTAGCCCCTGAGCTATTACCGCAGGCACTAAAAGACATCATTGAGCGGGCCGAGGTAGACGAAGACACAACTGAACTCACCATGGGTGAGCGTATAAAGAATCTACGTGCCGACATTATACTTAAGATGACGCAAAAGCAGCTAGCGTTGCAGCGTGGTGAAATACAAGAAGACAACAGAGACTCGCAGGCCTATCAGAGCTTTCATAGCGCGGAGGACTTCTTCCGTGAACGGCTTAAGCGTGACGTCACTGGATCCGTCAGGGCCGCACTGTGGAAAGCTTCACGTGATGGTAGCCTAAAGAAGTTTACCCCAGGGATCATGAATAAGAACATTAACAGCCTATTCCTAGGCACTGGGCTTATGGCTTGCTTCGATGACAAGACCAGGGTCTTAACTAGGAGAGGATTTGTCAAATGGTCAGACATCACAGAAGAGCACGAGCTTGCTACAAAAGACAGTAGCGGTAACGTGGTGTTTGAGAAGCCCAGCAGGCTCATCAGGTATTACTATTCCGGAGATATGTACGAGCTAGATAATTCATTTATCAGCTTTAATGTAACACCAAATCACCGACTGTATGCAAGGGTTGGCAGTAGGCATCATCCGGCCAGTAGGGTGCCTACTGACTTCGCCCTTGTAGAAGCTGAGTCTTGCCTAGACAAGAAACTAGTCTTTACCCGTCGGCTAGGTAACTTAGCTGTTGAGTATTCAGATGTCCCGTATTTCGAGTTCTCGACAGTAGAGAATAAACACGGTAATACGATATCCACAAAGGTAGACGGGGACGCCTGGTTTGAGTTCCTAGGTTGGTGGCTTGCAGAAGGCTCTGCATTTAGAAGTGGGCGTGGTTACACTGTAACTATTTCGCAGTGCTATGCGGCAAACCCAGATAAAGTTCAGCAGATATCCGAGCTGCTGACCCGGCTTGGTGTGAAGTACTGGTACAATCGCGGCTGCCGTCAATTTATTATAAGTAATAAGGCCCTATTCGATGAACTACATCCATTAGGAAGTAGAGATAAGCGAAAGGTTCCGGATTACGTCTGGGTCGCCTCAAAGAGGCAGCTAGGCTTGCTCATAAGCCGCTACATCTTAGGAGATGGAAATACATACGGTAAGATAACGAAATCCTGCACGATCGCTCCTGCTTTGTCAGAGGCAATAGTGTTCATCTATTTACGCGTGTACGGTGCAGCCGGGTGGTTTAAGGTAAATCATAAGCCAGCGTACCTGACGCAGGTTAACAAGCCTGTATACGTGAATACAATTTACAATAGGTTTGATGTTTCTAACATTGGTAGAAATAAAAAAAGCATGATACGGAGTGCCACGTATGCCGGTATGGTATACTGCGCCACTGTATCAGGTGGGGTTCTATTTGTAGAGCGTAATGGGAAGAGCCACTGGTCTGGAAATTGTGCCGAAGAAATTAACCCAACGGATACGTTGGATCTACAGTCGTCCATTACCCGCATGGGTGAATCCGGCATCTCTAGCCTGGAGTCTGTTAGCCGCGATGCACGTAACGTACAGGCCAGTTATATCGGTGTAATCGACTCGAATCGTATGCCAGATAGTCAAGGAATCGGCGTTGATCTACGCGCAGCAGCTGGTGCGCTTAAGGGCAGTGATAATCAGTTATATACGACTGTACGTAACACTAAGACTGGCGAGCTTGAAAGAGTGTCCGCGCGAACACTATCAAAGATGGTCGTAGCCTTCCCAGGTGAGATGCTCAAGGACGAACCTAGGATCGCTGTAGTACGCAATGATGAAGTGAGCTACGCCAAGCACAGTGAAGTAGATTACGAGATTGTTAACCCGCATGACATGCTGTCTAAGTTAACTCAGCTTGTTCCGTTCCCAGAGGGCATGAAGGCTCAGAGATTGCTCATGGGCAGTCGTATGACTAGCCAGGCCTTACCGCCAGTAGAGCCAGAAGCTCCTCTAGTGCAGGTAGCTGGACCAGACGGTACGTCACTACATAAGGCTGTGGGTAAAACACTTGGTGCTAAGTTTGCTCCTGCTGCAGGTGTTATCAGCCACGTAACTGCAGACTCCATTACGCTGCAGACGCCGGACGGCCCTAAAGAGATCCAGCTCTATAATAACTATCCATTTAGCCGTAAGAGCTACATGCATAACACGCCTACTGTAAAAGTAGGTGATTATGTAGAGCCAAACCAGCTGCTAGCTACCAGTAACTTTACGGACAAGGATGGCACCTACGGATTAGGTCGGAACTTACGGGTAGCGTATATGGCTCGCGAAGGTGACACGATTGAAGATGCGTGGGTTGTATCTGAATCAGCCGCTAAGAAGATGGCTGTGTCTACTATGTATAAGTCAGATCTAGATCTGACGGATATTAAATCGACTCAGAAGAACGACTATGTCGCTGTATATGCGAGTAAATACAAGCCCGAGCAGTATGACAAGATTGATGATGATGGTGTCGTTAAGGTAGGTCAGGTAGTGCAGCCAGGCGATCCACTTATCTTAGCTTTCGCGGACAAGCCTAAGCAAGGTATTGGTGCGGTAATGAACACCAAGCTAGGGTCTGCCTCAGATAAGACGCAGCTGTGGGACCATCACAACCCAGGCGTTGTTACTGACGTTGTACGTACGAAATCAGGCATCAATGTGACCGTTAAGTCCGATGTAGCTATGGCTCCCGGCAGCAAACTAGCTGGCTACTTCGGAAATAAGGGCGTTATTTCTAAGATTCTTCCAGATGAGCAGATGCCCATTTTAGCTGACGGGAAGCCAGCTGAGATCATTGCAAACCCATTTGGTGTTCCATCCCGCGTTAACATCAACCAGCTATCGTATGCGCTACTAGGCAAGGTAGCAGCTAAGACAGGTAAGCCCTACGTTATTCCACCGTTTAGTGGCAAGAATCTTATACAGTACGCTTTAGACGAGGCTGCCAACGCAGGTATAGCTGTACGTAATCCAGATGGGACTATTACAGAAACTGAGACTGTTATAGACCCACGCGACGGTAGGAAGATTAACAACATCTTTACTGGCGTGGCTCACTTCATGACCCTGCATCACATAGCAGAGGCTAAACTATCAGCGCGTGATCAGGCTAGTTATACGACTGTCGGAACGCCAGCTAAGGGAGGTGTTGAAGGC
>Ga0105152_10000161_pt1 | contig 16642 bp, 15 predicted proteins | sample LakBais05cmmetaG_FD_81534 | JGI IMG/M metagenome (GOLD analysis project Ga0105152, IMG submission 81534) | Lake sediment microbial communities from Lake Baikal, Russia to study Microbial Dark Matter (Phase II) - Lake Baikal sediment 0-5 cm | ecosystem: Environmental > Aquatic > Freshwater >...
ATGGGAAAACGGTCACGGCGCAGGTCAAAACCGGTGGGGTGTTATCTTCACACAAGGGCATCAACCTCCCAGGCATCCAGTTGGACATCCCTGGCTTTACTGAAAAAGATGCGCATGACCTGGCTTTTGGCCTTTCGCTGGGGGTAGATGCTGTGGCCGTTTCTTTTGTACGGAGCGCACAAGACGTTATCCAGGTACGCCAGGCCATAGAGAAGTTGTCGCCCCACAACCTCCCCATCCTGGTGGCGAAATTAGAGCGTCCCGAAGCGTTGGATGACTTGGAAGGAATCCTGAACGTCGCGGATGGCGTCATGGTGGCGCGCGGCGACCTCGGGGTCGAGATGGCTCCGGAAGATGTGCCCGGGGCGCAGAAACGGATCATCCAGGCCGCCAACCGGCGCGGGAAGCTGGTCATTACCGCCACGCAGATGTTGGAATCGATGATCCACAATCCATTGCCGACGCGCGCCGAAGCTTCTGACGTAGCCAACGCTGTCTTCGATGGCACCGACGCCGTGATGCTCTCCGGCGAGACCGCCGCCGGTGAGTATCCGGTTGAGAGCGTGGCCATGATGGATCGCATTGTCCGCCAGGCGGAGGCAGGTTTCACCGAGTGGGGACACACACAGATCATGGAGGCCTCCGCGCACGACGATGCCGCAGCCATTGCTAGCGCAGCCCGTGAGCTGGCTCACGACCGGGATGTGACCGCGATTGCCGTCTTCACCCGCTCCGGCCGGACGGCTGCCCTGATGGCCAAGGCTCGCCCGTGTGTGCCGATCCTGGCTTTTACACCTGAACCCCAAACTTACCAACGACTGGCAATGCTGTGGGGGGTGAGGCCCTATATTGTCCCCTTTGCGAATACGGTGGAAGAGATGATCGCGCACGTCGAAACTACGCTGCGGGCCTCCGGCATCGTCCAGCCCGGCCAACAGGTGGTGCTTATCTCCGGTTTCCCGGTCGGGGCGATGCGTCCGCCGAATATGGCATTGCTGCATACGGTGGGGTAAAAGCAGTATAATCTACGCAACAGGAGATGCGCCATGAAAAAGAGAACATTTACCGTTATCGTCGAGCGCGACCCCGAATCGGGCTGGCTGGTAGGTGAAGTAGCAGAACTGCCCGGTTGCTACACCCAAGCGCCCGATTTGCCAGGACTGGAAAAAAATATTCAGGAAGCCATCCGGGGATATCTTCACGTTGCGGTAGGCAACGAACCACTTCCTGAATTTGTCGGTACACTTCGGGTTGGGATTGCGGTATGACACGCCTGCGTTTGGTGGCCTTTGCCATTCTGGCAAAAGTCGCAGAAGAGAAAGGCTTCCATCGCGTGAGGCAGGAGGGAAGCCACACCATCTTTCGTAACGCTGAAGGAAAGGTTGTGGTTATTTCCAATCACGGCTCACAGGTCATTGTGCGGCCGCTGCTTAGAAAAATCCTGCGGGACATGGGCGTCAGCCCCGATGAGTATGCACACATCTTGAAAGAACTCTAATATTGGTTAGTGCAGATAAACTCCCGCTGAGGCGGTTGCCCGGTTGGCCACCCGCTTAAAGAAATCCGCCCGCCGAATATGGCGCTGCTGCACACGGTTCGATAACACCACGTCTTCACCTTCCCCCAAAAGATTGAGAAGATACCTTTAATCACCCAAATTCATGAAAGGAGACAATGCAATGAAAATACTCGTTCTAGGAGCCGGAGGCAAGATCGGTCGTGCAATTGTTTGGGATCTGGCCAGGAATTATAAGGCGGACACGGTAGGCATCGTGGGCAGAAAACTTGACATCCTGCAAGATGTCTCTAAGAGCGTGGGAGGGAAAAACATCGTAGTCCACCAAATGGATGTCACCGATAAGGCTTCCGCCATGCAGGTGATGCGAGGGTACGATGTGGGCGTGAGTGCATTGCCGGATCGGAGGACCAGCTATAAAGCCATTGAGGCCGCAATCGAATCCGGCATAAATTTCGTTGACATCCTGGAAGAATATCACCGACGCCCAGATGTGGAAGAGGACGAAGATCTGGAACGGCCAGCCGATATGAGCCATGAGGAGTACGGCAATTGGCTGCACCAACGCGCCATCGAGAATGGCGTTACTGTCCTGGATGGTTTCGGGTTTGCACCCGGCCTGAGCAATATCACTGTGGGCAATGCCATTCGCAAGCTGGATAAGGTAGAAAGAGCGATTGCACGCGTGGGTGGGATACCATCGAAGGAAGCCTCTGAACGGCATCCTTTGAAGTACATGATTACCTGGGCGTTCTCGCACGTCTTGCGCGAGTACATGATCAATGTACAGATAATTGAAAATGGCAAACCCACAACTGTCCCTGCAATGTCTGCGCATGAAACCTTTCGCTTTACCGAGTTAGGCAAAGACGAGCAGCTTGAATGCTTCATCACCCCAGGTATGCCGAGTTTCATCTACACCAGACCGAACCTCGAGTATTTTGCTGAGAAAACCATTCGCTGGTCTGGCCACTGGCAGGCCATCCAGACGTTGAAAGAATGCGGGTTGCTGTCTATGGAGCTTGAGGAATTCTTTGTCCCACGTCCATTCCTGTCAAAGATGCTTACGCCGCGACTCATGCCCAAAGAAGGTGATACAGATGCCTGTGTGATGTATAACACCATCGAGGGGGTAAAAGACGGGCAAAAGAAATGTATTTCGCAATACCTGTGGGACGAAGGTGAGCCGAACGGATTCACCTCCATGGCGCGCGTCACTGGTTTTCCCGCGGCGGCTGGAGCGGTATTGCTGGCACAAGGAAAGATCAAACAAAAAGGCGTGGTTGCTCCTGAGGACGCAATCGAAGGAGAGACATACCAGTTCGTTATAAATGAGCTTAAGAAACGTAGAATTGTATTGGTTGAAAAGGAACTCCCTGGAAGCTAATGGCGGGTCAGGGACCCATCCTGCGTCTTTAGAAGAATTAAACGGGTTCGGGAGCAGCTTGCCGCTCCCGAACCCGTTATCTTTCTCGTTACGTTTTATGGAGAATCAAACTACGTGTATAGGGCATCAAGCCTCCGGCATCTATAATAGCCTGACGCGCTTTCGGCAGTGGCACGATAGCAAAGCTTTTATTCGTGGTCTTGTTGACGATTTTCCCATTTTCGATAACGAGTTCATCGCCTTCGCTTGCTTCAATGGTGGGGCAATTTATCACGCCAAGCCCCAGGTTGATCGCATTTTGAAGGAATATCCTGGCAAAATCATGCGCAATAATGGTCAGTTCCCAGCCCTTCAGACAGGAAGCCGCCTGCTCGCGCGATGAACCACAACCGAAATTCTTTTCTGCAACGATAATACTGCCAGCGGCGATTTCTCCTGCATTCAGCTTTTTATTTATCGCCAGGTCCGCAAATGTATAGCGCGGCGTTTCATTTGGCAGGACAGTTGCCATGAAGCGGCCTGGATAGATGATGTCAGTAGATACACCGGCGCCCAACTTCAAAATCACCTTAGCCATCTTTATCTTTCCTTTCCGAGAGATTCCATGTGTATGGTGTCGTTTACTGTTTACGCGGGTCGCTGATCACCCCGGTCAAGGCGCTGGCGGCGGCTGTCGCCGGGGAACACAGATAGACTTCCGCATCCGGATTCCCCATCCGACCTTTAAAATTGCGATTCGTGGTTGCTAAAGCTTTATCGCCATCTGCCAGCGCACCCTGGTGCACGCCCAGGCACGGCCCGCAGCCCGGATTCATCATCACGGCGCCCGCCTTGACGATATCTTCGATATATCCCTTCTTCAAAGCCTGAAGGTAGATGCGGAACGAGGCAGGAAAGACAAGCATCCTCACGTTCGCGGCGATTTTCTTACCTTTTAGTGTTTTTGCGATGATTTCCAGATCGTCCAGGCGTCCGTTCGTGCAGGAGCCGACCACGATTTGTTGAATCGGGATCCCTTCGGCCTCCTTTATCGGTTTGACATTGTCTACCGTGTGTGGAAAAGCGATCTGGGGGGACAATTGAGAAACGTCAATCTCTATCGTTTGCTCGTAAACTGCGTCTGGATCTGGCCCGAAAACATCGATCTTTCCTGTCACACCCGCATCTTGTTTCAGGTATCGGAGCGTCTCTTTATCTGGAGGTACGAGACCGGCTGTGGCGCCGGCTTCAACCGCCATGTTACATATTGTCAAGCGTCCAGAAGTTGGCATACGCCGGATTACTTCACCGTGAAATTCAAATACCTTGAAATTTGCTCCCTCGGCGGAGATCTTGCCGATCAGGAAGAGGATTAAATCCTTAGGATATACACCTTTGGGAAGGTGGCCGTTGAACGAGACCTTAATGGTGCCTGGAACTTCCACATTGAGAACCCTGCCTAATACCCAAACGGAAGCCATCTCCGTCGCGCCGATGCCGAAGGCGAATGCTCCCAGCGCGCCATGGGTGGTTGTATGGCTATCGGTGCCGACGATAACTGAACCAGGTAGAACGTAGCCGTTTTCCGGCAGAATTTGATGACATATTCCGCCCTCATCGCCACGGATATCGTGAAATTTGGTTATTCCTTGTTTGGCAACGAATTCACGGATCTTTTTCTGATTGGTTGCGGTCTTAGGGCTTTCTGCTGGCACACGATGGTCAAAGATGATCGCGATTTTGGACGCCTCCCAGACTTTTGCCGCCAGGCCGGTTTCCTTGTATATTTCGTTGAATTGGTTGATAACCAGCGCTGCATTCTCATGCGACATTGCCAGGCCAACTCCTGGCTCTACCACATCGCCTACTTTCACCGATGCTTGCCCGGTAGCCTGCGCCAGTATCTTTTCTGCGAGTGTCATTCCCATAGGTTTTTATCTCCTTGTTTGGTTGCGTACCTCTTGGGGAGGAATGGTTATAAGATCCCCTTCTCCCTGAAGGTCTTGATCTCTTCGCTTGAGTACCCTAGCTCAGCCAGTATCTCGTCTGTGTTGGCTGAAAGGCGCGGCGGCGGAGACTCTATCCCTCCGGACGCCTTTTCAAATTTCGCGGTCAGGCCTGGTAACTTGATTTCCCCGATGTCGGGTACATTAATTATCTGTATGGTCTTACGGTGCTGGATTTGGGGTTGGGTCAATGCTGCTTCTAACCCTAAGATCTCTCCCGAGGGTACCTCGCGTTTGTTCAACACATCCACCCAATACGCTGTGGGCTTTTCTTCCAGTTTCTTCTCCAACAAGGGAGTCAACTCCTTGCGGTTGGCTTTGCGGGTATCGCGTTCCTGAAAACGGAGGTCTGTCTTCAATTCCGGGACACCCAGCTCTTCTGTCAGGGCTTCCCATTGTTTTTGTTCATTTGCGGCAATGTTGATGTAGCCATCTTTCGTGCGAAAAGTTCCAGAAGGCGCAGCGGTGAAATTATCATTGCCCATCAGCACCGGTTGTTGGTGGGCGATCAGCAGGTTGGATATTACCCAGCCCATCAACGGCATGATCGACTCTAGTAATGCTACGTCAATGAATTGACCCTCCCCTGTGCGTTCCCGGTAAAACAAGGCAGCCATAATTGCAAATGCAGCATTTAAGCCGCCTACCGTATCGCAGACTGGGAATCCACAGCGCAGGGGGTTTAACCGCTCGTCGCCGTTGATCGCCATGACGCCGCTCAACCCCTGGATGATCTGATCGTACGCCGGTTTAAAGGCGTCTGGCCCGGTCTGTCCAAAACCCGAGATGGCGCAATAAATCAGCCTGGGGTTTATCTCGCGCAGCACCTGATATGACAGGCCCAGGCGATCCATCACCCCAGGGCGAAAGTTTTCTACCAAAATATCGGCTGTTCTAACGAGCTTGCGAAAGATTTCTTTGGCTTCTTCCAGCTTTAGATTTAGCGTAAGCGACTTCTTGTTGGAATTCTGAGATAAGAAGCTCGTGCCCATCAGTTGGGCGTTCAGCTTGGGTGCCGCCCCCAATTTTCGGGCCAGGTCTCCGCCGACTGGATTCTCGATCTTGATCACCTCCGCGCCCAGCAAGGCCAGGTGGAGGGTTGCGAAGGGGCCGGCCAAAACATTGGTCAAATCCAGGACGCGTATACCTGATAGTAATTTCATAGCTATCAACCTCCCGATGCGGTTTTTTCGAAGGCCGGAATTGGGCCAGTTCGATGGACGAGGCCAGGCAGCCCGCGATTGAAATACCGGCTGGCTTCCTTCGCAACCTCGATGATGCGGTTTAGTTCAATGTCACGACGCAAATTCATACGTTGCAGGAGATGGACGAGATCTTCCGTGCAGACGTTGCCGCTGGTGATGGCGGAGGATGGCGATCCGCCCAGGCCGGCAAATGAGGCTTCAAAGTACCTGACCCCCACCTTTAGCGCCGCATAGCAATTTGCAAGACCTAGGCCGTATGTTTCGTGGAAATGGCAGGCGCATTCGATTTTGGGATCAAGGTTTTGCACTGCGCCAAACAATCGTTCCACCTGCTGGGGATGGGCATGGCCGGCCGTGTCAGCCAGGCTGATGTTCCGGAAACCGGCCTCCAGGTAGCGGGTCACGATTTCTAAAACTTTCTCCTCCGGGATGGCGCCTTCGTACCCGCAGCCAAACGCCGATTGCACGGATAATTGAACCCTTTTACCGGCGTGCACAGCTTTTTGGGCCATGGCAAGGATCCGCTCGGTCGCCTCGGCTGTTCCAATGCCGGTGTTCTTACGGCTATAGGTATCGCTGGCGGAGACGCCCATGCAAAACTGTTCCACGCCGCAGGCAAAACCCCGCTCCAGACCTTTTTCGTTCAGCACCAGGCCGGATAAGATTACGCCGCCAGGTTTGTGATCAGCCTGGTTGAAATAGGCAAAAAGCTGGTCCGTATCGGCCATCTGGGGAATTTTCTCGGGATGGACAAAAGAGCCGATCTGGATGATGTCAACCCCTGAGGCGATCAAAGCCTGGATCCATTTTATTTTTTGTTCGGTTGGGACGGTGATTTTTTCAACTTGAAGTCCGTCCCGAAGCCCTACTTCGTGAACGATGATCTCGCCCATCGTGATCGCCTCTTACAATTTGCCCGCGATGGCCTCAGCCATCTCCAGGGTGGTATTGCTGCCGCCCATGTCGTAGGTTTTCACCTGACCCTGGCGTAAGACCTCTGCAACGGCCAACTCCAATCTCTGCGCCTTATCATTTTCACCCAGCCAATCTACCATCATCTTGGCTGCCAGGATCGTGGCAATGGGGTTGACCTTGTACTGGCCGGCATATTTGGGAGCCGAACCGTGTGTGGGTTCGAATACGGCCAGCTTCTCCCCAATGTTCCCTGAGCAACCAAACCCCAGCCCGCCTACCATCTGCGCGCAAAGGTCAGAAATGACATCGCCGTATAGATTGGGGGCTACCAGTACATCGTAGTTGAGCGGGTTTTTCAACAGCCACATGCACATGGCATCAATGTTGGCATCATCCTGGATAATTCCAGGATATTCTTTGGCGATCTCATGGGCGATCTCCAGGAACATTCCATCGGTGGCGCGGACAACATTGGCCTTGTGAACCACGGTGACTTTCTTTCGATTAAAGTTTTTCGCAAATTCGAAAGCCGCTCGAATAATGCGCTCTGAGCCTTTCTTCGTATTGATCTTGCAGGAGATGGCATAATCTTCGCCGGGAATATCTTTGAAGGTTGCAAAGGGTTTAGAAATCTTTGCCAGCGTATCCGAAAGTTCTTTAGGAACAGGGAAGAATTCCACGCCCGAATAAAGATCCTCGGTATTCTCTCTGAATACCACCAGATCAATATCCTCCCTGTGATTTAATGGATTACCGGCATAGGCTTTGCAGGGACGCAGACAGATATATAGATCAAACATCTGCCTCATGCGGACAATCGGAGAACGGTAAACCAATCCCTTGCCCTGCAATTCGGGTACCAGCTCCTTTTCCGCTGCCTTGACAGGCTTGGAGGTTATCGCGCCGAACATCGCCGCGTCTACATGCTTGAGGAGTTCGATGGTCCTTTGGGGTAAGGCGTCGCCTTCTTGGCACCAAAAATCCCATCCAATATCGCCGGGAAGGTATTCGGCATCGAGATCAATTTTATCCAGGACAATCTTCACTGCCTGTAGAACGTCAACGCCAATTCCGTCGCCTGGCAACCAGGCAATTCTATATTTTGCCATGGGATCCTATCCTTTCAGTGGGTATTTGATTCGTTACTTCTCATGATTTCTCATGATTTGGGGGAAGATGGGGGTACGCAAGCGGTGAAGCCCACTTGCGTACCCCTGTATCCGCATTTTCTCACGCGAACAATTATACAATCATTTTGATTCTGTGCCAGATATCAGCAAGCCAATGCCGATCAACAAACCGCCAAAGAGAAAATAGGGCGTGATGACATCGCCGAGAAAGATCGCCCCCAGAATTGTGCCGACAACAGGTTGCGCGAAGAAGGTCAGTGAAGCGATGCCAGCTTCCAGCCTGGCAAAGGCCATGTTCCACAGGTACATAGCCAGCGCAGTAGAGATAATTCCCAGGAATAGAATACCACCCACAATGCCCCAGCTAATTTTTCCGATGCCTTGTGTGGATACTTCCCAGATTCCTGCCGGGATGCTGACCGCCAATCCACCGACGAAGGCGATGAGACTGGTGGACAGAACGTCAATGTTTTGAGTAACTTTTCGGATCAGTACCGAATAGAGCGCCCAGGTTAAAGCGGCAGCGACAAGGCTCAAGTTTCCCCAAAACAGGGAGGGGGAGAGTTGCGCCGTGCGCGGGTCAATCACGGCCAGCACGCCAAGCGAGGCGATAATCAGCGCCGCCAGCCGGCGAAGGGTGATCTTTTCCTTCAGCAAAATTGCAGCAAATAGAAGCACAAAGGCAGGGGTGGCCGAGGTGACCAGCGAGCCGTTGGCAGCAGTGGACATTTTGGTGCCGACGAATTGAAAACCAAGCGAGATGCCGTAGCCGATCAGTCCGACGCCGAAGACCTGCCAGAATTGCCTGGCGGTAACTATCCATTTACCGCGTAAAAGTATGACGATGAGCAGCGTGAGGATGCCCAGCGCCAGCCTCATGGTGATGAGCGTAAAGGGCGGGATTACTTCCATGACGGCTTTGCTGACCACGTACATGCCACCCCAGATGGCCGCGGCGGTCAGACCGGCGAAGAGGCCGAATAATGATTTTTGCATTTATTCTCTCGGGTGAAGATGGGGAGAGGTCTTACCCCATCCCAGCGTTGAGTGTGTCGAGGGTTTCGCGACCAGGCCTCAGGTCCGGCTCGCCCAGGCGATTGAGGGGCGTTTCAGGCAGGTTGTAGAGGTCGGTAAGCGCCGGGCGGCCAGTCTCCAGGTAAATCAGACCAGTCACCATCCAATTATACCGTTGAGCTTCTTCCATCATGCGCAGCGCCTGCCAACGGTCGGTTGGATCGTAATCTTTGTCTAGTTTTTTCAGTATGACCATCGAGCCATCGTGCATGGTCACCTCGCGCCATGTTCTTTCTCAAAATGACAAAGGGCTAGAAAAGAGTAGCCATTTGATACTGGTGAACCGACCTATTTCTGGCTATTATTTTTCAGTTGTGATGAGCGATTCTCTCCGCACGTTCGATCTAACGCAACTGAACCTCGATGAAGCCACCCGCCAGTTGATTCAGCGCTTTTGGTTGTCTTTGTAGAGAAAATCGCTTATAATGATGGTGAAGATTCAAATACAACGAGGCCTCCATGAAAGTCTATGCCCGCACCCCCCTCAACCTGGACCGTGTCACAGTACCACGCGGCCAGGTTTTTATCATCCCGGAGCGCTGCAAGGGGTGCGAAATGTGCGTTCGGTTCTGCCCCAATGAGATCATTCAGATATCCGAGGCGATCAATGCCAAGGGGTACCATTATCCCGAAATCGTTCAGGGAAAGGAAGACTCCTGCGTTCATTGTGAATTCTGCACGCTGGTTTGTCCGGAATTCGCCATCTACTCTCTTCCCGTTGACGGAATTACATCATGATGCCGGGCCGAACAGTCTTGACGGCTAAGCACTTCATGAACGGTGACGAGGCCTGCGCCGAGGGGGCATTGGCGGCTGGATGCCGTTTCTTTGCCGGATACCCCATTACACCGTCCACCGAAATTGCCGAACATCTCGCGCGCCGCCTGCCGGAAGTGAATGGCGTTTTCATTCAAATGGAAGATGAACTGGCCAGCATGGCCGCCATCCTCGGCGCTTCCGCGGCGGGTTCTCGCTCGATGACCGCCACTTCGGGGCCGGGCCTGAGCCTGATGATGGAAAACATCGGCTTAGGGGTCATGCTTGAACTTCCCTGTGTGGTGGTGGATGTGCAGCGTGGATCTCCTTCCACCGGCCTGCCGACCATGGCCGGGCAGGCCGATGTGATGCAGGCCCGCTGGGGAACGCACGGCGACCACGAGATAGCGGCCTATGCTCCCTGGTCACCGCAGGAGATGTTCGATCTGACCGTTCTATCCTTCAACGTCGCCGATCGCTACCGCCTGCCGGTGCTCTTGATGTCCGATGAAGTCGTTGGGCACATGGTCGAGAAGGTGGTCATCCCGCCTGCAGAACAAATCCAATATTGGGAACGCAAGCGCCCCACATCCCCGCCGGGCAGTCGTTTCGACCCCTTCCGCGCCGACGACGAGGACTTGGTCCCGCCCATCGTCCACGCCGGAGAGGGGTACCGCATCCACTATACCGGCCTGACCCACAACGAGCACGGCTACCCGGATATGTCCGCCGAGACCCATAACCGATTGGTCACGCGGCTGGTCGAGAAGGTACGGCGCAACGCGGATCAGATCATCCGCACTGAAGGATACTATCTGGATGATGCCCGGATCGTGGTTGTTTCCTTCGGTTGCACGGCGCGCTCCGCGCGGCGCGCGGTGCGCGAGGCGCGCCAGTTGAATATCCCGGTCGGGTTGCTGCGCCTGATCTCGCTCTGGCCGTTCCCTGAGCACATCGTTCGAGATCTGGCCCAAAGAGTGGATGATTTCATCGTCGCCGAGATGAACCTGGGCCAGATGAGCCGCGAGGTCGAGCGCGTCGCCCGGCGGGAGGTCAAGGGCGTGCATCACGCTGGCGGCGCGATGATCTCACCCGAACCGATTCTGGAGGCCATCGTAGAATCCGCAAAAGTGTACAGTGCGTAATCGTATCCTGCGCCTCCTCGTCCAGCTTTTTTTACGTTTTCTACTGTGACCCTATGACTCAAGCCACATTCACAGACAGCCACCCTCTCGATCAGATCATCCGTTCCGACCGCATGCCGCACATCTGGTGTCCGGGCTGCGGCATCGGCATTGTCATGCACTGCTATGCCCAGGCGATCCTGGAGTACAGCCTGCCTGCGGAGAAGCATGTTGTTGTCTCCGGCATCGGATGTTCGGGCCGCGTAGCAGGGTATATGAATATTGATTCATATCACACGACTCATGGACGCGCCATCCCGTTCGCTCTGGGAATAAAACTGACCAAGCCGGAACTGATGGTGACGGTCTTCAGCGGCGATGGCGACTTGGCGGCGATCGGCGGCAATCACCTGATCCACGCCGCCCGCCGTAACGTGGATATCAAGGTGATCTGCGTCAATAACTTCAACTATGGCATGACCGGCGGACAGGTAGGGCCGACCACGCCCAAGGGTGCCTTTGGCACGACTGCACCCTACGGCAACCCGGAACAGCCCTTTAACTTGCCATACTTGCTGGCTGCTGTCGGCGCGAATTTCGTCTCGCGCTGGACGGCAATGCATGTCCGTCAGGTGAAGGAAGACATCCTGTATTCCTTCAGTAAGCCGGGGTTCACCTTCATCGAGGTGCTGGCGCCGTGCCCGGTCGGGTTCGGGAAATCGAATGATATTGAAGATGGGTTGGAGGAGATGGAGTTGTACCGCCAGCGATCGGTGCTGGTGTGCGATGGCGATGTGCGTGCCGAGGGTCTGGTCATTGATTTGCGCGAGGAGAAACCCATCTACGTCGGCAGGTTCATTGACCGAGATTTAGCGGTCTATATGCCCGTTAAACTGGAGACGGTCGAATGAGAAAAGAGATCCGCATCGCAGGGTTTGGCGGTCAGGGTGTTGCCCTGGCCGGCTATATCCTGGGCAAGGCGCTGACCCTGTACGATGATTACGAGGTGGTCATGATCCAGGCTTACGGCCCTGAAGCGCGCGGCGGTGCATCCAGCGCCGACCTGGTGGTCTCTGACGAGCCGATTGATTACCCTTTTATCCAGCAGGCAGATATCCTGGTGGCGCTCTCTCAAGAAGGTTACACATGTTTCAGGCCCACCGCCCGGCGCGATGCCCTGATCTTGATTGACGAAGATCTGGTGACACCCCTCGAAAGCGATCGGCTGCAGCGCATCCCGGCCACGCGTCTGGCTGAGGAGCTGGGGCGGCGCATTGTGGCAAATGTCGTCATGCTGGGCTTTATCACCGCCGTGACCGATATCGTTCGTCGCGAGGCGGTGGAGAAGGCGATCGAAGTTTCGGTGAAGGCAAAAACGGTATCCTTGAATTTGCAGGCATTCGCCATGGGTTTTGAGTACCGCCCCTGAGGAGCGTTCATGATGAGTGATTCAGTGCTAGTCATCGGCGGCGGCATTGCAGGCATCCAGGCCTCACTCGACCTGGCCGAGGCCGGGGCGCGCGTCGTGCTGGTTGAGCGCGAGGCCACCATCGGGGGGATCATGGCCGTGTTGGATAAGAACTTCCCCACGCTCGATTGCTCCATCTGCATCGAAGCGCCCAAGATGTCGGAAGTGGCCCTGCATCCCAATATCGAAATCCTCTCGTTGGCCGAGGTAGAGGCAATTGAGGGGGAGCCCGGCGATTTCACTGTGCGCATCCGCCAGCGGGCGCGCTACGTCACCGATGCCTGCACGCGCTGCGACGATTGCACCACGGTCTGCCCGGTGGTGCTGCCCAGCGAGTACGATTCGGGCATGGCGGCGCGCAAGGCGATCCACACACCCATTCCACAGGCCGTGCCGGGGGCGTATGTGGTGGACATCGCCCATTGCCTGAATGATCCGCCCAACTACATCCCCTGCAATCACTGCATCCAGGCTTGCTCGCCAAAGGCGATTGATTTTCTCATGCCCGCCGAGACTACCCTAACCCGTCGGGTAGGCGCGATCATCGTCGCCATCGGCTACGACATGTTCGACCCGCGCCAGTTGAAAGAATATGGTTACGGCACGCACCCCGACATCCTCACGGCTCTCGAGTTCGAACGACTCCTCAACTCCGCCGGTCCGACGGGCGGCGAGATCATCCGGCCGTCGGATGGCCGGCACCCGGAGAACATCCTGTTTGTCTTGTGCGTCGGGTCGCGCGACCATAGGTACTATCGCTATTGTTCTCGTTTCTGCTGTATGTATTCCATCAAACATGCCTATCAGGCGTTGGATCATGGTATCAAGAACGTGGATGTCCTTTACATGGACATACGCGCCTACGGCAAAGGGTTTGATGGCTTCTGGCAGCGAACGCGCGAGGAGGGCGCGCGGTTCATTCGCGGACGGCCAGCGTGTATCTCCGCCAACGGATCAGGGAGTATTCGCGTGTTGTACGAGGATACAGCAAACGCCGCACGAGTCGAGACCGATTACGATATGGTCGTACTGGCGAACGCGGTGACACCGCCGGAAAGTCTCGCTGGCCTTGCTCAATGTCTGGATATTGAATTGGATGGGGATGGCTTTCCCCGCGCGCTGGAATCAAAGGGCGGACTGATGATAACCTCGCGGCCCGGAATTTACGCCGCGGGCTGCGTTTCTGGCCCCAAGGATATTCCCGATAGCGTCTCGGAGGGAAGCGGCGCGGCTGCGCTGGCATTGAGTCACCTGACCCAGCGGCACTGGCCCGAATCCCAGAAGATCGAACCGGTAACGGATATCGAAACGCCGCGCATCGGCGTCTTCGTTTGCCACTGCGGCAGCAACATCGCCGGAGTGATTGACGTGGTGAAAGTGGCGGAATATGCTCGCACACTGCCCGATGTGGTGTATGCCTCCAATCAGATGTTTTCCTGCGCCGGGAATACCCAGCAGGAAATCGGAGAGGCGATCAAGCGGGAAAAGATCACCCGCGTGGTCGTTGCCTCATGTTCGCCGAAGACGCATGAATCCATCTTTCGCGGCGTGTTGATGCGCTCCGGTTTGAATCCCTATTTGCTGGAAATGTCCAATATTCGCAATATGGATTCCTGGGTGCACAAGCACGACAAAGACGCTGCCACGTATAAAGCGATGGATATGGTCTGGATGGCGGTGGAAAAAGCCCGTCTCCTGACTCCCCTGGAAATCTCACACCTGCCGCTACGCCAGAGCGCGCTGGTGATTGGCGGCGGCATCGCCGGCATGACCGCCGCCGCGGCGCTGGTGCGCCAGGGATTCAAGACGCATCTGGTCGAGAAGAGCGAACATCTCGGCGGCCTGCTCAATCAATTGGATAATATTGCTCCATCTGGAATCCTGGCGCGCGATCTGGTAGCAGCCAAGGCCAAAGAAGTGCGGCAATCCCATGTGAAGGTGCACTTGGGAACAAGTGTCGAGACGATTGGCGGCGTGGTGGGCAGTTTCCACGCCCGCTTGAGCAGCGGGGAAAACCTGGAGGTCAGGGCTGTGGTCGTCGCCACCGGTTCCAATCCTTATCAACCTGCTGAGTTCAATTACCAGCCCCCCAATTCCCAATCTACCAATCTACCAATAACCATCACCAACCTCGAACTCGAATCCCTGCTCGCTAATGGCAGCGTGAACGCCGAACGCATCACCTTCATTGCCTGCGTCGGTTCGCGTCAGGGGAATATGGGCTGTTCCCGCTATTGCTGCACCTCGATGATCAGCCAGGCGCTGCGCTTGCGCCAGATGGGTAAGAAGGTACGCGTGCTCTATCGGGAAGTCCGCACTTATAGCCGCCAGGCAGAGGAACTTTATGAACAGGCCATGCGCGCTGGCGTGCAGTTCTTCCAGTATGATCCGGCGCGCGCGCCGCAGGAGATGATTCGTATTGGACCTAACCCCCCTATCTCCCCTTCCCTTGAAGGGAAGGGGGGTGCAGGGGGGATAGGTTTTGTTGAATTCCACGATCACCTCCTCGGTGCTGACGTACGCATCCCGACTGATCTACTTGTACTTGTCGTCGGACTGCGGCCCACCGAAGACAATCTCTCCGAACAATTGAAGCTATCGCGCAGCGAAGATGGCTTTTACATGGAATTGCATCCCAAGCTGGGGCCGGTTCAGACCGCCGTGCAGGGCGTTTATCTGGCTGGCGCAGCGCAGGGAGCCAAGGACGTGCGCGAATCCATAGCCCAGGCGTTGGGCGCGGCAGGGAAGGTCGGCGCATTGCTGGCGCGCAGCGTGATCGAAAAAGAGCCGCTGACAGCCAGACTCAAGCCTGATCTTTGCACGGGCTGCATGCGCTGCGTCAAAGTCTGCCCGTTCGGCGCAATCGAACAGATCGGCAAGCCTGGCAAGGGAGGTACGGTCAAAATCATTGCCGCCGCCTGCATGGGATGCGGCGCCTGCGCCGCTGAATGTAACTTCGATGCCATTGAGATGCCCTACTTCACCAAAGAGCAGATCCTGGCGCAGGTGGATGCCGCGCTGGCCGATAAACCCGAGGAAAAACTCATTGTCTTCACCTGCAACTGGTGTTCCTACGCCGGGGCTGACCTGGCCGGTATTGAAAAGCGTCAGTATCCCCCGTCCTCGCGCATCATCCGCACTATGTGCTCGGCCCGCATCGAGGAGGATTTCGTCGCCCGCGCCTTCGAGAAGGGAGCTGGCGCTGTCCTCGTCACCGGCTGCCGCCTGACGGAAACCGGTTCGGACTGCCATTACAACTATGCCAACAAACTCACCCGGAAACGTTTCGATTTCTGGCAGCGAAAATTCGAGCAGAAAGGCGTTTCTCTTGAGCGCCTTCAATTGTGCTGGATCTCAGCGGCGGAAGGCGCGGAAGGCAAGGAATTCGCCGAAAAGATGCGCGAGATGGATGAGGTAGTCAAGGCGTACTGCGTGGAGCGTGGAGCGTGAAGCCGGAACCCCTCCTTGTTGACGATGCCCTGTGGGAGCGCATCTTTGAACTGACCGATGGCGCGGCCGCGTTGTGCTATCAATGCGGCGTCTGCACCGCGACCTGCCCGTGGGGGATTGTCCGCAGGGAGCCTCTCTCCGTACGTACGTTTATGCGTCAGGCTCAACTCGGCTTGCATGGCGGGGATGAAAGCCTATGGCTATGCACCACCTGCGCCCAATGCGAGGCCCAGTGTCCGCGCGGCGTTAATATCAGCGATGTTTTCCGCAGTTTGCGCACCATCGCCTGGGAGCAACGCTCCGTCGCGAAAGGGCTGCCTTCGATGCTGTGGTCAGTTTACTGGAACGGGAATCCCTGGTCGCAGCCGCCCTCGCAGCGTGCGAACTGGGACAGGAACTTGGATGTCCCGACCTTCGACCCCGATCTCCACGAGATATTGCTCTATGCAGGTTGTATGTCATCCTATGATAGAAGGGCGCAAAAGATTTCCCGCGCGCTGGTGCAAATACTGAATACCGCCGGAGTGCGCTTCGGCTATCTGGGCGAGGCCGAGCCTTGCTGTGGTGAAGCCGCACTGAGCGTTGGGCACAAGCCATATTTTGAAGAGCTTGCGCTCAAGGCTGCCGGAGTG
>Ga0105152_10000163_pt1 | contig 16588 bp, 17 predicted proteins | sample LakBais05cmmetaG_FD_81534 | JGI IMG/M metagenome (GOLD analysis project Ga0105152, IMG submission 81534) | Lake sediment microbial communities from Lake Baikal, Russia to study Microbial Dark Matter (Phase II) - Lake Baikal sediment 0-5 cm | ecosystem: Environmental > Aquatic > Freshwater >...
CTACACTCAGATTACGGAATACGCCGAAAACTACCTCATTGCCGCCATAGATGTGTCTATAGCTGCGCAGAATGCCTTGTTGAACGCTGAGTCGCTCGGGTAAGGGACACACTGTTCTGGCTTACATGTTCGATGAACAGGGGATGTTTGGAGATATAGAAGTTGCGTCGGTCAAGATGGCCGTCTTTGGCGAGGATAACAATTTCTCGGCGCGGGCCAGTGAATCGCGGCTACTTTTTACAACGGTTGCTGGTGCACCGTTTGGAGAGCCGATCATCCCTTATGGACCGCTTGTAATGAATAGGCGCGAAGAAACCCAGCAAGCACTGACCGATTTGAGAGATTGGACGTTCGTCCGGAAATAACTGGAAATGCATAAGTCCGTACCCTTCCGGTATAATTGGCAAATGACTCATATCCTATATGGCGAACGCATCGGTAAACAGGGCAAACTCCGCCTGGGATGCTCGGCGGTGCTGTTCGACGAAAAACGCTTAAAAGTTCTGCTCACCTGCCGTTCCGATAATGGTCTGTGGTGCTTGCCTGGCGGGATGGTCGAAGCGGGCGAATCGGTGGCTGAAGGCTGCGAGCGCGAAGTCTGGGAGGAGACCGGGCTGCGGGTGCGCGTCATGCGGTTAACAGGTGTCTACTCTGACCCGCATCACGTGATCATCTATCCAGACGGTAACCAGGCCCACATCGTGGTATTGAATTTTGAAGTGGAACATCTCAGCGGTGAACCCGGTCTGACCAACGAGACCACCAGCGTGGAATGGTTCCCCGTCAGCGAGGCAGTGACGATGGACCTGTTCCACGGCCATGCCGAACACATCTGTGATGCCCTAACAGGACAGAAAGCAGCCTTTATCCGATGAATCATTCCACCGCTCGAAATAACTACAACCGGTTGAGCCGTTGGTACGATTGGTTCGCCAGCAGTGAAAATCAATTTACAGAGATTGGCGTGCGGATGCTGAACGTCCAACCCGGGGAGAAGGTGCTTGAGATCGGTTTCGGTACCGGTCAGGGTCTGGTTGCCCTGGCACACTCGGCCAGCGAAATCGGCAAAGTATATGGAATTGATCTCTCTGATGGGATGTTTCAGGTTGCGAATGATAAAATTTCCCGCGCTGGTTTATCAAGCCGGATTGAACTACGTCTCGGTGATGCCGTCAATCTGCCTTTTGAAAATGATTTCTTTGATGCAATCTTTATCAGTTTCACGCTGGAACTCTTCGACACGCCCGAAATCCCACTTGTGCTGGGCGAGTGCAAACGAGTGCTCCTCGAAGATGGACGGCTGGGTGTGGTGGCATTGGAGAAAAAAGAATGCTGGGCGACAAAAATCTACGAGTGGTTCCATGCCCGTATGCCTATTCTTGTAGATTGCCGCCCCATTTACGTGCGCAGAATTATCGAAGCGGCTGGTTTTGCACCTGTCGAAGCCAGGGAAAAGGCAATGTGGGGATTGCCTGTCGGGATTATCATCGCGAGGAAACATGGATAACTGTAAAAAGAAAACCCTCAGCCCTTCCGCTCAAAAAGTACAGGAGGCTCTACTCGCCCTAGGGTTTGATTACAAAGTCATTGAATTTCAGGACAGCACGCGTACCTCCGCTGAGGCCGCCGCGCGCATCGGCTGCCAGATCGGGCAGATCGTCAAGTCGCTCATCTTTCGCGGCCAGGCTTCCGGTAAACCGGTGCTCGTCCTGACCAGCGGCGCCAACCGCGTGGACGAGAGTCACATCAGTCGATACTCCGGTGAATCCATCGGTCGCGCGGATGCGGAGTTCGTCCGCGCCACAACTGGTTTCGCCATTGGAGGTGTACCACCGGTCGGGCACGTTCAACCGCTGGAGACGTACCTCGACGAGGATCTGCTGCAATATGGGAAAATCTGGGCCGCGGCCGGGACACCGAATGCGGTTTTTGAAATGACCCCTGCCGTACTGTGGAAGATAACCGGCGGTAAGGTGGTCAGGGTAAAGACATGACCAGGTAAAGATTATAGACCAAACCTGGCGCAAGAAATTCTCTTGCGCCACCTTTTTACTCTTCCAATGCTTCTTTGGTCTTTTTATCCTGTTTACCGCGTTCATCGGTGTTCAGGATGCGTTTACGGATGCGGTACGAAAGTGGCGTCACTTCGAGCAGTTCATCATCGGCCAGATATTCAATGGCCTCGTCGATGCTCATTTGGCGCGGCGTCGTCAGGCGGATTTCCATATCACCGTGTGACGAGCGCATGTTGGTCAAATGTTTCTTGCGGCACACGTTGATTGGAATATCACCGGGACGGGCGTTCTCTCCAATGACCATCCCCTCATACACGGACACGCCCGGACCGTAGAATAGGGTCCCGCGGTCTTCGGCGCTCTTCAGAGCATAGGCGGTGGTATCGCCCACTTCCCACGCCACCAGCGAGCCGGTGGAACGTTGAGCCATCGGTCCGGCTATTTCCTCGTACCCGTGGAATAGCGTATTCATCACACCCATACCACGCGTTGCAGTCAGGAACTGGTAACGGAAACCGAGCAGACCGCGTGTTGGGACAATATATACCAACCGTACACTCCCCTGTCCCGTATCCTGCATGTCCATCATTTTGCCGCGCCGCCCCCCGAGCATTTCCACCACTACTCCCACAGTCTCAGGGCTGGTTTCGACGTGGACTTCCTCGAACGGTTCGAGTTGGTTACCGTCTTCGGCCTTCCGGAAAATCACTTCCGGACGGGATACCTGGAATTCATATCCTTCCCGGCGCATGGTCTCGATCAGGATGGCCAGATGCAACTCACCGCGCCCGGAGACGAGGAATGTTTCAGCGGTCCCGGTTTCCTGCACACGCAGGGAAACATTGGTGCGCAATTCATCGAACAGGCGCTCGCGTAGCTTGCGGGAGGTGCTCCAGCGGCCTTCCTTGCCCGAGAACGGCGAAGTATTTACCCCAAATGTCATACGGACGGTCGGTTCTTCCACTTTGATTGTTGGCAGGGCAACCGGGTTTTCCAGATCGGCCAGGGTTTCGCCGATGGCAATCCCCTCCAACCCGGCTAAGGCGATGATCTCACCAGCTTCGGCGTGTTCTACTTCGACCTTGTTCAACCCCTGGTGTACATACAAATAACGAGCACGCTCCGGCGTGATCGTCCCGTCAATTTTCAGACGCGCCAGCGGTTGCCCAACTTTGATCTTGCCAGCATGGATCCGACCCACGGCGGTCACGCCGCGGTAATCGTCGTAACCCAGGGTGGTGACAAGTAACTGCAATGGCGCGTCTGCATCCACCCTAGGGGGAGGTATGTGCCGCAGGATAGTCTGGAACAGCGGCTGAAGGTCTGGGCCGAGATCAGGGGAGAAGCCAGCCTGGGCGCTGGTTGCCTGGGTAAAGACAATGGGGAAGTCTGCCTGCTCGTCGGTGGCTCCCAGCTCGATGAACAGGTCAAAGGTCTGGTTGACGACGCGCTCGGGTTCTGCGTCTTTGCGATCCACTTTGTTGATGACAACCACAGCCTTGTGGCCCATCTCGAGGGCTTTCTTGAGTACGAAACGGGTCTGAGGCATCGGGCCTTCCGCAGCATCAACCAGCAGAAGGACGCCGTCCACCATATTCATAACACGCTCCACCTCACCGCCGAAATCGGCGTGACCGGGAGTGTCCACGATGTTGATTTTAACCACCTGACCCGATTCTGGGTCGGGGATGGTGATGGCAGTGTTCTTGGCCAGGATGGTGATGCCCCGCTCGCGCTCGAGGTCGTTTGAGTCCATGACACGCTCAGCCACCTGCTGGTTATCGCGGAAGGTGTGCGATTGGCGCAGGAGACCGTCCACCAGGGTGGTCTTGCCGTGGTCCACGTGGGCGATAATGGCTATATTACGGAGATCGGTTCGTTCTTTCAACATATTATTTTACCCTTATAGGGGCGGACTGTTTCCACCCATGACTTACATTTGTGCGCCCCTGCGATATTCCATACAAAAACCCCGGAGTAGAGACCGGGGTCTGACTTGACGATTAATGGATCCGGCGTGCAATTTGTATTCTATCAGATTGTGCGTGATTTGGGCAGGGCAGTAAAAGATGAACCTCGGACTTTTACCCGCTATGTTTGTAGGATGGTCGAAAAAAAGCCAAAGTGCCAATCTCAAACCGGCCTGACCAGCAGCGTCATTACCGAGACAAAATGAGCCAACGCGCCCAGCAATACAAAGATGTGCCAGACTTCGTGGGAACCAAACTTCCCTGGAACAAAGTTGAAGATCTTGGTTGCATAAATCACAGCCCCCAACGTATACATCACGCCGCCGATAATCAACCATACCAGGGCGTTAACCGACAGCGCTGCGGGCATCTGTCCCACCGCAGATATGCACAACCAACCCATCACCAAATACACGGCCGTATTCAACCAACGCGGCGCCTTGACATAGAAAATCTTGACCACAATTCCGGCCAGCGCGATGGTCCAGATAATTGCTAGCAGGCCCCAGCGAAAAAATCCAGTGAAAACATTTATGCAAAAAGGCGTATATGTCCCGGCGATGAGTAAAAAGATGGCGGAGTGGTCCAATTTCCGTAGGGTTTGGAGCATGGCTGGTTTAGCCTTCGTCAGGTGATAAGTGGCGCTGGCAGAAAATAACAGGATCAGGCTGAGACCGTAAACCAATAGGGAAACGACTTTCGCCGTGCCAGACCAGCCGACGATAAGTAGGGCAATTTGTCCGAACAAGGCGGCAATCGCGCCGCCGAGATGTATCAACCCGCTGACAGGTTCGCGCAGTTTGGAGAGCATGGAAATCTTTTTTATGTGTTGTTGCGAGGGCGTTCTGAGCGGAGCTTAGCGAAGATTAAGTATGCCTGCAGCTATCTCCTCACGAATTTGGAGGTTGTTCCTTATTTTACCTCCTGCCCCGGATTTCTGCCTGTCATCTTGCTAAGAATCAGCTATCAAAAAAAGCCTCGTGGACTTTTTTCCGCCAGGCCAATATACTTTTAGCTAAGATGTAAACAATCGTCAATCGTAAATCAACAATCTTACGTTCCCTCTTCCCACGAATTCAGATACTTGACCTGTTCAGGGGTAAGCTCGTCAATTTTCACACCCATGGCAGAGAGTTTGATGCGCGCGATCTCGGCGTCCACTTCGGCAGGGACGGAGTAGACGCGCTTCTCTAGTGTTTTAGCGTTCTTGACCATGAACTCAGCCGCCAGAGCCTGGTTGGCGAAAGACATATCCATCACTGAGGCCGGGTGTCCTTCGGCGGAGGCCAGGTTGATGAGCCGGCCCTCGCCCAGGATGTTAATCTTGCGCCCATCTTTCGTCTCGTACTGTTCCACGAACGGTCGGACAAGTTTCGGGTCGCCCCTGGACAAGCCCTGGAGCCCGGGAATGTTGATTTCCACGTTGAAGTGACCGGAATTGGCCACGATTGCGCCATCCTTCATCACATCGAAATGACGTGTATCCACCACATTGATGTCACCTGTCACAGTGCAGAAAATGTCACCAATCTTCGCTGCCTCCAGCATCGGCATCACCTGGAACCCGTCCATGACAGCTTCCAGCGCCTTGAGTGGATCCACTTCTGTGACGATGACCAGCGACCCCATGCCTCGCGCCCGCGAAGCCAGGCCTCGTCCGCACCAACCATAACCGGCCACCACGAAGTTTTTTCCAGCCAGCAGGACATTGGTAGCGCGGATGATACCATCCAATGTGGATTGTCCCGTACCATAGCGATTATCAAAGAAGTGCTTGGTCATGGCGTCATTGACAGCGATGACCGGGAATTGGAGCATCCCATCTGCAGCCATTGCCCGCAGGCGGATGACACCGGTGGTGGTTTCTTCCGTTCCGCCGATGATGCCTGGGAGCAGTTCCCGTCGGTCTTTGTGGATGGTCGAAACCAGGTCTGCACCGTCATCCATCGTCATGTGCGGCTTGTGATCAAGGGCTGCGCTGATGTGCTTGTAGTAGGTCACGTTGTCCTCGCCCTTGATGGCGAATGTTGGTACTTCGTACATATTGACCAGCGCGGCCGCCACATCATCCTGAGTGGAAAGCGGGTTGGAAGCGGTCAAGACGAGGTCCGCGCCGCCCGCCACCAGCGTACGCGCCAGACTGGCGGTCTCACTGGTGACATGCAGGCAGGCTGACAGGCGCACGCCCTTGAGCGGTTTCTCTCTGGCAAACCGTTCGCGGATCAGGCGCAGAACGGGCATCTCGCGCTCGGCCCACTCGATACGGCGCCGCCCGCCTTCTGCCAGGTTGATATCTTTAATGTCAAAGTTGCTCATCATTTCTCCTTCGCATTGAGTAACTCATTTAGTTTACCACCGTCATCGAAATGTTTCCGGAAGCGCCTCACGAACTCAGTGCGGGTATACGCATGGTTCTGAGGGCCCTTCTGCTCCAGGCAATAGACCGCCGCCAGCGAACCGATTTCGCCGCACAGTTTCCAATCTAAGCCGTGGGCGTACCCAGCCAGGAAGCCCCCGCGGAAGGCGTCGCCAACGCCGGTCGGGTCCACGATGCGCTCTTCGTGGACTGCCGGGATGAAAACTTGCTTGCTGCCGGTAAACAGGTCCGCACCGTCTTTGCCGCGCGTTATCACCACTACCTTGACGTGCTGGAGCATCTGTGCAAGGTCCCAGCTTGTCTTTTGGGCGATCAATCCGAACTCATAATCGTTGACAAAAAAGAAATGCGCCCCTTCCATATCGCGTGCCAACTCCGGGCCTTCGAGACGCAGGATTTGCTGCGATGGGTCGTAGAGGTAGGGAATTTTAGACTGGCGGCACTCAGCAGCAAATTTGGTCATCGCATCCGGGGCATTTGGCGAGACAATCACCAGGTCGGGGCGGGGTCGGACCTGGAGGATACTCTGCTTTGACGCAACTCCCATCGCCCCTGGATAGAACGAAGCCAGTTGCGCATTAGACTTGTCGGTGGTGGCAAAAAATGAGGCAGTGAACAATCCCGGCACCACCTCCATCAGGACAGTGTCCACCCCCGCATTTTCGAGGAATGCGCGGTAGTCGATAAAATCCTCGCCCACCGTCGCCATCACGCGCGGACGCTCGCCCAGCAATGCCATCGTGTAGGCGATATTCGGTGCCACACCGCCGCGCTGGCGGGACATTGAATCTACCAAAAAAGACAGGCTGATCTTCTCCAGCCGTTCGGGGAGAATCTGCTCCTTGAACAGGCCGGGGAAGGTCATCAGATAGTCGTAGGCGACGGAGCCGGTTAACAAAATATCCATTTCCTTATTCCTTGTAGGAGCGAGCCTTGTGGTCACCCGGGATAGCGATTGTCCCTGTCCTTATGTTTTTCCTCAAATTCACATCAAATGGCGGAACCACAATTCCATTCTCAGTCACAATCGCGGTGATCAACCGGCTGGGTGTCACATCGAATGCCGGATTGCGGGCTTTTGCCCCTTCCGGAGCCACGCGCTCGCCGTGGAATTGTAATCCCAAAACCTCTTCCGGGTCGCGCTCTTCGATCGGAATGAAACTGCCATCAACGAGCGATAGATCAATTGATGACGTGGGAGCTACTGAATAGACCGGGATACCGTTATCGTGAGCTGCCAGCGCCAGCATATACGTGCCAATCTTATTCGCCACGTCCCCATTGGCAGCGATCCTATCCGCACCGAAAAGAACTTTTTGCACCTGGCCGGAACGCAGGAAATAGCCGGCCATGTTATCGCTGATGATTTCATAAGGGATGCCGTACTGCTCCAACTCCCAGGCCGTTAGCCGCGACCCCTGCAAACACGGCCGGGTCTCATCCACCAGCACGTGGAGGCGTTTGCCCTGTTCGTGCGCCGTGCGGATGACGCCCAGCGCTGTGCCCCAGTCCACCACCGCCAGCGCGCCGGTGTTGCAGTGATGGATGATAGTATCTCCATCGTCGATCAGCACCGAACCGTGTTCACCCATGCGCTTGTTGATGGCAACGTCTTCGTCAGCGATACATTGAGCCTCTGTTAGAACAACCAGTCGCAAATCATCCAGCCTCGCATCCTGGTCCTTGATTACCTTCTGCCTGAGTGCCTTCATAACTCTTTCCACTGCCCAGGTCAGGTTGACTGCCGTTGGGCGGGATGCTTTCAGGATAACAGCAGCAGCCTCGAGGTCCGCCAGGAACAGCGCGGTGGATTGGGCGTGGGACTCTAGCGCCGCCAATACCAATCCGAAGGCCGCCGCTGCTCCAATGGCCGGTGCGCCGCGCACGGTCATATTACGGGTGGCTTCAGCCACTTCCAAATGGGTGTGTAAAGCAACAATTTCCAGCGCGCCGGGGAGGCGGCGTTGGTCGATCATGCAAAGTGCTTTCTTCTCGAAATCCCAGAAAATGGTTCGCATGGGCATACAGGAAAAGACGCCCACGCAAGGGCGTCATCGGTCACAGGCATAGTTTATCATGCCGAACCCGTATTGACAAGCATTGACATGGCTTCTTTTCTCAATTATAAGGTTATCATGATTACGAAACGATTGTCACTCGGATTGTGCCTGGTTGCGCTTTTAGCTGGTTGTATACTCGGACCTATCCCTACTCCCACTGGGACCCCCAGCTCGACTCTCCCGCCGGGTGTCACTCCATCCGATACACCCCTGCCCACCTTCACGCCCTCGCCGACGCCTACCCCTGAAGTCCGTATTGCGACCGGCGAACAGGCGCTTCTTAACGGCGACTATGACCGCGCCTTCTCCGAGTACCAGACCGCTTTGGATACTTCCACCGATCCGGATTTACAGGCAGCCGCTCTTTGGGGATTGGGACGCTATGAATATGCCGTCAAGAACAACGGCCGTGCCCTGGTAGACCTCTGGCAGTTAACCAGCCAGCATCCGGCTTCTCCAAATGCCATCCGCGCTTATTTCCTGATGGGCGAAATATACACAGCACTAAAAAGATATTCGGAAGCTGCCCAGGCTTATACCGTTTTTCTGGCGCTGCGTCCCGGTGTGATCGATGCTTATGTCCAGGAACTGCGCGGTGACGCCTATGCTGCTGCTGGTAATGATATCGAGGCCATTGCCGCCTACCGGGCTGCAATGGCTGCTCCGAGCATCCAGGACAATACCGCCTTGCAGGTTAAAATTGCCCAGGCATATGTCCACCTGGGGGATAAATCCACGGCACTGGGGATGTACGAAACAATCTTCACGGCAAGCTCGAATGATTATGTGAAAGCCCAGATGGATCTACTTTCTGGTCGGATCTACCTGTCACTCGGACAAGCCGACCAGGCCTACCATAGCTTTCTCCATGCTGTGGACAATTACCCCTTGTCTCCCGATTCCTACAATGCGTTAGTAGCGCTGGTAAATGACGGCGTTCCTGTAGATGACATTAACCGTGGTCTGGTGGATTATTTCGCCGGTCAATATGGCTATGCCATCGATGCTTTCCAGCGCTTTATGGATGTCAACCCCCAGAATGACGGCACAGCCCTTTACTACAAAGCGCTCACATTGTTCGCTTTAGGTCAATACGAAAATGCGATCCTATCATGGGATATGTTTATCCAGAACTACCCGGATAATCCGCATTGGGCAGCTGCCTGGAACGGAAGTCTTTCTCTACCAGGACTAGCCTTTACGCAGTGGTATTTTCTCGGCCAGTACGATGTTGCCGCGCAGACCCTGCTCACCTTTGTCCAACAGGCACCCGCTGATGCGAACGCCCCCATTTATCTGGTGGAGGCTGGTCGCATCCAGGAACGTAACGCGAAACTTGAGGCGGCCGCTCAAATCTGGGATCGGGTCGCTGACGAATATCCCGGCAGTGAACTTGTCCCGCAGGCTCTCTTCTGGGCCGGGATTGCCCGCTACCGTCTCGGGAAATATATCGATGCCCTGGTCGCATTCCAGCGTGACACCATCCTGTCCACGAGCCTGGAAGACCAGACAAGTTCCCATTTCTGGATCGGCAAGACCCAACAGGCTCTGGGCAATACTACTGCTTCACAGGCGACCTTTCAGCAGACCGCAGCCCTTGACCCGACCGATTATTACAGTCTGCGCGCCCAGGATATGATCGTTTACCGTCCCCCCTTCGAACCGCTTCCGGTTGTCAACCTTACCGTAAACCTGACTGCTGAACGCAACGCGGCAGAAGCCTGGTTGCGTGTGACCTTCAACCTGCCAACGGATACCGATCTCAGCACCCCTGGCGCGCTTCTCTTAGACCCGCGACTCATCCGTGGTACCGAATTCTGGACACTCGGTCTGAACGACGAAGCCCGCCTGGAATTTGACGCTCTATACGCCGCCATTGAACAGAATTCTGCTGACTGCTATCGCTTGGCAAATTACCTGCTCGACATGCAACTTTATTACCCGGCAATTGTTGCAATCCGCCAGGTTCTCGCTTTGGCCGGGATGAACACCCAGTCCCAAACGCTGGCCGCGCCTGCCTACTTCAACCATGTCCGCTACGGGTTATATTATCTGGACCTTGTAGTTTTAGACGCACAACAATATGGATTCGATCCATTCTTCCTGTTATCTGTCATGCGTCAAGAAAGCCTTTACGACAAGTTTGCTGGTTCAGGGCAAGGGGCGCTTGGTCTGATGCAAATCCTCCCCGACACCGGGCAATTTATTGTCGATACCCTGGGCTGGCCCCCAAATTACTCATCAGATGATTTGTACAGACCAATGGTCAGCATTGGTCTGGGTTCATCCTATCTAATGGACCAACGCCTCCTCTTCAATGGCGACCTTTTCACGGCCCTCGCCGCCTACAATAGCGGACCCAGCAACGCCGGATTCTGGCGCGATCTTTCAGGCTCAGACAACGATCTGTTTGTGGAAATCATCCGTTTCGAAGAAACGAGTAACTACATCCGCAGCATATACGAAATATACGCGATGTACCGGTCGCTGTATACGACGGTCCCGTAAACCTCCTTACATTGTACATCTTCCATAGAAAACCTGCGGGAGCTGTTTTAACAGATGTGGTCCACAATCTTTTTGTGAAGTGTATCCGCGTCCATATCGATCACTGAAATCAACTTATCACGTCCGCCGGCTCCGGCCACCACTTCCAACTGCTTTAGAGGTACATCCAACACCTTCGCTAGAAACTTGAGCAGTGCTGCATTGGCTTTCCCTTCCACCGGCGGCGCTGTCAAATGAACTTTGACCGTCCCATCACTCAAGATATCAACTATTTCATTCTTGCTGGCACGCGGTGTAACCCGCACTGCCAGGGCTGCGCCCTTTTTTCCATCGTGCAAATGAAAAGATCTTGATCCCATAAGGCACCTCAAAGAGCATAAAGAAAACTGATCAGGGCATAAGACACGATCTCAACCAGAATGATTAATATCAACGGACTCAAGTCGAACATCCCTACCAGCGGCACAATCCTTCGAATAGGAGCCAGTAGTGGATGAAGGACACGGTCCAGTGTATTGCGCACCGGATGGTAGGGGCTGAGAAAATACGAAAGTATCGAATCTACTATAACCAGAAAAACGATTAGATTGGCCAGTGCGCTGATTATTTTTGCAACGATAATAACCATAGATCCTCTATACCGAGCGCGGACCTAAAATTGCTCGGCCTACTCGCACATAGGTTGCCCCTTCCTCTATGGCGGCCGTGAAATCCACACTGGTTCCCATCGAAAGTTCTGTCCAATCGGCCAGAGGAAAGTGCTTCCTCAAATATATCTGCAATCGGCGCAAACGCTGGAAGTAAGGACGCGTCTGCTCTGGATTCTCGTAGAAGGGCGGCATGGTCATCAGTCCACGCAAGCGCAGGCGAGGAAATGCCATTATTTGTTCGATCGCAGGCTCCAGGTCGGACCAGTGGCGCTCATCCCAGCCCGGGAAACCAAATTTGCTCTCCTCGCCGCTGACATTAACCTCCAACAATACCGGCAAAGTCCGGTTGGACTCATCACAATACCGGTCCAGCCGGCCACCAAGTTTTACGCTGTCCAGCGAATGCAGCATGGAAAAGTTCCCGGCCACTAAATCTGCCTTGCGGCCCTGAACGTGACCAATCATATGCCATTCTACCGTATTTTTCGGGAGAGCAGCGATTTTGGCGACAGCCTCCTCGGCATAATTTTCACCCAGTATGGATGCCCCGGCTGCAATCACCGCCCGAACCACCTCCAGCGACTGAGATTTGGATACAACCACCAAGCGCACCGTTCCCGCTTCGCGCCCGCATCGGGTTGTTGCTTCAGCAATCTGATCGAGCACACGCTGATAACGCTCACGAATAGCTAAGATTAAGGCCTGATCCATACTTGGATTATACCAATGCAATGATTGCACCAAATCGCCCTGTGCGTCCTTTTTCAGCTCGGTGCGAATACCAGTCTTCGGTATGACAGGCGGTACACAACCCGGCCACTTCAATATACCGCACCCCGGCCTTTTCAAGGAGCAGGCGATTGGCTGCCCATAGATCGAATTTATTGTGCCCGGCGCTTACCGTTAGCAAAATCGAAGCATCGCTCTGAAAAGCTTGCTTAATCTGAATGACTACATCCGGTCCAACCTCGTAATGGTCCGGACCGATGGATGGGCCAATCGCTGCATGTATATTTGCTGGGCTTGAACCGAAGTGTTTCTGCATCGCTTTCACCGCAATAAAGACCGTGCCGCGCACCGTGCCCATCCAACCGGCATGGGCTATACCCGCCACCTTGCGAACAGGATCGTGAAGCATGATTGGCACGCAATCTGCGAACCGCATCATCAGCGTAAGCCCCGGTTTATCCGTCAGAATGGCATCTGCTTGCAGGTGAGGCGCCTCCGGGAGGCGCGGGGCTTCAGCAATTGCCACCTCAATGCCATGTACCTGCCAGACATCATAAACAGAAGCCGGGTCTCGCTCCAGGGCTGCCAATGCGAGGAGACGGTTTTCACGCACCCGTTGCAGGTCATCACCGACCGTGCTGCCCAGGTTCAGCGCAGCCCACGGGTTCGGGCTGACACCTCCCCGCCGGGTAAAAATAGCCTGGGACAAACCCTGGTCAAATTGCTCGAATTGAAAATATCGGATTTCGTCGTGCGATATAAATGGCATACGGATGTTTATTTCTTGAGAACAGCAAACTTCTTGGACATTAAACGGCGTGTATCGGCCATGCTTTCTTCGATGAGTGGGAACATGAACCAGGCCGTAGTAAGTCCAAATAAAAAACCGGTCAGCACACGCAGGAGCGGGGTGGTTTCACGATATGGCAGGATGGATTGGATAAAAGTGCTCGGGATCTGGCTGAATAACTGCGAGAAGCCATCCAGGCCAATCGGCCCCAGCCCGACCAACACCCAGATGAGCCAGTGCAGTTTCGGTATCTTCCGCCCGGTGAGAGCATAGACCACGCCAAATAAAGCCATCGATCCCCAGATGGCAACGTCCCGCTCGCACAGGGCAACCTTATAGCCGAGCAGCGCATTCCCTTCGAAAAGCCGTGCCTGGAGGCGGCTGGGATCGGTCAAGTCGGTAACACCGCTTACCTGTTCGAAAGTGAGCACGCCTGGAATTTTCGCCGCGGCGTGCGGATAATACACCTGTTCACCAAACAAGAAAAACGAGCGGAAAGCCCACTGGTGGCACAGGGGACTGTAGATTTTGTATATCACCTCGGCTGGCGCATTCCAGCCTGCCTTTTTGAAAATCGGCGCCAGGAATGGGGTACCTATATACAGGATCAGAAACAAATTGAAAATAGCCAGGTAATGTTTCGATATCCAGAAAGAGATTCTGTCCGTTTTACTGATGATCTGGATGCGCGATGTGTTTACCTGAAATGTTTTATTGTTGATGTTTTCCAATTGAGACCGGCGGTCAGTGGCTGCACCAAGAGTCATCTGCAATTCCTGAAGCGTAAAAGGCGCTTTCAGCCGGAATGGCCCCGCCTCCACGACTGGGATTTCCAAAGCAAAATTGTTCCGCAGATATGGATCGGAGTCAATATCGAGAACCGCCAGTTGATGAGGGATCACCTCCTGCAAGGATTTCAAATCTTCTTCGACCTGTTTGCATAGTTCACAACCAGCGCGCGTATACAAGGTGACAGTGATCATTTGGTTAAACCTATCATGGAAAGATTTTAATCGAACCCGCCTGCGCTATTAGAGTAATTAATGGTTTTGCGGGTAACCCCCTCGCATCAATAAAATAACTGGTCGGAAGGTACATGGTTTTTTTCACCCCTATAGGCCAAAGTTAATGAGGGGGATGTAATTTGCCAACACGTTGAACGAACCCAGGAAGAGCAGAATGCCAACCACGATCAGGAGTATTCCCATAACAATTTCAACTACACGCATCACTTTACTGTAGCGGTTCAGAAGTGTGCTCACCCAACCAATTCCCAGGGCAGCCAGCAGGAATGGAATTGCCAACCCGGAGGAATAAGCAACTCCCAACGTTGTCCCCTTGACGATTGAGCCGCCATTCACTGAGAAGGTCATGATCCAGCCTAATACCGGTCCAATACACGGCGACCAGCCGGCTGAGAAGAAAATACCCATCAAGACCGATGAGATATAACCCCAACGGCGATCCACCTGGGAATGGATACGTACATCATATTCCAAAATAGAGATGCGGAAAACACCAATCATGTGCAAGCCAAAAACTATGATAACGACCCCGCCAATTTTGGCCAGCCAGGTACGCACATCATAAAGTAATAACCCAAGCGCCGAGGCAATGATATTGAATAAAATAAAGACCAAGCTGAAACCGAGTACGAACGCCAGACCATGGATAAAAGTCGCCCAGCGGTTCATACCAGACGATTCGCCACCGGCAACGCGCCCGCTTAAATATCCGATATAGGCCGGTACTAGCGACAAGACACACGGAGAAAGAAAAGAAGCCAGGCCTGCCAGAAACGCAAGGCCAATCGTCACGTTGAAATTATTCATTTAACCTCATCGCCACTAAAAAGTATCTTCGACGATCACGTGTGTACTGCCGCCCGTCCAGTCGTTCCATGTGATTTCTCCCGTCTCCAGCCCGACTACCGGCTGCGACCAGCGGAAGATCCATTTCGCATCCTCCGGTTTGCAGTTAACACAGCCATGCGAGCGCACTGTGCCGAAATCGTTATGCGAAGTCGCACCATGGATAGCCACACCGTCGCCCACGAAAAGCGTCGTCCAGGAAATTCCCGGAAGATCGTAACTGGAAGCCACTGTATTGGCTGCCATACGGACGGATATTAACTTCCGCCAGATTGCGTGGTCGCCCAAGGGCGTCGAGCCCTCCTGCATGCCTGTTGAGACACGGCAAAAATAGACTTCCCGGTCGCCTTCTTTACACGTTAAAGTCTGGTAGCTCACATTCACTACGATCTTCTTAGTTGCAGGGTCTACATCTGGATTGATGGGCGAGACATCTTCCTGGGTTAAAGGGCGAAAAGCTGCACCCTCCGTCCAGTAGAGGTCACCCGGGTTGCCGTAGCGATCACATACGTGATATTGGACAACCCTTGAATCCAATGTTCGTATCTGATCAACCCACATCACCTGAGAGAAATACATACGGGGTTGCAAATTATAGAATATGTGATCCTGCATCCAGCCTGAAACCGCCGTGGAATTTTCCATTATAAGATCCACATAAGGAACAGTTACTTCCACCCAAAAGCCAGCCTGGCCGTCTGGTACTCCCGACAGGGGTGTATTGGGAAGGTTTCGGCAAGGCTGGAGATAAAGTGAATGGATGTACCCCTCGGGGGTCTCCACCCAACGCTGATTGGGAAGATTGAAGTCAAGATTTTCAGCGCTGACTTCTCTCAGCCAGGGAAAAACTTCGTCACGATAAACATCTCGGACGGCTGCACTGTTAACATCTGGCCGAGTCTTGAGTTCAATCTTTCCGCCGCTGAGATTCGTATCGGCTGTGCAATTGCGCCCCAGCAAATCTGCTTGAGGAAAATCTGGCAAAAGAACAGCACGGCTTTTAAGTTGATTACCCAGCCTGGACGTCAGGGGACGTAATGCCATGGCTCCCAGACCCAAGCCAGCCAACTTCATAAAGTCACGACGGGAAACAGGTCGGTTGGATGAAGTCATGCGGTCAAGGATAACCGTAAATAGGAAGGAAGTCAACCGGCACCTTAGACGGACCTTAATAAACAGGTCCTTGGAAAATTCCGCCCTGGAGCAAAGATACAGTAAGGTTCACCTAATCCACCCCATCACCACGGTGGTTCCCAAATAATAAAATATTTTCCCGCTGCCCGAATTCGGGCAGCGGGAATTCATTTGGGTTAGCGAGATTTATTTCACATCACCAACGACCATGGTAGACGTGGTAAAGCTGGTTGCATCAGCCGTGGGGTCCAGGTAGACATATACCGAATATGTATTCGTCTCACCTGCCGCAATGGCATCACCGGTCGGGTAGATTGTAGTGTATTCCATCGCGATCAGGGTATTCTGGGCATCCATTATTATAGCCAACACAGTAATGCTGCTCAGATTCTTGCCACTGGTATTGGTGACACTGCCGTCGAAGGTCCAGGTTGCACCATCTTTCAAAACTGTATTTCCGGTAGTTGAAAGGTCTACAAATTCA
>Ga0105152_10000164_pt1 | contig 16585 bp, 8 predicted proteins | sample LakBais05cmmetaG_FD_81534 | JGI IMG/M metagenome (GOLD analysis project Ga0105152, IMG submission 81534) | Lake sediment microbial communities from Lake Baikal, Russia to study Microbial Dark Matter (Phase II) - Lake Baikal sediment 0-5 cm | ecosystem: Environmental > Aquatic > Freshwater > Lake...
ATTCCGCTTGAATCCCGACCGGGCCGGGACAAGGGAGCCCATCGCCCGGGTCGAGAGAGAGATGAAGTCAACAGCCGGTATTTCAGGCCGAAGGCGGTATGAAATGGCCAAAAAGAATCTTGGTCTTTCGTTTCTTCGAAGCGAGACGTCCGTCCTGATCGTTCCGGTGTTTCTCAAGGTGGGCCTCCATCTGGCCTCGTTCGCCCGCTACGGATACTTCCGGGACGAGCTCTATTATATCGCCTGCAGCGACCGCCTCGCCCTGGGCTATGTGGACCAGCCGCCGCTGTCCATAGCCCTCTTGAAGCTCGTCCGCCTCGTCCTGCTGGGGGACTCGCCTTTCGCCATTCGCCTTCTTCCCGCCCTGGCCGGCGTGGCGGCCATCATCCTGGCCGGGCTCATGGCCCGGCGGCTCGGCGGAGGGCGGTTCGCCCAGTTCCTCGCTGCTTTAACTGTGGCGCTCGCGCCTGTATTCCTCGGCAACGCCGGTCGATATTTCTCGATGAACGCATTCGACATCTTCTTCTGGGCGATGGCCGGCTATCTCGTCATCCGTATCGTCACGACGAACGCCGTCAAGCTCTGGCCGGTGTTCGGGCTCGTGATCGGGCTCGGCTTGCTGAACAAATACTCGCTGGGCTTTTTCGTCATCGGGCTCGTCGTCGGGCTGCTTCTGACGTCCGCGCGGCGGCACTTATTCACGAAGCAGTTTTGGGTCGGAGCCGCGATCGCGTTTCTCGTTTTTCTGCCGCATGTCCTTTGGGAGGTCAAAACGGGTTACCCGTCGCTCGAGTTTATGCGAAATGCCTCGCGCTTCAAGAACATGCCCCTCTCGCTGGCCGCCTTTCTCTGGGAACAGGTGGGCATGATCGGCGTCGCCGCCGCGCCCATCTGGATTTTTGGGCTTATCTATTATTTCTTCCACAAGAAGGGGAAATCCCTGCGATTCCTGGGCTGGATGTTCGTGACCATTCTCGTCATTATGATGGCCCAGAACGCCAAGGCGTACTATCTGAGCCCGATCTATCCCATGCTTCTGGCTTCAGGAACCGTGTTCTTCGAGGACCTCGGCCGGCGCGGCCCCTGGCGATGGCTGAAGCCGGCGATGGCAGCGCTGGTCGTCGTCGGAGGTCTTATCTTTGTTCCCGTCGCTATCCCCGTCCTGCCCTTGCCGGCGTATCTGAAGTACCAGGACTTCCTTGGTTTCAAGCCGCCCCAGGAAGAGCGGAGCGAGCTCGGAATCCTGCCCCAGCACTACGCCGACATGTTCTGCTGGCCGGAGATGGCGGCGAAAGTGGCCGAGATCTATGAGCGCCTCTCGCCCGAGGAGCAATCCGAATGCATGATCTACACGCGCAACTACGGCGAAGCGGGCGCCATCGATTTCTTCGGAAAAAAATATGACCTTCCCAAAGCCGTCTGCGGCCATAATAATTATTGGCTCTGGGGATACGGCGGCTGGAAGGGAAAGGTCGCGATCCTCTGGGGGACCAGCCGGGACCTTCAGGCCTCCCGGCTGGATCTTGAGCGATTTTTTGACCAGGTCGAGCTCGCGGCGACGACCGATTGCCCTTTTTCCATGCCTTACGAAAATAACCGCGGCATCTTCCTCTGCCGGAGAATGAAGGTTCCGCTCAAGGATATTTGGTTGCAGGAGCGGCAATATCATTAAAATTCTTGCCGCGCTTCCCGGTCAAAGGTGAAGCTTCATCCTATCGCAGAAAAATCATTCTATCAATTGCTCAGAGACAGGGCTACGGGTGGCCTTGTCTTAAAACCGTTCGATGGTCAGGGCTGGGGGCTTTTGACTTTCTTCTCCCTTCTATGATAAGTATGCCCCATTCTACTATGGAGGGGAGAGCATGAAAAAATCCGCTTTTTTGAGTCGTTTCCTCATCCTCTTGTTCATCGGTCTGGGGCTGACGCTATTCGTTAGCGCCCAAAAAGCGCCTAAGCCGGCGGCCAAAGCTGCGGAAGAACCCGTTGTCCCGGAAACGTTTCTCGACGGGCTTAAGTGGCGATGCATCGGCCCGGCCAACATGGGCGGCCGCATTGACGACTTCGCCGTCGTCGAGAGCGATCCGCGCGTCTTCTATGTCGCCACCGCGTCTGCTGGACTATGGAAAACGACGAACAACGGAGTGACCTTTGCGCCCGTCTTCGACGACCAGACGACGAGCACGATCGGCGACGTCACCGTCTCGCAGTCCAACCCGGACATCGTCTGGATCGGAACGGGCGAGCCCAATAACCGCCAGAGCTCTTCCTGGGGCGACGGCGTCTATAAATCCGCCGACGGCGGCAAGACCTGGAAAAACATGGGCCTCCGGGACACGCATCACATCGGCCGCATTGTCATCCATCCGACGAACCCGGATGTCGTCTACGTCGCGGCGCTCGGACATCTTTGGCATGCGAACAAGGAGCGCGGCCTGTTCAAGACGACTGACGGCGGCAAGACCTGGATCAACACGAAGTTCATCGATGAAAACACCGGATTCGTCGATGTCGCCATGGACCCCGAAAATCCAAACACGCTCTACGCCGCAGCTTATCAGCGCCGCCGCGCGCCATGGGGCTTCAATGGCGGCGGACCGGGCAGCGGACTCTACAAAACGACCGACGGCGGCGAGACCTGGATCAAACTGACCAAGGGTTTGCCCGAGGGGCCCTTAGGCCGGATCGGCATCGATATTTATCGAAAAAATCCGAGCATTATCTACCTTTCTCTGGAAGGCAAGGCCACCGGGACATATCGCTCGGACGACAAGGGCGACACCTGGCGGATGATGTCGAACTATAATAACCGCCCGATGTACTACAGCCAGATCCGGATCGATCCCGCGAACGACCAGCGCATTTACTCCCTTGGCGCGCCGATGGGGTATTCGGAGGACGGCGGGAAGACGTTTCGGACCGACCTTGTCCGCGGCATCCACGGCGATCATCACGCGATGTGGATCAATCCGGCTAACTCCGACCACATGCTCGTCGGCTCGGACGGCGGCATTCATGTTTCCTACGACCGCGGCGTGAGCTGGGATTTCATCAACACGATCCCGCTCGGCCAATTTTATGAAGTCGCATTCGACATGCGGAAGCCCTACTGGGTTTACGGCGGGCTGCAGGACAACGGAAGCTGGGGCGGACCGAGCGCAACGTTCACTTCCGTCGGCATCACGAACGATGAATGGATCCGGTTCGGCGGCGGCGACGGCTTTTACGCCCAGGCGGACCCGACCGATCACACCACGATCTACGGCGAGTCGCAGGACGGAAATGTCTTCCGCTTTGACCTGCGGACAGGAGAAACGAAAAACATCCGGCCCCAGCCGGACGATCCCAAGGAGCGCTATCGCTTTAACTGGAATAGTCCGATTCTCATCTCGCCGTACAACAGCAAGATGGTTTACTATGGCGGAAACCGGCTGTTCATCTCGCCCGACCGGGGCGACACCTGGGAAGCGACGGCGGACCTCACCGCAAACCAGGATCGGGACAAAATGCCGATCATGGGCTTGGCCGGGACAGAGATCACGTTTTCCCGAAACGACGGCGTAGCGTTCTATGGAACGATCACGACGGTGAGCGAATCGCCGGTTAGAGCGGGCGTTCTCTGGGTCGGGACAGACGACGGGTTCCTTCAGGTTTCGCGCGACGGAGGAAAGACCTGGAAAAACGTCGGGACTAAAGTCACCGGCGTCCCGAAGGGGACATATGTCAGCCGCGTCGAAGCTTCTCACTTCGAGGAGGGAACCTGCTACGTCGCTTTCGACGGCCACCGGAGCGGAGATTTCAAACCGTATGTCTTCGCTACGGCCGACTTCGGCGAGACCTGGACCAATATCTCGGCCGGAATCCCGGAGGGAAGCACGTTGAGCGTTGTCCGTGAGCATCCAAAAAATGCGAATCTTCTTTTTATCGGCACGGAACGCGGGGCGTTTTTCTCGACCGATAGAGGCGCGCACTGGACCCGGATGAAGGGAAATCTTCCGATCGTCCCCGTCGACGACATCCAGGTTCATCCGCGCGATAACGACCTGATTTTCGCGACGCACGGCCGGAGTGTTTACGTCCTGGACAGCATTTTCAGCCTGCAACATCTTACGAAAGATGTTGTCAAGGCGCCGGCGTATCTTTTCGACATCCGGCCGGCGACGATTTTCTCGCCCTATTCGCATAAAGCCAGCCTGGGGAGCAAATTCTTCGTCGCGCCCAATCCTCCCTACGGCGCGATCATTGATTATTCTCTGAGTGGGGAGCCCAAAGGGGATGTCAAGCTCGTCGTCCAGGACGAGGCTGGAAATTTTGTCCGGGAAATCGCGGGAACAAAAAATATCGGAATCAACCGGTTGGCCTGGAACCTGAGATATGCTCTGCCCGGCGCTGCCCCCGAAGGGCCTCCGGCCGGAGGTTTTGCCGCCGCGGCGCAGGGACCGGCCGTCCTTCCCGGCGAGTACAGAGTGACGCTCAAAGCAGACGGGCAGGAGATGACGAAGACGGTGAAAGTCGAAGGCGATCCGAGGATCGAGATTTCCTTCGAAGCGCGAAAGGCCCAGCACGACGCGCTGCTCGCGATCTACAAGCTCCAGCCGACGTTGACCGCCATCGAAACAACCGTCAGCGCCCTGTCGAGGCAGCTTTCAGAGCTCCAGGGAACGCTCGGGAAGATGACCGGCGTGCCTGCCGCTGTTCTTGATGCCGTGAAAGCCGTGGCCAAGGATGTGAGCGCGCTCCAGGTTGAGAACGCTTCCGTGCGCGGGCAGCTCACGGCCGTGAACCGTGCCATCGCCAGCCCGAGCGGGACCGTGCCGACGGCCAAGCAGCTCCAGCAGATTCAGGACGCATCCGGAAAATTGAAACCGATGATCGAAAAAGCGAACACGATCATCGACGTCGAATGGCCGCGGCTCAACAAGCTCATGAATGAAAACGGCGTTCCCCACCTTTTGCCTGTGCCGAAAATTAAAACGTCATAGTCCTGTTCATGTTATCTGGCGTTATTTGTTAATCTGATCATCTGGTTTCAGCGGCGCTACTGAAGGCACGGCCTTGGGTGTCATTTGGCGAGTTTGACATCGATTCTCGGCCGGGCGTATCATTTTCGGCGAGGGGCGAAATCTCATATCAGGAGGAACGATGAAGAGGCCGCGAGGAATCCTGATGGCCGTCCTGTTGGTGTTCTGCTGGAGGACAGCTCCGGCCTTGGAGAGGCCGGTGAAGGTCACATTCGAAGACAGGGTGTCGGAGCATAAATGGTCGTTGAACGAGTTGGACCCTCGGTTGCCCTCTGACTGGTCCGACTACGGATTCCTCGTTCTAGAGATGAAGGCGTCCTCGCCCCAACGGTTCTCGCTGTGGCTTCACACAACGAACGGAAAACGCCGGCTCATGCTCCAGCCCTTCGGACAGAACATCTGGTTGCGGGCCGCCATTCCCTTGCCGTATTTCAAGGGCAAGGACCAGCGAGGGATGGACTTGGCTTCGACCAACAACCGACGGACCAACTCGTACTGGATGCAGGTTTGGGGACCGTTTGGTGAACTGAATCACGTCGAGGCGATTGGCGTGGTGATGGAGTACCCGCTGAACAAACCCGTGCTCGAGATCCGGTCCGTGGCCTTGGCCAAGGAGGACCCCGGGTCGGAATTCCTTGAGAAGCAGCCCGTCCTGGATGAATTCGGACAATGGGCCCATGCTGATTGGCCCCGCAAGATCAAGAGCCGCGAGCAACTGGAGAGGGAACTGGCCGAGGAAGAGAAGGCCCTCAATGGCAGCGGCGAGTTCAACTATAGTCGGTACGGCGGGTATCTGAACACCCAGGCCAAGGCCACAGGCTTCTTCCGCATCGAGCAAATCGATGGACGGTGGTGGTTCGTGGACCCGGACGGGCATCTATTCCTGTCCACCGGGGCCAATGGCATAAGAGGCGAGGCCGGCCGGAAAGGCTCAAGTCTCGTCCAACGGCGGATGAGCGCCTGGGGGATGAACACGGTGGGCAACTGGTCCTCCCTGAAAGCGTCCGAGGATGGGCAGCAAAAAGCTTATGTGGCGATGTTCCGCGCGCCGCGCTCAGAGCCGTATTATCTGGGCATGCCGGATGTTTACTCGGAGGAATTCGGGCGCGGCATTGAGCAGGCCGCCGACAAACAATGCTCGATAAACCGGGACGATCCCTGGCTGTTGGGGTATTTCTTGGGCAACGAGCCTCCCTGGCCGAAACGCGAAGGCGAGCTGGTGGACATGTTCCTCAAAGGTCCCGAGACCGCTACGCAGCGAAAGCTCAAGGAGTATCTGGCCCAGGGAGACACTCCCAAGCGCCGCGAGGAATTCGTTCACGGCATGTTCGAGAAATACCTGAAGCTGATGGGAGAGGCGATCAAGAAGGCCGATCCCAACCATCTCAACCTGGGCATCCGATTCGGCGGGATACCGGCTGAAGCGATCTTGCGGCTGGGCAAAGACTTCGACGTATGCAGCCTCAACGTGTATGAGTATGAGCCGACTAGGCAGTTGAAGAAGGTCTATGAGATTACTGGCCGGCCTGTCCTTATCGGGGAGTTTCATCTCGGCGTGCCGGCCGACGGCCTCGGCGCCGGCCTCGTCCAGACGGCGAGTCAAGCCGAACGGGCCAAGGGATACCGCTATTACCTCGAGCAGGCCGCGGCCTTGCCCTGTTTTGTCGGGGCGCACTGGTTCCAGTGGCTGGACGAGCCGGTCTTAGGCCGCATGGACGGGGAGAACTACAATATCGGATTCGTGGATGTGACGAACCGTCCCTACCTAGAGCTGGTGGAGGCGGCTAAAATAGCGCACCGGCGTCTGCCTGACGTCCACGCCGGAAAGGCGCAGCCTTTCAACGAAAAGCCCAGAGCATCCGAACACGGAACGCCGGATTCTCCCTGGTAATGGCTGGCCTGGCGCACTTCGGATTAATAAAAAACGGGGTCGCGTCTACACTTTCCACAAAAAAGTGGAAAGTGTAGACGCGACCCCAGATTCCTGTCGCGCGACGTGTCGTCGAGCCCTTCGGCCTCTACGACTTCAAGAGGGAAGGGAGGCATATCGTCTTTCAAGAGATTTTCTGGTCGTTTGCAACGATGATTCGGCCGGATGGCCTCCGTCGCGGCTACTTCCCTGTTATTGACATCGATACGGGGAAGGGAATATCATTTTTATTGTGAGTGGAAACGTCGTTGTCAGCCTCAACGGGACATGATTGCAGACAACACGGAAAAGGAGATTGCCATTAGCCTGGCAATGCAATGCATAATATTATCAGGGAGGTAAGAATGAAAAAAGCCAGAAAAATCGCACCACTTTTCTTCTGTTTGCTCCTGGGGCTGAGCGCCTTTCTGGCTGCCCAGAACCTGGAGCAAAAGGTCAATTTCAAGAAGCTGGCCAACGGACTGAGCGTAATCCTGGTCGAGCGACACGGCGCGCCCGTCTTCAGCACCGTCTACGGATTCAAGGTGGGCTCCGTGGACGAGACACCCGGAATCACGGGGACGGCCCATCTCTTCGAACACATGGCTTTTAAAGGCACGCCCAAAATCGGCACGTCGGACTTCGAGAAAGAGAAACCGATCATGGATAAGATCAACCAGGTCGGCCACGAATGGAGTCTGGAGCTGGTCAAGGGCGACATGGCCGACAAAGAGAAGCTGGCCCGGCTGAGAGAAGAGCTGACAAAGCTTGAGGCCGAGCAGAAGAAGTACATTGTCAAGGACGAGATCGACCTCATCTACACCAATGTCGGCGGCGTCGGCCTCAACGCCGGGACGGGCACGGACCAGACGTCCTATATCATCAGCCTTCCCTCGAACCAGCTTGAGCTCTACTGCCTGATGGAATCGGAGCGGATGAAGAACACCGTCCTCCGCGAGTTCTATATCGAGCGGAGCGTCATTCAGGAAGAACGGAAGCAGACGACCGAAGCCGTCCCCACGCGGATGCTAAATGAAATATTCATGGGCGCGGCTTTTATCGCCCATCCCTATAACCATCCGGTCGTCGGCTGGGCCTCGGATATCAACTCCGTGACCCTGGAAGAAGCTCGGGCGTTCAAGAGCAAATACTATACGCCCAACAACTGCGTCCTGGCGATCGTAGGCGATATCTATCCGGAGAAGGCCTGGCCATTGATCGAGAGATATTTTGGGGGAATTCCTCGGGGCGACGATCCGCCCGTCCTGAGGACGGCGGAGCCGAAGCAGATCGGCGAGAGGCGCGTCAAGATCGAGTTCGAAGCCGAACCCATGCTCGTCATGGGATTCCACAAGCCCACCTTCCCGACCAAGGAGGATGCGGCGGCGAGTGTCTTGTCGTACGTCCTGACCTCAGGCCGGACCTCTCGAATGTACAAGGACCTCGTCCAGGACAAGCAGATTGCAATCTCGGTCGGTGCGGGCTCGGGGCCAGGCTCTCGGTATCCGAACCTAATGACGTTTAGCGGTACTCCCCGCTACCCGCATCCGGTCGAAGAGCTCGAGACCGCGATCATGGGTCATATCGAGAAGGTCAAAACAGAGCCGATTACAGAGCGGGAGCTTCAGAAAGTCAAAAACAACTTGGAGGCGTCCTACATCCGTTCTATGAGCTCCAACATGGGGCTGGCCATGACGCTTATGCGATACCAGCTCCTCTTCGGCGACTGGAAGCTCTACCTCAAGTACAAAGACATCATTGCCGGCATCACGGCAGCGGATGTCATGGATTTTGCCAAAAACTGCCTGACTTTGGAGAACAGGACCGTGGCTTATCTCGTCAGGAAAGCCAAGGCGTCCTAGAAGAGAAGGGAGAATACCGATGAACGCAAAGAAACCAATCCAGGGCTTAATCATCGGCGCGGTCCTCATCGCTATCACTTTGACTGCGACAGCGCAAAAACATCCCCGTGAGCTGGGGCCGGCGCCCGAGCTTAAATTCAAGCTGACCAGGCCCATCCAGTTTACTCTCGGCAACGGCATCCAATGCTTCTACATGGAAGACAAGGAGCTGCCGCTCATCTCTATAAGGGGACTCTTCAGGGGCGGAAGCCTTTACGAACCGGCCGAGAAAGCCGGACTCGCCTCTCTTATGGGAACGGTATTGCGCACTGGCGGCACTAAGAAGATGACCGGGGACCAGATCAACGAGGAACTCGAATTCATCGCCGCATCCATCGAATCTTCGGGCGGCACGGAATACATATCCGTCTCCGGTAACTCTCTTAAGAAGGACTTTGGAAAGCTCGTCGAACTCTACTCGGATATTATCATAAATCCGGAATTCCGCCAGGACAAAATCGACTTGGCCAGGAACCAAACCCTTGAAGGCATGCGGCGGCGCTGGGATATGCCGTACCAGGCAGCCATGCTCCTTTTCAACGAGAAACTCTTCGGCGCAGATACACCCTTCGGACGGAGAGCCACGCCGGCGACCGTCAAGGCCGTCACCCGGGAAGACCTCATCGCTTTCAACCAGAAGTACTTCGCTCCCAACAACTTCTACCTGGGGATTGTGGGAGATATTTCTCTTGAGGAAGCCAAGGCGTCTATTGAAAAGGCCTTCAAAGGCTGGGCCAAGAAAAAGGTGGCACTCCCTGTTATTCCGAAACTCACGGAGAAAGCAGACGGGACCATCTATTATGCCTATAAAGATACGCCCCAGGGCAACGTCTTCATGGGTCATCTGGGAATCACGCAGCTGAATCCAGACGAGTTCAAAATCGAGGTCATGAATGACATCCTCGGCGGGGGCGGCTTCACAGCGAGGCTGATGAAGGAGCTGCGTTCAAACCGCGGTTTGACCTACGGAATATATGGCGGCGTCTATGAAGGAACTGGAAAGGATAGGGGTCCTTTCCAGATCGGGTCGCAGCTCAAAGCGAACAAGTTTGTCGAAGCCCTCGAGGTCATAAAGGGGATCCTCAAGGACATGCAGGCCAACCCAGTGACCGATGAAGAGATCGCAACCGCCAAGAACTCCCTGGTCAACAGCTTTGTCTTCCGCTTCGAACAGAAGGGTCAGATCCTGAGCCAGTTTATGAGCTTGAAGCTTAACGGTTATCCAGACAACTACCTCGACACCTACATCGACAACATCCGAAAAGTCACCAAGGCGAATATCCAGGAGGTTGCCAAGAAGTACATGAGCCCAGAAACGATGATCTTCGTCATCGTGGGGGACGAGAAGAAATTCGACAAGCCGCTCTCGACGTTTGGCAAAGTCAAGATCCTCGACCTCAATAAGATCATTGCTGAGGAAAGGGGAGAGCAGAAATAAGATAAATTTCCCTTGGCTTTCAGAAAGAGCAAGGACGAGGAGGAGAAGGACCTCGAGTGTGGCAGTCCCCGCTGCGAGTTCGTCCGGGTCCGCTGTCCGCGCTAGTGGGCGGAACATCTTCTGATATTTTTCTGTAAGACCTACCTCCTAATCCTCCCATGGCTACCACCCTAAATGCTATAGAGCAATTCGCAGACTTGACAATGGCAATTATTTGCATTAAAATTAATGCAAAATAATGCAACCAAGACTATTTTTTCGGATAAGGAATCGCTCATGAATGGGACAAAAAACTTATGCTTACGTCTATCGAATGAGGAATATGTGGCCTTTGATACGATCTGCAAAGAAAAAGGATTCAGCAAAACTGGAAAGATCCGGGAGTTCATTCGGAATCTGATCAAGGAAGAGCTGCCGAGCGTGAAGGCAAGTGCCGCAGAGTGGTCCAGAATCGAAGAAGGTATCAGAGAAATCGAACAGGGGGAATATCTCACTCTTGAAGAACTCAAACGGAAACTTTCCAGCAAAAAGATGGGCCATCACAAAGATCGCAAAAACAGCCGGTCAAAATATCGAGAGCCTTGATCCTCGGCTGCAACAAAAAATCCTCCTCAAGCTTCACGAACTCCAGGTTGATCCGTTCCGGAGGGACGTGAAGAAAATCCAGGGAAAACCTAATATTTATAGGGCACGCCTGGGCAATTATCGGCTCTACTTCAGACTGATTCCAGAATCGCGGTCAATTGAAATTCTCCTTTTTGAAAGTCGAAGCGCGATCAAGAAAAAGTCAATCCAGAGGCTGCCTGATTGAATGATTTTTATCCATCCGCTTTGACAGTGTCATTTGTCGGCGAGTATGATTTTTAAGGATTATTTTTTTCGAATGAAAAATATAAAAAAAATAGCGGACGGTCATTTTATATCCTGTCCGAAAGCGTCTTCATGAAGGTGACGATTGCCTCTTCCTCGTCTTCCGTCAAACCGAGATTTCCGAGGTCCGTGGTGTTTACATTTTCCTTGATTTCAGCCTGAGGCCAGTTGGCCGACACGATATCCCGGGTGTTGTAGAAGTGGACGACGTCCTTTAAGCTCTTGAAGCTGGCGTTGTGCATGTAGGCTTTGACCATGCCCGGATTCGGCCTAAGGTCGACATTCCGGAGTGTCGGCGTTTTGTGTTTGCCGAGGTTCTGGGCGGCGAACTTGGCATACTTCGGCGTCTTTCCCAGAAATCCTCCGAGCCCCTTGTCCAACCAGTTCTTCCCATCCGGGTTGAATTCCTTGCTTATTTCATAATAAGGATTTTGGGGATTCTTCGGAATGCCCAGGTTGTCATAGCCAAAGTCCGCCAACAGAGGCGGTTTCCCGCCTTCGGACTTGAGGAGATGGCAGTTGGCGCATTTCCCTTTTGTGTTAAACAATAAAAGGCCGCCGAGCTCCTCCCGGCTGAGGCCGAGGCCCTCAAATTTCTTCTCATTGGCGGCGGAGATGGATTCCACGGCCAGGCCGGCGGTCCGGGCGTTGCGCCAAAAATCGTCGAACTTGGAGTTGAACGGATTGACTTCGGCCGAACGTTCGTAGGCAGCGATCGAGCGAGCGATGCGTTCATAGGTCCCATCGATATCCTTTTCGGCGTCGAGAGAGTCCTTGCCCCAGACTTTTTCAAAAAGCGAGGCATAATCTGACTGCCGGACTTTAAGGATAATGCTCTTTTTGTCGGGCATATTATGTTCGAGGGGATTGAGAAACGGACCCATAGCCTGTTCGGCGAGCGGGTCTCCAAGCGTTTCCCCCGTGGCCCGGCCGTCCCAGAACATTCCGCCGACGAAGTTTCCATCCGCGTCCATATGAAGGACCGGGCTGTCTCCGGCATAGGCGGCCGTCGGGGGCTTGCGATTTCCGAACCGGCCATGCACGGCGCCTTTATAAACCCCCCCGGATCTATTGGTCTTCTCATCAGGTCCGGTCATTCCGACCTGCGGGCCATGGCAGGCCGCGCAAGCCTGGCCCTCGGGCGACGAGAGGCGCGTGTCGAAGAAAAGACGTTTTCCAAGCTCTTCCTTGGAAGAAAGGACAGGCCTGGGTTTTTGGGCCACGGCGATGATCGAAAAGAACAGGATTCCGAGAAATAGGATTCCGATAAAAACGCTGATTTTTTTCATGCTTTATTTTCCTTTTTTATTTCGGTTTTGTCCGAACAAAATATATCTTCAGGCAATGATCGCTGTCAATGGAGGGGGTGAGCTTTAAAAAACGACGATCTTATTTGGATCGAGAACGACGTGTTTTATGCGCAGCCGCTTCCATGTATAGGTGATGTGGACGAGGCCGTCGCTTGTTTGGATCACTGCGGGATACGAAAACTCGCCCGGTCCGCTCTCAAGCACAAGCGCGGCCTTCCATTCCCGCCCGTCCAAGGCGACGGCAACGTTCAGCGGCCGGCGCTCTTTCGTGGAATGATTATAAACGAGCAGGTGTTGCCCGCGGCCGAGCGTCACGGCATCGATGCCGGAATTCGGGTTGGGCAGGTCGGTCGTGGTCATCTTGCTCCAAGTCTTGCCGGCGTCCTCCGACCAGAGCTCGAAGATCCTTCCCTGGGCTGTCCGGCCCAGCGCTTCGAGCTTACCGTCTTTGTGGACGAGGATGCTCGGCTGGATCGCGCTGAATTCCCGGCCATCGTTCACCGGTAGCGTAGCCTGCCATGTCCGGCCCAGGTCGCCCGTGCGCTCGAAGTGCACGCGCCATCCGTCATGCTCGGTACTCGACGGGCAGAGGATGTCGCCATTGACCAATTGAACCGGCTTATTCTTGATCGGGCCGAGAATCCCTTCCGGCAGGCGCTTTGGCGGGGACCATGTTCTTCCGCTGTCCTCGGACGTCTTCCACATTCCCCGCCACGAGCTCGGACTGGGACCAACTTTGTAGAAAAGCATCAGCGGACCCGCCGTCGGTTGAAAGAGAACCGGATTCCAGCAGGGATAACGCGTCGGCGCCTCGGCGTCGTTGGCGACTTCTATCGGTTCGGTCCACCGGCCGCCTTCGTTCCGCGAGAGCCAAATGCCGACATCCGGATGCCCTTCGCTCGAGCCGCCGAACCATGCGGCGACCAAACCGCCTTTGGATTCAGCGATGGTCGATGCGTGGCATTGGGAGAAGGGCGCTTTAACGAAGATGAATTCGCTCTTCAAGATACTGCTTTGCTCGTTTCCTTCGGTAACGACCGACAGCAACACGGACAAAACAATAAGAAGGTCAAGGGTTTTATGATGGCCTTCAACTTCAGGTCCCCGGGTTTGTCTCAAGTGATTGTTGCTATCCTGAATTATTCATAAATTGAGTCGTTTCCTCGAGAAGAGAATTCGCTGATGGCGCCGAATTCAAAACGAGGGGGACACTTCCCAAATTTCGGAGAATTTGGGAAGTGTCCCCGAATTCATGGGAGAATTTGGGAAGTGTCCCCGAATTCGGCGCCCGTCTACAAATTCACGACCGGGAGAGATAACGTAATTCATGAATAATTCAGGCTATATCCGTTCTTCACAAAAAATCATATCGTCGGCCGTGAATGATGTCAAGAAAAGCGAAAATCCCAAAATTGTCGATAGAGAACAAGATGGAATTCCGGGACATGAACCAAATCTCTGGATTTGGTATCGTGTCCCTGGAATTCCGGACTTCACCCCTATTTTTGATCTGATCAGAGAAGAAAGAATCTTATCGGCAATTTTGGGAAAATCAGGCCTGCGGCCAAGGGTGCGATTCCCCCTTGGATCCGTCTACGAGCGGTTCCCCGTGGCAAGCCACGGGGCATATCAACCGCTCGTTATTTCTTTCCGAGCAGTTCGTCCACCAGGGGCTTGGCGTTATAAATCTTCAGCAGCGCTTCGATGATGCCCTGGCTATGGACTATGACCGACCTGTTCTGTTCGTCGGAATAGACAAACCTTGCCGGCAGCGAATGGATGTTGCCATCGAAGAGCACGCCCGAGAATTCTCCCTTCCGGGTGATGACCGGTGAGCCCGAATTGCCGCCGATCGAATCGCAGGTCGCAATAAAATTGAGCGGAGTGTTGAGTTTGATCTTAGCCTTATTCTTAATGAAGCTTGCCGGAAGCTCGTAGGGCGGTTTGTTTTTGAACTTCGCGGCCTTGTCATAAAGTCCCTGGAACGTTGTGGCAAAGGGAATTTTCTTGCCGCTCTCCATATAGGTCTTGACGGCGCCGAAGCTGAGCCGCAGCGTGGACGTCGCGTCCGGAGGGATGGACGTGCCCTTGAGCTTGAACAGGGCGCGGGCGATCAAAGCGCCATTCCTGGTCTCGACGGATTCGACCTCAGTCTCGTATTTTTTCCGCAGTCCGCGGGAGATGGGGTCGACGAGGAGGGCCAGCTTGATCATCGGATCGTCGGAGAGATAGACGGCATCGAGCTCGCTGTCGAGATATTTTTTCCGGACTTCAACGTCCCTGAGCTTGGTCCCCATGACGAGGTCCTTCGCGACGTCTTCGGCGAGCTTGCCGGCGAAGAGCCATTTCACTTCCTGGTAATTTCCGAATTCCTTCTGGAGCTGGATAAGGGAATCGGTCAGGTTGAAAATCTCAAGCTCGTCATAGATCGGGGTCACAGCGAGCATCCGGCGGGAGATCGAAGGGAGAGAAGCCACGCGGTATTCGCGCAGACGTTCGTCGTTGGGTTTGCCTTTTTCCATGGCCAGGCGGACGAGAGTTCGGGCTGTGTTGAAATAGCCGGTGCTGAATCCGGCGCTTCCCTCAAAGAACCGATAGGCTTTGAAGAACGAGGCGAATTTCTTCTGGGCGTCGGCCAGCTCATCCCAGGCCTTGCTGAACTCGTTGTCCGAGGCAGGGTCCTTTTTGACGGCCGCGCGTAAAGCCTGTTCTTCCTTCGTCTTTTTCTCCATGAGCTTCTTGTCGAGGAGGCCGGACTGGTAGCCGATCGTGGCTTTCAGGCTGTTTTCGATGCCGAACAGCGGGCCCTGGGCCTGCCGGGCATATTCGGGTCCGCGGCTGCTGAACTCTTTAAGAAGGGCGCGGCGTCGTTCATAGTTCGAGATCGTGTATGGGTAACTCACGTCGCGGAGGAATTCCATTTGGGCCAAGGTCAAAAGCCGGCCCGTGGAGCCGGGCTGTCCGGAGGCGAACACGAGGTCGCCTTCCTTCACTCCCGCGGTATCCCATTTGAGATAGTGTTTGGAATTCATCGGTTTATCGTTTTCATAGATCCGGAACAGGGTGATGTCCAGGTCATAGCGGGGATAAGTGAAATTATCGGGATCGCCGCCGAAGAAGGCGGCAGCGTATTCAACGGCGAAGACAAGGCGAACATCGGTAAACACTTTATATTTGTAAAGGTGAAACATGCTTCCGGAGTAAAGGTTGACGACTGTCGAACGCAAACCCGTCTTCTCCGAGCTTTCTTTTTCAAGCGCGGCGATAACTTTGTCCCTGGCGGCGGCGGCCTGGACGGCAGTCATATCGGATTTCTCGGCGCCGAGCACCTTCGTCGTGACGTCTTCGATCTCCTGGAGAACCATGAGCTCCAGGCCAGGGGCTTTGAGTTCTTCAGCCCGGGTCCGGGCATAAAAACCGGTCTTCATCAAGTCCCGGTCCTTTGTGCTCAGGTTCTGGATGGCCCCCTGGCCGACGTGGTGGTTGGTGAGGACAAGCCCGTCGGGGGAGACGAAGGAGCCCGATGCCCCGCCGAATCGGACAGAGGCGAACTGGACGTGCTTCAGCCATTCGGTCGTGATATTAAAGTTGTACTTGGCCTTCAGGAGGCTGGACGGCGGCATGTTGAACAGCCACATGCCTTCGTCGGCGTGGATGGGGATAAACAGAGAAAGGACAAGGATAAGACTGAAGATTTTGGTTTTAAGATGTCTCATGGCACCTCCTTGGATAAAATTATCCTACCACAATCACGGGCGAAATTGAACAGGATCAGACCCCGCCCGAAATTAATACAAACGCAATAGATATACTGACAATGTATGAGCGGCGCTTTGGCCGCCCTCAAGCCCCCGTAGCGGAGGGGGGCCCCGTCGGCTTTTCCGACGGGGGGAACCGACGGGACTGGTTCCTCGGGGCCCGGGGCCTGCGGGCGGCCAAAGCGCCGCCCGAACGTGGATGTCTTTTTAGTTAACCCTTTGATATTAGCCTGACACCGGAAAAAGAATTGCTTCACCCTCGCCCCTGTATCTTGATTTTGCCGCGCGATGCCCTATGATGGAACTTACAATATTGCGACTAATTCTCAGTGCACTTGCCTGTGGGGACACGTCCCTTGGGTTCGTGTCCCCGGATGCGCC
>Ga0105152_10000165_pt1 | contig 16573 bp, 16 predicted proteins | sample LakBais05cmmetaG_FD_81534 | JGI IMG/M metagenome (GOLD analysis project Ga0105152, IMG submission 81534) | Lake sediment microbial communities from Lake Baikal, Russia to study Microbial Dark Matter (Phase II) - Lake Baikal sediment 0-5 cm | ecosystem: Environmental > Aquatic > Freshwater >...
AATAAGCATGCTGGATAGAAAATAATATTAAAAATTGCTGGTGTTATAATTCCGAACTGCCATGACTCATAAAATTGTTGGTGTACGGTTTGCCAAAGTGGGCAAAATATATCATTTCGATGCCAATGGAATCGATGACCTTGGTGTCAACGATCATGTAATCGTGGATACCAGCCGGGGCAGCCAGATTGGTTGGATAGTCGAATTCGTTGATCCTTCAAAACTGCATGGAGATGGTCACTGGAAACACATTGAAAGAAAAGCATCCTCCAGAGATCTGGTCATGAGACAAACCTGGAAAGACAAAGAGGACGCCATTATTGAAGAAAGCAAACTACGGGCAAAAGAGTTGAAGCTGGATTCAATAAAAATAGTTACGGCCGAATACAGCTTTGACGGGAAAAAGGTGACGGTCACTTTCAGCTATGAAGAAGAAGGAAAAGCGGATCTGAAATCTTTAAGAAATGATATCCAGAAAAAATATATAGACACCCAGGTTGAATTTCACCAAATCGGACCGCGTGATGCTGCCAAAGTTTTGTGCGGATTGGGTGCTTGCGGTTTGGAAAATCGATGTTGTTCCATGTTTTTAACTGAATTTTGCTCGATATCAATTAAAATGGCCAAGGATCAAAATGTCTCTTTGACACCCAATGAGATCACGGGTATGTGTGGGCGGTTGCGATGTTGTTTATTGTATGAACATGCACATTATGTCGAAGCACGTGAAAAATTACCCAAACGGAACAAACATGTGAATACTCCAGTAGGGGAGGGGAAAGTAGTGGAAGTTTACCCTCTCAGGAACCGGGTGAGGGTTGAATTACCAGAACTGGGCGAACGCGAATTTGACGCCAGCGAAGTAACGCTTATTACAGGATAAACCTATGGCTTTTAATGAAAACTGGGTGGGAAAACAGATCATTCTTGTCGTTCTTGCTCATCCCGATGACCCGGAATTCTTTTGCGGCGCAACAATCGCGCGTTGGACGTCTCTCGGACATGATGTTCATTATTTATTATTCACCAAAGGCGACAAAGGTTCAAACAATCCGGTTATCACCACTGAAGAACTCATTAATATGCGCGTCAAAGAACAGCGAGCTGCTGCGGATGTGTTAGGAGTTAAAACAGTATCCTATCTGGATAAATTGGATGGTTATGTCATGGCGGACCTTGATACCAGAAAGGAAATCGTTCGAAGCATTCGTGTATTAAAACCTCATATTGTCGTAAGTTGCGATCCTGCAAATTTGTATCCGCGTGATGGGTATATCAATCATCCCGATCACCGTTCAGTCGGGCAGCAGGTGATCGATGCAATATATCCAGGTGGGGGAAATCGATTCTATTTTCCAGAATTAATTGGAGAAGGATGCGGACCTCATCAGGTCAAAGAGTTGTGGCTGAGCATTCCTGCTGATGCCAATACGGTGATCGATGTGACAGAATATTGGAAGTTAAAGCTGGATGCATTATCTAAGCACCATAGCCAAATTGGCGATGAAATAAAAATGAGAAAAAGGATGTTGAATAGAAGGCAACCGCAAAGCAATACAGAACACCCACGATTTGAAGAAAGGTTTAGAAGGATTATATTTAAGTAATAAATCAATTGTTAAGTGAGGGTGGATTAACTTATAATAGAATAAAAATAAATATTTGAAATAATATTGCGCATAGTCATTAAATAACAATGAATTTATTTATACCATCACAAAAAATAGAATATTTGATTATCGGACTCGGTAACCCCGGTCGTGAATTCAAAAATACCAGACATAATATCGGTTTTTTATGCAACGACGAAATCGCTACCCGACAAACTATCAAGATTAATCGGGTTAAGAACAATGCATTGGTGGGTTCCGGATTGCATGGGCAAATAAAAGTAACACTTGCCAAACCTCAAACCTATATGAATCTTTCCGGCAGGTCAGTCGCCTCTCTGATCAAGTACTTCAAATTGCCCCTGGATCACACTCTGATCATCCATGATGACCTGGATTTACCCTTGGGAAAAATCAGGCTTCGCCCATCAGGTAGTTCTGGAGGGCAAAAAGGTATTAATTCCATCATCCAGATGGTTGGAACTGAACAAATCCCACGCATCAGGGTCGGAATTGGTAGACCGCCTGGCAGGATGGATCCAGTGGACTACGTCCTCAAAAAGTTTGCCGCCCAGGAGGAAGGCCTGCTTGCAGATATCATCGATCGAGTATACGATGCATACCTGGCATTCATCGACCTGGGTATCGATCAGGCAATGAACCAATTCAACCAATCACCCGTTGATACTCCATGAATGTGATCGACCACCTGCAACAAGCCAAGCCTTATCAATCCTTATTATCAAGACTGTCAGGCCGAAACTCAATTTCACATCTTGCTCTACCACGCTCGGCTAGGCTTCCGCTATTAGCCGCACTGCATCACGATCTTACTTGTCCCGTTCTTTTGATAACAGATCGTTCTGAACGTGCGCTCACATTATTAGATGAGCTTTCCTTTTGGATTTCAAACGAGAGGCGTTATTATTTCCCAGAGCCCAACCCGCTTTTTTATGAGCGGGGAGGTTGGGGTATTTCAACTCGCAAGGACCGTCTGGAAACTCTGGCTTGTTTGTTACCCTATCATGTACCTGTAAAACAAAATCCTTCACCCCCATTCATTATTTCTTCGATCCGGGCTGTAATGACCCGTACATTGCCACGCAGGGATTTTGTTAAATACACGCGATCCTATCAAACAGACCAAAACATTTCAATCAGCACCATGATCAGATCATGGCATGATATTGGATACCTGCTTGCCGATTCGGTCACAGAGGCAGGTCAGTTTTCCCATCGGGGGGGATTATTGGATATCTGGGTTCCTGGAACATCACTCCCGGTCAGGATGGAATTCTTTGGCGATCAAATTGAGACCATCCGGACATTCGACCCAGCGACCCAAAGGACTGTCAAATCCGAGAATGAGATAACCATCAGTCCTGCACGGGAGATCCTGCCGATCAAGGCTCGCGCAGCAGGATTAGAAGAGTCCGCAACGGATGAATTCTTTATTCCCATCGCGCACCCTTCGCCCTCCAGCTTATTGGACTACCTACCAAACAACACCCTGATTGCTTTGGATGATATGGATATCCTGCAGCAGATCGCCGGTGAGGTCGAGGAGCAGGCAGTCACAATGCGCCAGGAATGCATAGAGGAAAGTTTAATTCCCGGCGATTTCCCTATCCCCTACCTGACCATGGCAGAGCTCGAAGATACATTGGGGAACCATCTTCAGCTCAATATGAGCAGCTCGCATACACATGAATTGTATGAAATTAATCTGAACTTTCATCCCGGAGAACGTTTCGCCGGTCGGCTCAATCCATTTATTGATCACATCTGGAACCTTGCCGGAACAAACGATACTGTCATGATCGTAAGCAAGCAAATTGAGCGAATCAATGAGTTGTGGTCTGAGCGGGAGGTTGCGACTGGAAAGGTGGTAACCGAACCTCATTTCTGCGAGGGCGGCCTGACGGATGGATGGATTTTTCATATCGATGAAACAAACAAGCTACACCTGATCACCGATGGAGAGATCTTCGGTTGGGAACGACCGAAGTCACGTCAAAGGCATTTGCCTGTTTCTGAAACTCCCGAAACGGCCTATGCCGATCTTAAACCAGGCGATTGGGTCGTGCATGTGGACCACGGCATCGGTCAATTCACCGGCATGACCCAGAAGATGATTAACGGAGTGATTGGGGAATATTTGACAATAAACTATCAGGACAGCGATCAGTTATTCGTACCGATTTATCAGGCAGACCGTCTGACACGCTATATCGGCCCAGATAACCAGAAGCCAACACCGACCCGTTTGAGTAGCGCTGAGTGGTCGCTGACAAAACAACGTGTACGTGAAGCCGTTGAAAAGATTGCACAGGAACTGCTCGATCTATATGCTAGACGACAATCCTCACAAGGATTTGCATATTCACCAGATACCGCCTGGCAAAAAGAAATGGAGACAAGTTTTCCTTACATTGAAACGGCGGATCAATTCAAGGCTGTTCAGGCCATTAAAGCTGATATGGAAATAAACCTGCCAATGGACCGTCTCCTGTGTGGTGACGTGGGATATGGAAAAACCGAAGTGGCACTTCGGGCAGCCTTCAAGGCCGTCATGGATGGAAAACAGGTCGCCATTCTGGTGCCAACAACCGTATTGGCACAGCAACATTATGAAACATTCTATCAGCGCCTGGCAGCTTTCCCGGTTCAGGTGGCGATGCTTTCGCGCTTTAAAACTGCCCATGAGCAGGACGAAATCATTCTGGAACTGGCGGTCGGGGAAGTCGACATCGTTATTGGTACCCACCGTTTACTGCAATCCGATATCCAGTTCAAGGACCTAGGATTGGTCATTATCGATGAAGAACAGAGGTTTGGAGTCACGCATAAGGAATTCCTGAAACGGTTACGACTCGAAGTAGACGTCCTGACTCTGACAGCCACTCCCATCCCAAGAACGCTATATATGGCATTGACCGGGGTGAGGGATATATCGACTATCAACACCCCACCAGAAGAACGACTGCCAATTGTCACTCATGTGGGTCCGTACTCACCACATTTGATCAGGCAGGCAGTCCTGCGCGAGCTTGAAAGAGGTGGGCAGATATTTTTCGTTCATAATCGGGTGCAGACCATTCCGGCCATGGCTGCACATCTGCGCAATCTGCTACCCGAAGCTCGAATAGGGATTGCACATGGACAGCTTCCAGAAGATAACCTATCGACGGTGATGCAGAAATTCACACATCACGAGATCGACATCCTGCTCTGTACGTCAATCATCGAATCAGGTCTCGATATCCCGAACGCCAACACGCTGATAGTGGATCGGGCAGATGCCTTCGGGCTGGCGCAACTCTACCAGCTGAGGGGACGAGTGGGTCGGGGTACCGAGCGGGCATATGCCTACTTCTTCCGGCATAAACATCGCCTGCCGTCACAGGATGGACAAGAAAGGCTCGAGGTGATTGCAGAGACTACTCAGCTTGGTGCAGGTTATTCGATCGCCATGCGCGATCTGGAAATGCGTGGTGCTGGCGAATTACTAGGCACCCGCCAGCACGGGTACATTGCATCGGTAGGATTTCACCTTTACACACGTTTGCTGGCTCAGGCAGTAAAAAAACAACGCTCGACAACCGGTCTTATTGAACCCGATCTGTTATCGCAACGAATGCCAGTGTCTGTTAATGTTGATTTACCACTCAATATTGGCATCCCAACAACATATATCCCAGATCAAAACCTCAGGTTAAGGTTATATCGGCGCATGGCAGATTTACGGTTAATTGATGAAATCGAACCATTAAAATTGGAATTCATTGATCGTTTCGGAAAAACCCCTGAAGAAGTGGGGAATCTCTTTTATCAAATAGAAGTGAAACTACTGGCTGAAAAGTCAGGCTTGGCATCCATCGGGGTGGAAGGTAATCAAATTGTACTGAAATTTCCAACCACTCCTAAAAACTCAGCGGATCTAAACCTGCCAAGGCTTGGCAGAAATGTTCGCATTGGAAAGAGTAGTTATTGGATATCGAAAGAGGAGGGTCAGGACTGGAAGGAGCATTTATTGGATGTGCTTCGATTAATCATTGAGGTTAGAAATCGCTAATAAATATTTATTGCGGGAATAAGCATGATAATTTTTAACAAGATATTACAGATGCTATTATGAAAAATACAATTTTATTGTTTACACCTTTGATTGTCCTTATTCTGGTTTTATCCGCTTGCGGCAGTGGCCTCACATTAAGCAATACCAGTGAGGTAGTGGATCCGACCCAGGTTGAAATAGCCAGACAGCGACTTGTTGCTCAACTGGCTACAGATGCATCCCCGACCCATCAAGTAGAAATCAACACACCAGAACCGGTGGCGACATCCACGGGTGTTGCCAGTATAACCGGTACACTGTCTTACCCATCCGAGTTCATTCCAGCATTGGTGGTTGTCGCCTATAGACAAGGAACAACAGAGTATTATACAATCACTACTGTAAATGGACAGGGGACCTATCAAATTGATAATATTCCACCCGGCACCTATCATGTGGTTACCTACTACAACAATATGGCGGCAGGGTACAGTCAAGCTGTTCTGTGTGGACTACGGGTTGATTGTACCGATCATAGCTTGATCGACGTGATTGTTAATTCCGGCAATCCCACGAGCCATATCAATCCAAACGATTGGTATGGCTCGCCTGGCTCTTTCCCGCCCAAGCCTTAAGCACTATAATGGGCATCTATGGATTTCAAACTCAACGCCCCCTACCAACCTACCGGAGACCAACCTGACGCGATTAACAAACTCGTTTCAGGATTAAATAGCGGCATGAAACATCAGGTTTTGCTTGGCGCCACCGGCACCGGCAAGACCTTCACGATTGCCAATGTCATTAATCAGGTGCAGCGCCCGGCATTGATCATGGCGCATAACAAAACTCTCGCTGCCCAGCTTTACGCTGAATTTAAAGAATTCTTCCCCGATAACGCTGTTGAGTATTTTGTTTCCTATTACGATTATTACCAGCCTGAAGCATACGTCCCCAAGCACGACTTATACATAGAGAAAGAAACGGATATCAACGAGGAGATAGACCGTTTAAGACTGGCAGCCACCACTGCGCTGCTTTCACGCCGGGATGTCATTATCGTGGCTTCTGTATCCTGCATTTACGGACTGGGAGATCCCAATGTCTACGGCCAGTCTGTAGTAAACCTGGCTAAAGGATCGATTTCAAGACGCAATGCCTTGTTGCGAAAGCTGGTTGAGATTCAATACCGGCGCAACGACCTGGAATTGAAACCAGGTACCTTCAGGGTCAGGGGAGATACCCTGGAAGTCATGCCAGCCTATGAGGACCGTCTGATCTACCGGGTGATGTTTTTTGGTGATGAGGTGGAAAAGATTGTTAGCCTTAACCCCCTGACGGGTGAACTCGAAGACATGATTGAGCTTACCATCTATCCTGCCAAGCATTACATTGCACGAGAGGACAGCCTGCCGATTTCTATCGCAGACATTCAGTCGGAGTTGGATGAACGTCTGGCTTACTTTCGTCAAAACGAACGACTGATAGAAGCTCAAAGGCTGGAACAGCGCACGCGTTACGATTTGGAAATGCTGCGTGAAGTTGGATACTGCGCGGGTATTGAAAATTACTCACGCCATCTTGATCGCCGCCCCCCGGGAACACCCCCCTGGACCCTGATCGATTATCTGCCAAGTGATTATCTGCTGATAATGGATGAATCGCACATGACATTACCCCAGGTCCGTGGCATGTACAACGGGGACCAATCCCGGAAAAGCGTTTTAGTTGAATATGGGTTTCGGCTCCCTTCTGCACTTGACAATCGTCCCCTGATGTTCGATGAGTTCGAGCAGCATATGGGTCAAACTATTTACACCTCTGCAACACCGGGGCCTTATGAATTGAAACGCGCAGACCAGGTTGTCGATCAGATCATACGACCAACCGGACTATTGGACCCGGAAGTTGAGGTCCGAAAAACGTCAGGTCAAATTGATAATCTGATTGGGGAGATAAGAAAAAGAGTGGAAGTCGGCGAGCGAATCTTGGTGACCACCCTGACCAAGCGCATGGCAGAAGACTTATCCACCTATCTGAAAGACCTCGGTATTAAAGTTCATTATTTGCACAGTGAAGTTGAAACGCTTGAACGGGTGGGGATTCTGCGTGACTTTCGAAAAGGGATCTATGATGTGGTGGTCGGTATCAACCTGCTACGAGAGGGTCTGGACCTGCCGGAGGTCTCTCTGGTAGCGATACTGGATGCAGACAAGGAAGGCTTCCTGCGATCCGAGACAGCATTGATCCAAACCATAGGACGCGCTGCCCGCCACATTCATGGTAAAGTCGTCCTGTATGCTGACAAAATGACAGATTCTATGAAGCACGCCATTGATAAGACAAACCGCCGGCGTGCCATACAGGAAACCTACAATCAGGAACATCACATCGAGCCGGCTTCCATTATTAAAGCTGTGTATGATATTACCTCCCGTTTGTCACAGGTCGCAGAAGGGGGAGGGGAGTCCTATTCGAAAGAGGGTAAGCCCCCGCCAGTTAATGAGCTTAAACGAATTATCGCAGAGTTGGAAAACCAGATGAAAGCCTCCGCCAAGGACCTGCAATTCGAAAAAGCGGCTGCATTGCGCGACCAGATTTATGAATTAAGAGCGCTTCTTGCGGATGAATCGGATCTACCCGGTTGGCAAAAAGCCAGACTTATGGCGGGTGAGTTGTAACAATTCAAAATTGTTCAGGAGAGGGCTATGGTTAAAATAAATACTCTATTAATTATAGGGACCCTCATAATAATCGGTTGCACTCACACATCAAGTCCCGCTGAACTGGCACAAAGTACCTTGATAGAGTTTTTTGACCAGCTCAACAATGGCAAATATCAACAAGCATCCGAATTGTATGGAGGAAGCTATGAGATTCTTATGCAGATGAATCCCGATGTTGAACCATCCGATTATCCAGGCTTATGGAAAAACGCATGCACGATAAATGGCTATCAATGTATAAAAATCAAGAGTGTTGACTTTATTGAAACAGATGGAACAATATATACCTTCCAGGTAGAATTTCGTAATCCTGATGGGAGTCTGTTTGTGCAAGGACCTTGTTGCGGTGCTGATCAATCCCCCGAAACGAGAATAACATCTTTCATTTACCAAGTACATGTAAACAAAACCGAAGTTGTACGAGTAATGGACCTTCCGGTATATGTTCCATAATACGAAGTAAAAAGGTTATTGTTTATTTCAAACTGAAAGTTTCACGTGTTGGTACTTGTATCATTGATTCGTTCATCCAGGATCGACCATACAGCTTTAATCCCTTTCTTGTATCGCAAATTCACCTGATAACGCCTTCGCTCACCCTCACCCCGACAGATCAACCAGAATTGCTTTGTTAATTCGTCCAATGCTTCTTGTAGTTGCTCAGTAGTTGATCGATCTTCCACGGATAATTCCTTGTTTGCTTGTAAAATCTCCTCGAAGCTTGATTCAGGTTCCCTCAGCATGATTTTCATAATGTGTTTCAGGTTAGGAGGTAGCTCAGCTAAATCCAGTATGGTTATGTCTTCGGGATACGCTTCAGCTTTTAGTTTTATCTGTGCATCGAGACGTTTAAATATATCCGACATAGCACACCTTTCATTAATATAAGTCTGGCATTCCGATTGGTTCAGGTTGCGGTTCACATTCCCCGCACCAAATTACATTGGCTACTGCAAGACCTTTTGGAGTATTTTTTCCCCCCAGGAACATGGCACTAAATCCTTCAGGGCCTTACATTTTATCCAAATGGGAAACCAATTTGATCGAGTTATCCCCCAATCAAAAATATTTTGGAGTAATTCCTCAGGATAAGGAACTATTTACATTGACTCAATAGAAGGATCCGTAATTTGGCGGATGACAACAGCTGGTTGGCAGTATGTTTAATCAACCAGCTGTTCTTTTATTTCAGTCGATAAATCGTTTGATAAATGTAACCCGATGTTCCCCTGTACGATAAAAATCTTTGATGGTCTCAATGAGAGGATAATTATTCTTACAATAGAATTGGCGTGGTTTTTCATATTCCTGGCTGGATGATGTCTCAATAATCAACATCCGTCCATTTCTTTTCCGAATATCATCTTCCACTGCCTTCAGCAATAAAGTACCTATACCTTTACCCGCCATATTATGATCGACAGCGATCCAGTATAAATCGAAAGTGCCATCCGTCAGGGGAGTGTGACCGTAACAAGCATACCCAACCGGCCAGTCCTTTTCATCCACTGCCAATGATATGAGATAATCTATCTGGTCAGGATTGTTAAGCGCGATATCAATCAACTCCAAAGCGATAGCCTGATCTTCCTGATCAAACGACGGAATACCGGCCAAAATTTTTTCGAGTCCATCCCGGTCTTTTTTCTGCAGTTCTCGTAATTTCGTGCTCATAACAGAACCTTCTCAACCTGTTTTTCATGTACTACGCGACGATTTTGAATTGCCTGTTCGAGGATCCTCGTCACCAGACTCGGATAGGGATATCCAGCGCATCTGGCTGAATTAACAAATCCTGCACCGTCCGGGTTTATACATGGATTAGGGTTGACTTCAAGGACAAATGGGGTTTCGTTCCGAAGCCGGAAATCAACACGGGCATAATCGCGGCATCCCATGATACGGTAAGAATGCAAAGCCAATGCTTTTATACGTTTTTCCACATCCGGCGCAAGCACGCTTGGGCATTGTGATTTGGATGCCAGGTATTCCGGTGATCCCGATACCCAGTTTGCATCAAAGGTTAGATGATTTGGTTTGGATTGATTTGTATAGATGATTTCTGATATCGGAAGAACCACTGCATCATCCCCGTTTCCAAGAATTGATACGGTGATATCTCGCCCATCGATGAATTCTTCCACCAGAGCTGCCTGTTGGTAAACCTGATGGATCCGCTGGATCTGCTTTTCGAGATCACCATCTGTCATTACCCGGGATTCACCGGTTATCCCAACGCAACCATCTTCTCGGACCGGTTTCACAATTACTGGATATTTCACTGCTTTGCGAGGGAGAAATCCAGGTTCTACAACTTCAAATGCAGGTGTGGATATGTGACTTTTTATCAACACACCCTTGGTAATTGATTTATTCAGGCAGGATTTCAAAGTTTTGGCAGTGGATCCGGTGAATGGGATCCCGAAAAGCTCTAATTGTTCCGCAACTTCAAAATCAGCCAGTGGGAATCCAAAGATTGTCTCTACCAGATTAAAAACCCAGTCATATTTCTTTAAACTGGCAATTTCCATTGGTTTGAGATCAACCAGATCTACTCTATAACCATTTAGTTCAAGTCCGGATTTAGCAGCTTGCGCTACTTCGATGATTTCCTGATCTGCCAGTCGTTCGATTTCTCGTGCGCCAGTGTACGCTGAAGAAGTGCAGTAAATGATGGCAACATCATTTACTGATGATTCCAAATGCGATGGTGAATCTTCATTCATGATTATTTCATTACGATTCAATTTTCAGGGGATAGAACAGGTCAGATAGTGCGTAAACAATCCCGCGAAATGATTTTCCTTCCCAATGGATTTGATGGTGCAACTTCATGATAACTATAAATACCAACTTTATATTATAGTACTTATTATCAATTCCACCAGAATTAGTATTGATTAATTTATCGATAAGACGTTTCATGTAAAGGGGGAATTTGATCTCTCCAATCAGGGCACCAACAGCCGATGACCCGGATGAAATGGTCAGCTCAGGACTACTCTGCATTAGATATACCTGTTATAAAGCGTTTTAGCTCTACGGATGTCGGTAATTCCAATGTATATTATCTACTTTCTATTCGTGCTGAGATAAATGACGATGCGGGTGCTTTGGTTTTGTTCATGGTAAACTAAGCAGAGAGTATTTTTGTGACAAACCATCCAAATACCAGTCCATCAAATGCAACAGCTGTTGCTCACCCTAATATTGCATTCATCAAATATTGGGGCAACTACGATGATCGGTTAAGGATTCCTGTCAATGGGTCAATCTCGATGAATCTGGCAAGCTTGGAAACTGAGACGAGTGTCCGTTTTGATCCAGCGCTATCAGCCGACCGGATCGAGATCAATGGTGCATCTGCCACTCCTGATGCAGCCAGGCGGGTAAGTGACCACCTTGACATCATCCGCCAGATGGCAGGTATTCAAACACACGCGGAAATAACCAGCCGGAATAACTTTCCCATGGGCTCAGGGATAGCCTCATCAGCTTCAGCTTTTGCCGCGCTCAGTCTGGCTGCATCGACCGCTGCCGATCTGGCTCTCAACCTGAAAGATCTTTCACGTCTGGCGCGGCGTGGCTCCGGGTCAGCCTGTCGGTCAATACCCGGCGGGATTGCTGAGTGGCATGCTGGTACCCAGGATAACGATTCCTATGCTGATCAGTTCGTCGACGAAGGGTATTGGGATCTGGTGGATTGTCTTGCAATCACAAGTGAAAGTCATAAACCGGTCGGATCATCCGAGGGGCACCTTCTAGCCATAACCAGCCCTTTACAGCGACTGAGGGTTACAGACGCACCCCGTCGAATTGACTGCTGTCGCCAGGCAATCCTTTCGCGCGATTTTGAAGCCTTTTCTGTGGTCGTTGAACAGGATAGCAACCTGATGCATAGTGTCATGAGTACCTCACAACCGAATCTGACCTACTGGAACGAGATTACCTTTGATGTGCTTACGGCTACAGTTGAATTAAGAAGAAAAGGCATTGAAGCCTGTTATACCCTCGACGCCGGACCGAACGTGCATGTAATCACTCTCAAATCACAAATTCGTACAGTGGAAAGATATCTTAAGCGTATAATTGGAGTATTGCGTATAGTTGTTGCTCCAATTGGCACAGGCGCCCGTCTAGTAGGGTAATCAACCCTATCCGCTTTTCCTCATAACCTATTAACAAAAATCAGTTATACTCTTTGCCAAGGATTACTTTCATGGAATTACTCTGGACTATTATCCAATTTATTATCGTTTTCAGTATTTTGCTGCTCATCCACGAATTTGGGCATTTTATTATGTGCCGAGTGGCACGTGTTCCGGTGGAAGAATTTGGTATCGGTTTACCTCCGCGTATTTTCACCATCTTCAACTGGCAGGGAACTGCCTTCACGATCAACGCTCTACCATTTGGGGCTTTTGTGAGACCAAAAGGGGAAGTTGACAGGAACGTGGAGGGGGGGTTGGCAAATGCGTCTCCCTGGAAGAAGCTGAGTGTTTACTTTGGCGGACCTCTCATGAACGTTCTACTCGGTTTGGGATTACTGGTCATTCTATTTTTCCGTCTAGGTGCACCGGATACGAGCAAAGTAATCATCCTTGAAGTTGCGCCTGGATCTCCCGCCGCTACGTCAGGATTGAAAACCGGAGATCAAATCATTGCCATAAATTCCACCCCAGTGGATAAAATCGAAACGATGCAACAATTAATCAGTGACAATCTTAGTATCGCCGTACAAATCACCGTTCAACGGGATGGTAATTCTATCAATCTTGAAGCCACCCCGCGATTGGATCCCCCGGAGAACCAGGGAGCGCTTGGTGTCGCATTGGGTAATCCCTACAATAAAATAACCATTTTTGAGGCAGTTCCACGTGCACTGAGTATGGCTTATGAACAGATGCGTGATTTTGTACTGTTGCCAGCCCGGTTGATCCAGGGATCCATCTCTGAGAGTGATTCCAGAGTGGTGGGGATTAAAGGCATATTTGATATGTATTCGGCTGCCGGAGTGATGGATGCTGAAACGACAGGCAGAGCTAGCCAGCAAGCACCAGTATTCAGGCTATATTTCATAGCTTCCATATCAATCGCCCTTGGGTTGACCAACCTGCTACCCATCCCGGCTTTGGATGGTGGCAGAATTTTATTAGTATTACCTGAACTGATTCTTCGTCGTCGTATTCCACAAAAAGTCGAGAATTTTCTCATATCATTCAGTTTTATGGCTTTAATCCTACTGATGATCTTCATCACATTCCAGGATTTCATCAACCCCATAAAACTTCCCTGATTTGTAATGGTTTACCCATGACAACCAATGTAACTTCTTTTCTAGATGTCATTAAGCATTTGTGTAATTATGACCAGCCTTTCCCTGCAAAATACCTGCAATATTTTACTGATCTATCAGACAAGGATCAATCACTATTAAAAAGTACCTGGCAGGGCTTGAATATAACTCGAAAGCTTTCTCTTCTTGAGGATCTGGAAGATCTAACCAATCATGATACATTAATGGATTTTACGGGCGTAAGTAAAATCGCGTTTAATGATCCTGACGATCAGGTACGTGAAGCAGCTTTGAGTCTATTATGGGATACGGAAGAAAAAGCAATTGTTCCGATTTTGATCGATTTTTTACAATCGGATCCTTGTGGGCGGGTGAGAGCATCTGCTGCCTCGGTCATGGGGCATTATGTCTTGCTGGGCGAAACAGAAGAGATCCCTGAGGAACTGAAGGATATGGTTGATTGTGCCCTGTTGCAGGCTCATCACACTGATAAGGACACACATGTACAGTTGCGGTCATTGGAATCATTGGGCTATTCCAGTCATAAGGAGGTAAACGGTCTTATCAAGAAAGCCTCAGCATCTGGAGATCTTGAATGGCTGGCGTCCGCTTTGTATGCCATGGGTCGCAGTGCCGATAAAGTTTGGTCTGTTCCTGTCTTAAAGAATATAGACCATATGGATGAATTGGTACGAGAGGAAGCTATCCGCGCCGCCGGAGAATTGGGGCTTCAAGCAGCTCAGGAGAGACTGATCGAGATGTTGGACGGTGAAGAAGATGATGAAGTTCGGACTACCATCATCTGGTCGCTATCTCAAATAGGGGGCGATGGGGTCCGTGAAGCAATCATGAAACAGGCGGAACTGATGCCAGACGATGACATGACGGATTTTATCGAAAAAGCCCTGGATAACCTCAATTTTACAGAAGAATTATCCCAGTTCAACCTGATCGACATTGATGATTTGAAAGATACAGATTAATCACTTCATAATCCGACCAGCGAGAATGAATACCGAGACGGGTGACATCGAAAGGCTTCATGCAATTGTCGTTGGGAGGGTACAGGGTGTTGGTTTTCGCTACTTTGTAAAACAACAAGCCGAGTCTTTGTCTTTAACTGGCTGGGTGCGTAATCTGCCTGAAGGTCAGGTCGAGGTGATTGCAGAAGGGTCACCCGAAGCAATCGACAAATTGAAAGGGTGGATATCGTTGGGTCCTGCGGGTGCAATCGTTATTGAGGTTACACAGAGTCTGAGTGCGGGGACAGGAGAGTTCGCGGATTTCCGCATTGATGTGTGAGATATCAGCTAGTCGTTCTCCGGCTTGTTGGCTGATGTCTGTATCAACAAGCTATAACGCCTGGCAAATTTTACGACTTCTGCTCGTTTCTTAATCCCAAGTTTTTCCAGAATGCTGTGAATGTGATTCTTAACTGTATTTTCTGAAATATAGAGATGGGAAGCTATCTCCCTATTGGAGGTATTTGTCGCCAATTCATTCAAAACCTCCCGCTCACGGCGGGTCAGTTTCTCAAGGGTCATTTCACCATATGATTGTGGATTATTGATTCTAGAAAACTCACCCATGACCCGTGCGAACATGGTGCGTGAAATAGCAAATTCACCACGTTCAAGCGCTTTTAACGAGGCCAGCAGATTGTTGGTGGTTTGATTCTTAAGCAGATACCCGTGTGCACCGCCACGGATGGCAGAAAACAGGTAATCGTCCTTATCTTCAGATGTTAAAATCACGAATCTTGGCTTGGGATCGAGGTTAATAACGAAAGACATGACATCCACCCCGGTTCCATCAGGCAGCAGGTAATCCATCAGAATCAGATCCGGTTTTATCTGTTTTGCCAACTCAATGGCTTCGATAACCGTACCGGTTTCAGCAATAATGTGATATTCCGGATGATCGCGCAGTAAGCTGACCAATCCCTCACGGAATAACCTTTCTCCATCCACCAGCATGATATTCACGATAACCTCCTCAACCAGGCAAAATGATTAAATTGTTAAGGAAGCGACCAATAAGCTATTTCATCCACCCAAACGGTGAGGTTTTTAACGACATCTGAGCCAACGAAAATACCAAAACCACCACGCTCAAAATGAGTATCACTGACTTCTTTTACCAGTGTACCATTCACATAGAGCGAGAGTATATCGCCTTCAGCCATAATACCCAGCCGGTTGACAACATCCTTACCCGGGAATATCGCAGTACTGGCTTTTGCGTATACAATGGATGTCATTTTGTTTTCTGCAAATACTTTCAGAAAGTATTTACCATCACATTGGATGCCGTAGAAATAACCCTGATTTGCAGCATTAATATCCGGAACGCGGAATATTATACCAAAATGGTCGGACTGTTCGCAGTTGCCGGTTTGAAATTTAGCTTCAAGATAGAAATTATTAATAGTAGGATAGGTGAGTCGCCAACCATCGGTATCAGTCAATGCAGTAAGTTTCATAAAACCACTTTCGAATGCAACACTGGTATATTGATCGTTGCCCTGAGGCCAGTTGTTGCCATTCGCATAGGTGTCGTTCCAACTTGGCGGTCCCAGCGTACTACGGGGATCCTCTGGCAAGAAGGTGGGGGTGATGCTTGGTGTAATCGTTATGGTCGGACTGATGCCCGTTGATTGAAGAGTACCGTTCCCCATAACGGTCAGAGTCGTTTGAACAGCTATACTATCTATTGATGGTATTGGAGCAAGCAGGGTAGCTTGAGAGGTGGGTTTCTTGGTTGGCAGGCTGTTTATGGTAGGGAATGTGGTCATGATGGAATTGACAGTGGCCGACATATCGTTAATGTCTTCCGTGGGACGAAGCGAGGTGGATAAATCGCATGAAAGGAGAAAAATCAATAC
>Ga0105152_10000166_pt1 | contig 16537 bp, 13 predicted proteins | sample LakBais05cmmetaG_FD_81534 | JGI IMG/M metagenome (GOLD analysis project Ga0105152, IMG submission 81534) | Lake sediment microbial communities from Lake Baikal, Russia to study Microbial Dark Matter (Phase II) - Lake Baikal sediment 0-5 cm | ecosystem: Environmental > Aquatic > Freshwater >...
GGGTTCGACAGTTCGGTGGTTCACCAATTCTGGGAACACTCGAACAGTCGAACGCCCGAACAGTCGAACGCATTTGGATGGTCGCTTGCTGGCCGGGAGTAGGCATGGTATAAGCTGCACCAGTCGGGGGCGTGAGCGTCCCACTTCACACGCGCGCGGATTCCACCGGGGGTGTCCCGCTGAAAAACGGGATCCCGGCGGGAGATGAGGCGCGCGGCGGATCAACCTGCGCGGGAGGAGGCAACGCATGGCGGTAACAATCAAGGAGTTATTGGAAGCTGGGGTGCATTTTGGGCACCAGACCAAACGTTGGAACCCCAAGATGAAGAAGTTCCTGTTCGGAGAGCGCAACGGGATCTATATCATTGACCTGCAAAAGACGCTGAAAAGATTTGAGGAGGCGCACGAATTCTTACGGGAAGTGACCGCACGGGGTGGGTCGGTGCTGTTCGTCGGCACGAAGAACCAGGCGGCCGACATCATCCAGGAGGAGGCGGCCCGGGTCGGCATGTATTTTGTGAACCGGCGATGGTTGGGTGGCACGCTGACGAATTTCCAGACGATTACGAAGAGCATCGCCCGCCTGAAGCAGCTCGAGGACATGCAGGCCACAGGAAAGTTTGAAGCTTTCTCCAAGAAAGAGGTTCTGCGACTCGAGCGCGAGATGGAGAAGCTCAACAATGTCCTGAGCGGCATCAAGAATATGGAGCAACTCCCGGGCGCCGTATTCATCATTGACCCCAAGAAAGAGCGGATCGCCGTCCGGGAAGCACGCCGACTCGGCATCCCCGTGATCGCGGTGGTGGACACGAACTGTGATCCGGACGAGGTCGACTTCCCCATTCCGGGCAACGACGACGCCATCCGCGCCATCCGGCTGATCACCTCGCGCCTGGCCGACGCCGTCGCTGAGGGGCGAGGAACAGCTGCGAAAGCGGGTGGGGGAACTATGGAGGAAGCAATGATGGCTGCAGTTGAGCAGCCTGCAGCCGGGACCCCTCCCGCCGAGGCGCAGGCCCAGGGGCCCCAGGCACCAGCCGCAGCGACTCAGTAAGGAGTATGCATGGAGATTTCGGCAGCGATGGTTCGTGACCTGCGCGACAAGACAGGCGCGGGGATTATGGAGTGCAAGGCCGCCCTGGCCGAGGCCGGCGGAGACATCCCCAAAGCGATCGAGGTCTTGCGGAAGCGGGGCCTAAAGACCGCCGAGAAGAAGGCGGGCCGCGCCGCCGCCGACGGGTTGGTGGCAACGTGGGTGTCTCCTGACCGAGATGCTGGGGCCCTGCTGGAAGTGAACTGCGAGACGGACTTTGTGGCTCGCACCGAACAGTTTGTCGGGCTCACCCGTTCCTTGGTGACCTTGGTGGGGGCAGATACCGATGCGGCCGACGTCAGCCTCCTTCTCACGCGGCCCCTGAACGGCAAACGGGTGGCCGATGTGGTCAAGGAAACGATCGGCTCGCTCGGAGAAAACATCGTGGTTCGGCGGGCGGCCCGCCTGGCTGTTCCCCAAGGCACCAAGGGTCTGGTGGCAAGTTATCTGCACGCCGGGGGTAAGATCGGGGTGCTGGTCGAGGTGCACTGCAACTCTGCCAACGCCGCCAAGAGCGGTACGCTGGCGCACTTGGCCAAGGAGTTGGCACTCCAGGTCTGTTCGGCCGAACCGGCCTACGTGACCCGCGACCAGGTCCCGCCCGAGGTCCTGGAGAAAGAACGGGAAATCTTGCGGGCCCAGGCCGACATGCAAGGCAAACCTGCAAACATCCAGGACAAGATTATCCAGGGACGGCTGGAGAAGGTCTTCGCCGAGCGCTGCTTGGTGGATCAGGCGTTCATCCGGGACCCCGAGGGCAAGCAGAGGATTCGGGACGTCTTGAAGGCCGCGGAGAAGACGCTGGCCGAGCCGGTCACGGTGGCCGCCTTTGCCCGGTTCCGCCTGGGCGAGGGGATCGAGCGGCGGTCGGAGGCATAGCATCGTCCGGTACGAGCGTTCGGGTGAGCGGCGAAGAGCACGAGAGGGTCTGTGGTAGATCTAAAGTATCGGCGTATCCTCTTGAAGATTAGCGGTGAGGCCCTGGCGGGGGAGCAGGAATACGGGCTCAGCGCAGAGGTCGTTCGTTTCATCGCGGACGAGGTCCAGGACATTCATCGGCTGGGCGTGCAGATCGGCATGGTGATCGGCGGCGGCAATATCTTCCGCGGGGTCGAGGCCAGCTCCCAAGGGATGGATCGACCCTCGGCCGACTATATGGGCATGCTGGCCACGGTGATGAACGGCCTGGCGCTGCAAGACGCCCTGGAGAGAATCGGGGTGGACACGAGGGTCCAGACGGCCATCGAGATGCGCGAGATCGCCGAGCCCTTCATCCGCCGCCGGGCGGTGCGTCATCTTGAGAAGGGCAGGGTGGTCATCTTCGTGGGGGGAACCGGCAACCCGTACTTCACCACGGATACGGCAGCGGCCCTGCGAGCTATGGAAATCGGCGCGGATGTCGTTTTCAAGGCTACCAAGGTAGATGGAGTCTACAGCGCCGATCCGAAGACGGATCCGACGGCGACAAAATTCGACGAGATGACCTACCTCGAGATTCTCAGCCGACGTTTGAAGGTGATGGATTCCACCGCCATCTCGCTCTGTATGGACAACGGGTTCCCCATCGTCGTCTTCAACCTGCAGGAGAAGGGCCGACTGCGCCAACTGGTGTTCGGAGAGCGGATCGGCACTCTGATCCGGGGAGGTTGACGGTCATGCAGGAAGTCCTCAAGAAGGCCGAGCAAGACATGAAGCGGACCACCGAGGCGACGCTGAAAGACTTCAACGGCGTCCGAACGGGACGTGCGTCGGTGGCGCTGTTGGATGGAATCCAGGTGGATTACCACGGCGTGCCAACGCCCCTGAATCGACTGGCAAACCTGGCGACGCCGGAACGGCGCCTGATTACCATCCAGCCCTGGGAACCCTCGATGATCGGGACTATCGAGAAAGCCATTCAGAAGTCCGACCTGGGGATCAATCCCAGCAACGACGGCAAGATCATCCGGCTGGCGGTTCCTGCCCTCACTGAAGAGCGGCGCAAGGAGTTGGTAAAGGTTGTGCGCAAAATGGCAGAAGAGGGCCGCGTAACCATCCGCAACGTCCGCCGGGATGCCAATGAGGCTCTCAAGAAGCAGGAGAAAACCAAGCAACTGTCCGAGGACAATGTGCGCAAGTGTATGGACCAGATCCAGGATCTGACGAACCGGATGATCAGGAGCCTGGATGAGCTGTTGGAGAAGAAGGAAAAAGAGATCATGGAGTTTTGAGTCTGAAGGTCCCGCCTGCGGCGGGATGTGGACCGCGAGGTTATGCACCGTCAACGGATCCTCAGCGCCCTGCTGCTCATTCCCTCGTTTCTCCTTCTCGTCCAGTTTGGTTCACCATTCTATTTCGTGTTGCTGATCAGCGCGGCTATCGCCCTCGCCGCATGGGAATTCTCGTGTCTGTGCCCGGTGGGCGGGGACGCTGGCCTCTCGCTGGTCACGGTGGTGGGAGGCCTGGCCTGGCACGCGGCGGCCATCGGGAGGGGGGACGTCGCGCTCGTGGGAGTTCTCGTGGCGGTCGCAGTGCTTGTTCGGGCGACGCTTTGCAAGGCGGAGTTGCAGGTCAACACCCTGCAAGCAGCCTGGACTGTCCTGGGGGTGGTCTATGTGGGCGGGCTGTTGAGCTTCGCCAGCTTGTTGCGGATGCTCCCTGAAGGACGGGAGCTGATCTATCTGCTCACCTTCACAACCTGGGTGGGGGACACAGCGGCATTCTATGTCGGCAGCCGTTTCGGTCAACATTTCCTGGCCCCCCGGATCAGTCCCAAGAAGACGGTCGAAGGCGCCCTCGGCGGGATTGGTGCCGCCGTCGTTATGGCCATGGCCGGGAGTGTGTGGGTCTGGCCTCGGATCGGGTTGGCATCCGCAGCGTCGGTTGGCCTCCTGCTCGCCATTGTCTGCATTCTTGGGGACCTGTGCGAGTCGGTGGTGAAACGCGCTGCCGCCGCCAAGGACAGTGGAAACCTCATCCCCGGCCACGGAGGAGCCCTGGACCGGCTGGATAGCCTGATGTTCGCGTGTCCCACCCTGTACGTACTCGCGTGGCTTGGATGGGTGTGATCGGTGAGCGATCGGGAGAGGCGCCGATGCTGATGCGCCTTCCCCAGGCGGCCCGTCTTGGTTCGGCGGTAGCGAGCGGCGTCGCCTGTGCGCTTGCCTTCCCGCCGTGGGATGTCGGGCCAATTGCCTTCGTGGGGCTCGTGCCCCTTTTTCTGACGCTTGAGGGGACCACGCCGCGACAAGCGGCGTGGCTGGGGTATGCCGCCGGTCTGAGCTTTTACCTTGCAACGATTTGGTGGGTCATCAACACGATGACCACTTATGGCCGGATGCCACTTGGCCTGAGCCTCGTCGTGCTCGCGCTCTTGTGCGGCGTCCTCGCCGGATACACGGCCGGCTTCACGTGGCTTCTCGTTGCGGGGCGACAGCGGCTCAAATACGCCAAGGAGGTTGAGCCGATTCTGGCGGCGGGATTGTGGACGGCCCTGGAGTTGCTGCGTACGTATCTCTTCTCGGGATTTCCGTGGAACCTCCTTGGCTACAGCCAGTATCGACAGCCGACGGTTCGGCTGCTTGCGGCGGCGACGGGCGTGTATGGCATCTCCGCGCTCCTTGTCTTGGTGAACGGGACGCTGGCGAGTATCGTGCTGGTCGCCTCGCGGTCGCGACGCGAGATGCCCCGCCGGCGCAGGGTCCTCTTGCCCGCGGCAATCGGGGGCGTGGCCATCCTCGCCGTGATCGGGTATGCGCGGGCCATTTGGCATGATCCCACGGGTGGTCCCCTGATGCGTGTGGGGCTCCTCCAGGGAAATATCGATCAGTCGATCAAGTGGGAACATGGCTATCAGAGGGCAACGCTGGACATTTACGAGCGGCTGGCGCGACGAGTGGCAACCGGAAAACCTGCGCTGATCGTCTGGCCGGAGGCCGCCGTCCCGTTCTTTCTCCGTCGCGATGGCGAGCTTTCCGCCCGGGTCCACGGGTTGACCGCGCAACTGGGGATGCCTATGCTGGTCGGAAGCCCGGACGTAGGGGATGATGGATTCTTGTACAACACGGCCTTCTTCCTAGGAAGGGAAGGGCAGATCCGCGGGCGTTACGACAAGCGCCACTTGGTCCCGTTTGGCGAGTACGTGCCACTGCGCAGGGTTCTCTTCTTTCTGAACAAATTGGTCGTGGGAATTGGGGATTTCGGCACGGGCCAGGCGCCCACGATTTTTTCCCTGGACGGGGCACGATTCGGCGTTATGATCTGTTATGAAATCATCTTTCCAGCCGAGGCGCGGGAGTTCACCAGAAATGGAGCCCAGTTTCTCATCAATATCACCAACGATGCCTGGTTCGGGCGGAGTGGCGCTCCACATCAACATCTCGCCATGGCGGCCTTGCGGGCGGTGGAAAACGGGACCTATCTGGTTCGTGCGGCCAATACGGGGGTCACGGCGGTAATCGCACCCTCAGGTGAGATCCTGGCCCAGACGGATATCTTCACGGAGGCAACTCTTCTCGGGACGATCCGACTGCGACAGGGTGAGACCCCCTACAGCAGATACGGCGACGTGCTGGCGTGGATCTGTATGGTATTCTTGATTGCGTATGCCGCGGCGCTTGCGCGCTGTGCATGGAGGGTGAGAGAGTAAGAGAGTGAGAAGGCTGGGAACTGAGGCTGTTGCCTTCTCACTCTCTTACTCTCTCACCCTCTCACTTTCTCACTGACCATGGGAGGAGCGAAGAATGGTTCCCGATCTGCAACGCACTAGTGACGAGCTGCAGCGAAGGCTGGACCAGCTCCGGGTGTATCTTTGACATTCCCGGCAAGAGTACCCGCCTGAAATCCCTGGAAGAGGCGACGGGGGCGCCGGGTTTCTGGAGTGACCAGGAGACGGCCCAGAAAGTCCTCAAGGAACAGAGCGATTTGCATCAGACTCTGGATCGGCACTCCGCCTTGTTACGGGAGCTGGAGGATTTTCGAATACTCCTGGAACTTGCGGCGGACCAGGAGGACGTCGAGATACTGCAAGAGGTGTCCATTGGCCTCGGCAATCTTACCCGGCAGGTGAAGGAGCTGGAACTCCAGACGGTCCTGTCGGGGGAATACGATAAGGGCAACGCCATTGTGAGTATCAACCCCGGCGCCGGAGGTACGGAGTCTCAGGATTGGGCACAGATGCTCCTGCGCATGTATCTGCGATGGGCCGAATCCAGGGGGTTCAAGACGGAGATCATTGACCTCTTGGGTGCGGAAGAGGCGGGGATCAAGAGCGCCACCGTTACGATGACGGGGGCGTATGCCTACGGCTACCTGCATGCGGAGATGGGCGTCCACCGGCTGGTGCGCATTTCGCCGTTTGACGCCGGCAAGCGCAGGCATACCTCTTTCGCCTCGGTGTTCGTCTATCCCGAGATCTCCGATGACATTGAAATCAAGATCGACGAGAAGGACTTGCGCATTGATACGTTCCGGTCAGGCGGGCATGGCGGACAGCACGTCAACGTGACCGACTCCGCCGTGCGCATGACCCATTTGCCCACCGGGATCGTGGCAACCTGCCAGAACGAACGGTCGCAGCACAAGAACCGGGCCATGGCGATGAAGGTCCTGCGGGCTCGCCTCTACGATTACTACAAACGGCAACACGAGGAGGAGTTGGCGGAGCTGAAGGGAGAGAAAGCCCCGATTGCCTGGGGAAACCAAATCCGCTCTTACGTCCTTGCGCCCTATCAAATGGTGAAGGACCACCGGACAGGTCAGGAGACGTCGAACGTCACCACTGTCTTGGATGGGGACCTGGACCAATTCATCGAGGCGTTTCTCTTCAAGCTGCCCGAGAAGAAGGAAGCGTAGGGCGGAGGCAACGGCTGGGGGCGGAGATGGAATGGCACTGCACCCGTAGACGATTCTGAAGGGAGGACGGACATGTCAGAAGAGGATCTTCGCACAGAGATGGACCAGTTGCGGGCGGAAAACGAGGCTCTCAAAGCAAAACTGTCGAGGCCAATGACAATCAAGGTAAGCGAGAAGGGCGCGGTCTCTGTGTATGGCCTGGGGCGGTTTCCCGTCACCCTGTATAAGGAGCAATGGGTGAAGCTCTTGTCCATGACTGACGACATCAAGAAGTTCATCGCTGAGAACGAATCCCGGTTACGGGTCCGGGAGTGAGGGCATCGACGGATCAATGCCCGAACGACGTTCGGTAGTTTCCGCCTGTGGCGGATTCGACCGTTCGGCTGTTCACTCGGAACTGGAACGCCCGAACTGCCGAACCGTCGAACCGTCGAACGTGTTTCGGTGTGTGCCTTGACTGCCCCTGGGCCGGGTCCTATAATCATCGCGCTTTTGGCGCGAGGGTGACACATTCATCGGAGGGCACGTGGAGGAATCCCATGGCTTTTTGCATGAGCGTCTGAGAAAACTCGACGAACTCATTCGCGACGGTATTAATCCCTACCCCAGCACCTTTCGCGTGACCCACGACGCGGGGGATCTGACGAACCGGTTTGGCGCGGCCGATGACGCCACGCTGACCGCCGTCACGCCCCTGGCACTCGCCGGACGGGTGCTGTCGCTACGCGGCCACGGAAAGGCCTCCTTTGCCCACATTCAGGATCGGACCGGAAAGATCCAGATCTATGTTCGACAGGAGGCGGTCGGAGAGTCGGCGTACCGTCTGTTCCGCCAGATTGATGTGGGGGACTTCCTCGGCGTCCGAGGTCGGCTGTTTCGGACCAGGACGGGTGAGCTGACGGTCCACGTGGAGAGCCTGGACCTCTTGGCCAAGTCGTTGCGCCCCTTGCCGGACAAGTGGCATGGACTCAGCGATGTGGAGGTACGGTACCGCCAGCGGTACGTGGATCTGATCGCCAATCCGCCGGTGGCGGAGCTGTTCCGGAAGCGTGCGCGGACCATCGCCGAGATGCGCCGCTTCTTCGATGAACGCGGCTTCCTGGAGGTTGAGACGCCGATGATGCATCCGATCCCGGGAGGCGCCGCAGCCCGACCGTTCATCACGCATCACCACGCATTGGGGCTCGATCTGTACATGCGCATCGCGCCTGAACTCCATCTCAAACGATGCGTCGTTGGCGGGCTTGAGCGCGTGTACGAGATCAATCGGAACTTCCGTAATGAGGGCCTGTCCACCCAGCATAACCCTGAATTCACCATGCTGGAGTTCTACCAGGCATACGCCGACTACCGGGACCTGATGGCCCTCACCGAAGAGTTGCTCCCCCGGATTGTCCGTGTGGTCTGCGGCAGCGACGCCATCTCCTATCGGGGGCACGCGATCTCCTTCGCGCCGCCGTGGCCGCGTCTGTCGTTGGAGGACGCCCTGGTCAAGATCGGCGGCCTGAGTCCCGAGGAGGTCCGGACTGAGGAGGGGCTGCAGGCCGCGGCCGAGTCGAGTGGCATCCCGATCAAGTCCGCCTGGGGATGGGCCAAGCTCTTGGTCGAGCTCTTCGAGGCTCGCGTGGAGGACCAGCTCATCCAGCCGACCTTCGTCACCGACTTTCCGGCGGAGCTGTCACCGTTGGCCAAGGCCCGTACGGATGATCCCCGCTATGCCCAGCGCTTCGAGTTGTTCGTGGCTGGGCTTGAAGTGGCCAACGCCTATACAGAGCTCAATGATCCGCGGGAGCAGCGGCGCCGTCTCGAGGTTCAGGCGAGGGCACGCGCAGCCGGCGACGAGGAGGCGCACTCCATGGATGAGGACTTCCTGCGGGCCCTCGAATACGGCATGCCACCCACGGCCGGTGAGGGGGTCGGCGTCGACCGTCTCGTGATGCTCCTCACGGATGCCCCCTCCATTCGGGACGTGATTCTCTTCCCGCTGCTCAAACCGGAAGCCCGGGGTGCCGAGGCTCCGAGTGAAGAGTGACCTTCGGATGGCCTGGTCGCTTCCCTATGAGCTCTTCATCAGCCTGCGCTACCTCAAGGCCAAGCGGCGCCAGCGGTCCCTGTCCGTCATCGCGTTCATCTCGATCGCCGGCGTGGCTGTGGGTGTGATGGCGCTCATCGTGGTTATGGCCGTGATGAGCGGATTCGAGTTCGACCTGCGGAACAAGATCCTCGGGACCAACGCACACATCTGGGTCTTGCGCTACGGGGAGCGAGGAATCGAGGAGCCGGAGGGGGCCCTGACGGCGGTGCGGGAGGTTCCGGGCGTCACAGCGGCCTCGCCCTTCACCTACAATGAGGTACTCCTGACGGCGGCGGGACGGACGGCAGGAACGGTTCTGCGCGGCATTGACCTCGCCTCGGCCCTCGAAGCCACCGACTTCCGTAAGACGCTCAAGAGTACAAGCGCGGAGTTGACGAGCGCCATGGCCGGTCCGCGCCCCGTCTTTCCGCCGGACGGAATCGTCCTGGGCTCCTTTCTGGCCAGCAACTTGGGGGTTAGGGTTGGAAGTCCAGTGGACGTGTTGCTTCCCCTCGGTGGAGACCTCTCCCCCCTGGGGGTGATGCCCCGCATGCGTCGGTTCATCGTGGTGGGGATATTCCAGGTGGGCTTCGCCGAATTCGATTCGAAGCTGGCCATGGTCGCCATCCCCACGGCCCAGCAATTGTTTCGCATGGGACCGGCCGTGAGCGGCATCGAGGTTCGGATCAGGGACATCTACCAGGCGGCGGCTGTGGCCGAGGCCATCCGCGCCCGCCTGCAATTCCCGTATTTCACCCGGACCTGGATGGAACTGAATCGCAACTTTTTCTCGGCGCTCCGTGTGGAGCGGATCGTGATGTTCATCATCCTGACGATGATCGTCCTGGTGGCGGCCTTCGGGACCATCAGCACGCTGATTATGCTGGTGATGCAGAAGCGAAAGGAAATTGCCGTCCTCATGTCCATGGGCGCGACGAGTCGAAGTCTTATGGCCGTCTTCATCGCGCAGGGGATGCTCATCGGGGCCGCGGGAACCGTCTTGGGCCTTCTTCTGGGTTTGACCATCGCCAACAACCTGGACCCTATTGTCGTAGCCGTCGAGTGGCTCTTCGGATTCAAGGCCTTTCCACAGGATGTGTACCTGCTGGACAGGCTGCCGTCCCGCGTCCTCTGGCCGGATGTCATCGCCATCACGGTGACGGCATTCGTGATCAGCTTACTGGCCACGATCATTCCCTCTCGCCAGGCGGCGCGGGTGGACCCAGTTGTCGCAATTCGCTACGAGTGAATTCAATGCGGATTGAATATTTCGCAATTCGCAATTCGCAATTCGCAATTACGCCATGAGTGTCGAGATCCGGGTCGAGGAGGTCACGAAGAGCTTCCCGCGCGATGGGGACCGCGTGGAGGTCCTGAAAGGGGTGAGCTTGCGCATCATCCCGGGAGAACTTGTGGCGGTGGTGGGTCCCTCGGGGGTGGGAAAGAGCACCCTCCTCCACCTGTTGGGGGCGTTGGAGCGGCCAACGAGCGGGGAGATCTGGTACGGCGAAACCGCGTTGTCCGCACTGGGCGATGCCGGCGTAGCGGACTTCCGGAATCGCCAGGTGGGGTTTGTCTTCCAGTTTCATCACTTGCTGCCCGAGTTCACCGCGCTGGAAAACGTGATGCTTCCCCTGCTCATCCGGCGTTCTCCGACGGTTCAGGCCAGGAAGTACGCGCAAGTCTTGCTCAAGCAGGTAGGCTTGGGGGAGCGACTGTGGCATCGACCCGGCGAACTGTCGGGCGGGGAGCAGCAGCGGGTGGCCCTGGCTCGCGCGCTCGCTGGCGAGCCTGCTGTGCTCTTGGCGGACGAACCGACGGGCAACCTGGACAGCAAGACCGGGGAAGAGGTCTTCGAGTTGCTGCGCCGAATCAATCGGGAGCGCCTGCTTACCTGTGTGATCGTCACTCACAACGAGGCATTGGCCAGCCGAACGGATCGTGTCCTGCGAATGCAGGACGGGCGAATGATCGGGTAGCAGGGCGGCGCTGTCGATTTTGCCTCTTCCCGTCCGTGGGCTTGTCGGATATAATGCGAGCGAGTTCACATATGGCCAAAAGCTCCACGCGCGATCCTGCGGCGCGGAGCATCGGGAACGTCCCAAGGAGCAATGTATGTTCGAGAGATTCACCGAACGCGCCCGCAAGGTCATCATCCTGGCTCGCGAAGAAGCCATTCGCCTCGGTCATAACTTTGTTGGGACCGAGCATCTGCTGCTCGGTCTCATCCGCGAGGGGGACGGCCTCGCCGTCGCCATCCTCAAGAAGTTGAATGTGAACGTCTCCGCTCTCAAGGCTGAGATCGAGAAGATCGTCGCCGTCGGCACTGAGTTCTCTCCGGCCGGCGAGATTCCCTTTACCCCCCAGGCCAAGAAGGTCTTGGAGTATGCGATCTCCGAGGCACGGTCGCTGGGGCACAACTACATTGGGACCGAGCATCTGCTGCTCGGTCTCATCCGCGAGGGGGAGGGGATCGCTTCATTGGTTCTGCGTGACTTTGGGGTGAGCGTTGCGGCTGCAAAGGCGCAGGCACAGGAACTTCTGGGCGAGCAGGCCTCCAAACAGACGGCCACGACCCGAACTCCCGCCCTCGACGAATTCGGTGTTGACCTGACGGCTCTGGCCCGCCAGGACAAGCTGGATCCGGTCATCGGGCGCGAAACGGAGATCGAGCGGGTCACTCAGGTGCTGAGTCGCCGCAAGAAGAACAACCCGGTCCTGATCGGTGAAGCGGGTGTCGGCAAGACTGCCATCGTGGAAGGATTGGCCTTGAAGATTGTCTCCAGCAACGTGCCCGAGATCCTGCTGCGCAGACGAGTGGTGCAACTCGACCTGGCCGGCATGGTAGCGGGGACCAAGTACCGCGGCCAGTTCGAGGAGCGACTGAAGGCTGTGGTCAGAGAGATCCAGCAATCCGGCAATGTCATCCTGTTCATCGATGAGTTGCATACGTTGGTAGGAGCAGGTGCGGCCGAAGGGGCCATCGACGCCAGCAACATGCTGAAGCCGGCCCTGGCGCGTGGTGAGTTGCAGTGCATCGGCGCGACCACCATGGATGAATACCGGAAGTACATCGAGAAGGACCGCGCCCTGGAACGGCGGTTCCAGGCCATCCAAGTGGGTCCGCCCAGCGTCCAGGAGACGATCCGGATCCTTCGCGAGATCAAGGACCGCTACGAGGCTCACCATCAGGCCATCATCACCGACGAGGCGGTGGTGGCGGCGGCGCGTCTCAGCCAGCGATACATCGCCGATAGGTTCCTTCCCGACAAGGCGATCGATGTGATCGACGAAGCCGGGGCCCGGGCGCGACTGAAGGGCATGGTCCTCCCGTCGGCACTGCAGGAGATGGAGAATGAGGTCGAGCGCCTGCGTGCGCAGAAGGAGGATGCCATCCGGACCCAAGCCTTCGAGGTGGCCGCCCGGCTGCGCGATCACGAAAGAAAGCTCAGAGCCGAGTTGGAAGAGCGGAAGGCTAGTTGGAAGGACCAACGCTCCAAGGCAAAGACCATGGTTACGGATGAGGACATCGCTTACGTGGTGTCCAGGTGGACCGGGATCCCTCTCCAGCAGTTGGAGGAGGTGGAGTCGGCCAAGCTCCTCCGCGTCGAAGCGGAGCTGGCCAAACGTGTGGTCGGCCAAGAGGAGGCGATCAAGGCCGTGGCCCGCGCCATCCGGCGGTCGCGGGTCGGGGTGAAGAACCCCAACCGCCCGGTGGGCTCCTTCATCTTCCTGGGTCCCACCGGCGTGGGGAAGACCGAACTGGCCAAGGCCCTGGCGGAGTTCCTGTTCGGGACCGAGGACGCCCTGGTGCGCGTGGACATGTCCGAGTACATGGAGCGCTTCTCGACGTCCCGGCTCATCGGGGCCCCTCCGGGCTACATCGGCTATGATGACTCCGGCCAGCTCACCGAGAAGGTGCGCCGGCGACCTTTCTCGCTGGTCCTGCTAGACGAGATCGAGAAGGCACATCCCGAGGTGTTCAATCTGCTGCTCCAGATTCTGGAGGACGGGCGCCTCACCGATAACACCGGACGCGCGGTGGATTTCCGGAACACCATCCTGATCATGACCTCCAATATCGGGACCCGGCAGTTCACGCTTCACACCCACCTGGGTTTCGCCAAGGGAGGAGGCGAGGAGGCCTCCTACGACCGCATGAAGGAAACGGTCACCAGCGAGTTGAGGCGGGCCTTCAATCCGGAGCTGCTGAACCGCATCGACGAGGTGATCGTCTTCCACGCGCTGACGAAGGAGCATATGCGCAAGATCGTAGACCTCATGCTGGATCGGCTGGAGCAGCAGCTCAGGGAAAAGCAGATGAGTCTCCAGGTGGACAGCGAAGTGAAGGAATTCCTCATCGAGCAAGGGTTCGATGCCAACTACGGCGCACGCCCACTTCGCCGGTCGATCCAGCGGTATGTGGAGGACGCGCTGGCCGAAGAGATTCTCAAGGGCCGGTTCGGTGAGGGTGGGATCATCCGCATCCGGAAGGGCGAAGGCGCCATGTTGCACTTCGAGGCGGCCGAACCCGTCGAGGCCCCCTCCTAGCCTAGGCGTCGGGTCGGGCTGGTTCGCCGGATACATTTTCTGCTTGGCTTTTGTGAAAGATAGTGATAAGGTCCGCCGACGTTGTTTAACGAGAGGTGGAACAATAAGAGTCCGCCCGGGGTTCCACGTTCCTCACAGCGAGAGCCCGTGACATCGCCGTTGCGCGTTCGGTTGGCTGTTCTCCTCTGTATGACCCTCCTTCTCCTCGCCCCGCCGCAGGGGGCTGGGGCGCAGGACCAGCCTCTCATCACCCAGATTGACGTGGTCGGGGCCCGCAAGGTCGAAGAAGCCACCGTTCGGTTCAAGCTCAAGAGCCGGGCAGGGGATCCCTACTCGCCCGATGTGGTCAGGGAAGACATCAAGGCGCTCTACAGCCTGGGTTTCTTCGAGGACATCGAGGCGCGAGCAGAGATCTTCGAGGGTGGTCTCAAACTGGCCTTCGTTCTTCATGAGAAGCCCAGCATCCAGAGCATCCGGATCGTGGGTAGCCGGAAACTGACGACGGAGAAGATCATAGCCAAGATCGATCTGGTGGAGGGGGGGATCGTTGCCCCGGGCGCCCTGACCAAGAACGCCGACAAGATCCGCCTACTCTACGAGGAAGAAGGCTATTATCAGGCTCGGATCGAGGCGCAGGAGGATCGCATCTCGCCACAAGAGGTGGCGGTCACCTTCAACATCGTGGAAGGGGACAAGTTCGATGTTGGCGAGATCCGGATCATGGGGAATCGACACCTTCGAGAGAAGGAGATCAAGGCCAAGCTTCAGACGTCAGAGCTGTATCTATTCTTTTTCGGCGGAACGCTGAAGCGGGAAGAGCTTAAGCGCGATCTGGATCGGATCCGGGCCTATTATCTGGACAATGGATTTTTGGATATCGCGGTGGAAGAACCGGAGATCCAGCTCGACACCCGTCGGAAGAAGCTCCATATCCTCATCCGGGTAGAGGAGGGCTCCCAGTATCGGATCGGCGATTTCAGCATCAAGGGCAACCGGTTGCTCTCCGAACCCGAGATCCGGGGGTTGCTCAAGAGTCGGGCGGGAGGAATCTTCAGCCGGGAGATTCTGCAAGGCGACGTGGTGGCGATCACCGACCGTTACGCGGAGCGGGGCTACCTCTTCGCCGACGTGGCGCCCGTGACAGACATCCAGCAAGCCGTAAGCACGGTGAACGTGTCCCTCGAGGTTACCGAAGGGCGTCAGGCATTCATCAACCGGATCGAAATCACTGGCAACGTCCGCACGCGGGACAAGGTGCTCCGCCGAGAGCTTCAACTGGTCGAGGGGGACGTGTTCAATAGCAGTCTGGTGCAGCGTAGTCGCCGCAAGCTGCAAAATCTGGGCTACTTCGAGGAGGCAAAACTGGAGACGAGACGGGTGGCGGCCGAGGACCGGGTGGATCTCACGGTGGATGTGAAGGAGAAACCCACCGGCGCCTTCACCATCGGTGGCGGCTTCAGTTCCGTTGATGGGGGCATCGGCATGGCCAGTATTTCGCAGGCCAACCTCTTCGGCCTGGGGAAGGGGGCCTCCCTGAGCGGACAGATCGGCCAGAATGCGAACCGGTACAACGCGGTGTATACCGATCCCCACTTCCTGGATACCGATTTCCTCACGGAGGTGCGCGGCTTCGCGACCGTTACCCGGTTCCAGGAAAACCAGGGATTCAATCAGAGCACTACTGGGGGCAGCCTGACCGCTGGACACCATTTGGTCGAGGAGATTTCCGGATCGCTGACGTACACCTACCAGCGGGTCGGTATCAAGGACGTGGAGGATTCAGCCCCCTTCCTGGTGAGGCGGCAGGCGGAGGAATCGGGGGGTGTCTCCAAGACCAGTTCGCTGACCTTCGCCCTGGTGCGGGATACGCGAGACTCCTTCTCGGAACCCACGAAGGGCCTGGTTGCCCGGGCGGCCTTCGAATACGCTGGGGGCTTCCTGGACGCGGATAGCAACTTCTACAAGGCCAGCTCCGAGCTGTCCCAGTATTGGCCGATCTGGTGGAAACTCGTGGGGCACGTCCGGGGCAGCATCTTGTATGGTGAACCGTTCAAGGACACACCAAACCTGCCGGTGCAGGAGCGGTACTTCCTGGGTGGCGCCGGGACCATCCGGGGATTCCGGAACTTCACCATCAGCCCCAAGGATCCCGCGGGAGGGGACGGAATCACCGGCGGCAACAAGGCCTTCTTCATCAATAACGAAGTATTGTTCCCGCTTTACGAGGCGTTGCGGATGCGCGGACTCGTCTTCTTCGATCTGGGCAATGTGTTCGACGAGCGAGAGAAGTTTCATTGGTCGGTCAAGCGTTCGGTGGGGATTGGGATCCGGTTCACGTCGCCGATCGGGGCGATTCGACTAGAGTACGGGTTCAACCTCGCTCCCGAACCGGGCGAGAAGAGGACAGTACTTCACTTCAGTGCCGGCACGACATTCTAGAGCGGAGGTGAACGTGCGGTTTTACGGATACTTGTGGGCGATTGCTCTTACCCTCGCAGGGCTGGTTGTCCTCGGCTGGACGACATCGGCTCTGGCGGCATCCCAGGCTCCCGTCCGCATTGGCATCGTGGATGTGCAGAGCGTCCTCAATCAGTCCCAAAAAGGCATCGCCGCCAAGCAGAAGCTGGATCAGGAGCGGGCGGTCCGACAGAAGGACCTGGACGCCCGCCAGCAAGAGGTGATGAAACTCCAGGCCGAGTTCGAGAAGCAGACGCCGCTTCTCTCCGAGCAGGCCAAGCGAGAGAAGTCCGAGATACTCCAGCGCAAGCAGCGGGATGCCGTCCGCATCGCCGAAGATGGCAACCGGGATTTCGAAAAGCGGGTGCGGCAAGCTGAGGCGGATATCGGTCGCGAGATCATAGCGGTCATTCAGGAATTTGGCAATGACCAGGGGTATACCGTTATCCTCGAACGCAGTGCCACCTTCTTCAACGCCCCGGCCACGGACATTACTGCGGAAATCATCAAGCGGTTTGACGCCAAACAGA
>Ga0105152_10000168_pt1 | contig 16511 bp, 15 predicted proteins | sample LakBais05cmmetaG_FD_81534 | JGI IMG/M metagenome (GOLD analysis project Ga0105152, IMG submission 81534) | Lake sediment microbial communities from Lake Baikal, Russia to study Microbial Dark Matter (Phase II) - Lake Baikal sediment 0-5 cm | ecosystem: Environmental > Aquatic > Freshwater >...
AACCTGGGGCGGGGCTTTCACCACCAGCCTGATGTACTCCACACTGCCGGTTGGGAAGCTGACGCTGGTTTTCTCGAATCCGCTGGCTGCCGGTCCAACCGAGACCTGGCAGACAAGCTGGCAGCCGGGTACACCCCGCGAATTTTCAACCGGAAATGCTGGGCAGGTCTGCTGGGATGCGGATACCATCGGGCAGATTCCTTTGTTGCCGGACGGCTTGGATGGGAAGGTCGTGTTCACACGATTGAACCCGGAACTGCAGATCGTTTTGGCAAATATGGACGGCAGCAACCAGAAGGTACTGGCGCAGGGCAGCGCCAGGGGGACGCTCTCCCCGGACGGTAAGCGGTTGGCATACACAAACGACAACGGTCTGGTGATCCTGGATGTGGCGAGTGGGGAAGAATCGCTCCTGACAGGGCTGTTTGGGCGCGAGCTGCACTGGTCGCCGGATGGCAGCCGGATCGCCTCCGTGAATGCCGGTGAGCAGTTCGGCATCTTCGTGATCGGCGCTGACGGGCAGGGGTTGAAACAGCTAACCCGGTTGGGCACCGAGACGATCGCAGGCTGGTCGCCGGATGGGACAGATATCTATTACGCGATCCCAGGCGGGAGCGATGGGTTCCTGCTGCGCAAGGTGACTGTAACTAGTGCCGTTTCCGAGGATTTATTCGTCCTGGAAAACTCGTCGCGCAAAGCACCCATGCCGGCTCTCTCGCCGGATGGCAAATGGATCGCATTCCGTGCCAGGGACAATAGCAGTGTTTATCTGATCAGCATCGACGGCGGTCCTGCGTGGTTGCTGCTGGCAGATCCGGGTATGGCGGTTAATGGTATTGCCTGGGAACGGGGTGGGCACCTGCTGGGTGTGAGCGTGATGACCCGCGAGGACCAGGACGGCATGATCCTGTTGATTGCTGTCGACAGCTGTGAAACCTACCGGCTGCCCGGCTTGAGCGGTGAACTGGATGGGGTGTTCGTTCCGTAGACAAGTACCTTCGGTTTTACCCTCTCACATAATATTATGGGAGAGGGTAAATGTAAGTCGGATAGTGAGCACAGTAGGGTGCGTTCCCATCGGGTTGGACAATGAATTAACGATTCAAACTGGCGTAAATTGTAGCCTGATCCCTGATCAAACGCACCATTAATAACAATCATGAATTGGTGTGTTGCCCCCCATTTTGGGGGCAACACACCCTACTGCTAGGTTTTAACAAAAAGAAACCCCCAAATAAATGGGGGATCCTTTACAGATTCGAGAAGGAAGGTGAGAGGTCTTACTCTGAACGATTGACGCTTATGTAAAAGCGGCGTAGTGGTTTAGTATCTGTTGCGTGGTCTTTCTTCACGGGGCTTGGCGATATTGACTTTCAGGGCGCGGTCATCCAACTTGTACTCGTTGAACTGTTTGATGGCTGCTTCCATCGCTTCCTGGTTTTTCATTTCGACAAAACCAAAACCCTTTGATTGACCGGTGTCGCGATCCTTGATCAGGGTGACCGAGGTGACTTCACCGGCCTGGGCGAAGAGTTCTTTTAAAGAATCTTCGGTGGCGCTGTAGGGCAAATTTCCGACATATAACTTGGTTTCCATATGATCCTTATCTAAAAACAAAACCCGCCAGACAGTAGCATCCGGCGGTACTTTACCTTTCAATCCGATTAATCTGCATCTATATTATACCATAGTCAGACTAATTAAGAGGAATCAGGTTGTGGTTGGTAGAATAGTTAGTAGTGGATAGTAGGGCGGTATTTTTAATTACCCCCGTTCTTGGGGGGCTATGCCGCCGATGATGATATGACACTTTCAATTGGCGGGTTAGCACCCTTAGAACGGGTGTAATTACCCCCTAAAAGCGGGGGTTTAAAGAAAACCCGCTCTACAATCTATGAAGAAATTAGCATAAATGTACCCAGACATGCAATGGCCAGAACTATCAATGAAATAATGATTATAGTAATAATCATGCCTTTCTTAGAATTGGTAGCGTGAAATACTACCATCGATAAACAGGCGACTGAAATCAAGCCTATGGTGTGAGCCAACATCAATGGGAGCGATGTGAAAAATAAATTCAATCCTCGGGACAGAAGTTCCAATATTACATAAATTGCGTCTATCAAAATCGGTGTATTCGTATTTTCGTAAATAGTATTAAAAAAAGGAATAAACCAACGAAGACATAATGTTGAGAAGATCGAAAATATAAGATAAAGGCAAATGCCAAATATCAAACCTTTAAGCCATTTTGGTATTTTATTTTTAGTAAAATATTCAGTAATCTTCATCACTGCTTGCTAATTCAATCACACCATTTTGCTTTTGTATTATTTATTCATTAGGGGGATATTCGGCAATTATAGCGCAAACCTCAAGTATTAGTGCGAAAAATAAATTAACTTGCCCGGGTGGACCTTATACACCAGCTCCTTAATGGCCGGGTCGAAGATCTCGCCGTCCGAGTGCGCCGGGGTGGGGATATCAAGTCATTGTAGGTTGGGTAGAGCGATAGCGAAACCCAACATTCCATTTCCTGTCACCACAATGATGGATTTTTAGTTCCACCCGTGGAAAAGGCTCTGTATTAACGCATGAATGGAAACCTCTCATACTAATGAGTTGTTGGGTTACGCTCATTATACGTGAAAATAATATGCTCTACTGAAAATGTCCTTTGATAGATGTGAGAATATTATATTTGAAACCGCTCAACCCAACCTACTTTTGTGAGAGCATTGAACAAAAGTATTAATAATGAAACCGCCTTCCCTAATCAGCATACATCTCCACGGGGTGTATTGTGGAAACGACCCGGAGCAAAAATTAAATGAATTCTAATTCGAATAAAACAATAACCTCCCCGGTTGAACTTTGTATTCCAGTTCTTTGATCGCTTCGTCGAAGATCTCACCATCCGAGTGCGCCGGGGTGGGGGTATCCAGCTTCACCTTCAGCCATTTCGCATTCACCTCATGCACGTCCGGCAGTTCCACGTAGTTGCCCGCGCCGGGTTTCATCGTGCGCGGCAGGGTCTTTAACAGCTCCCAGCGCGTCTTGCGATAGGCATACACGAAGGTCAGTTTGCCGTCGAACGGGTCGGCATGGGGTGTCATGTAAAACAGCCCGCCGGTGACCGCGCAATTGCCGACCGTCACCAGCGTGACCGGTCCCTCGTAGCTGCCGCCGTCCCAATCCAGCCTGGCTTGCCACTTCGGGTTGCGGTTGATGGCGCGCAACGTCGCCAACAGGTATCTCAGGATACCTTTTACTTTTGTCATTTTCTGCTGGATGACGGTCACGGTCGGTTCCAGCCCGATGGCGGCGTTGTTGACGAACAAGCGATCATTGACCTGGCAGACGTCCAGTTTTTTCGTTTTTCCGGCACAGATGACAGCCACCGCGCCGGGGATATCCAGCGGCAGCTTGAGATTATGCACCAGGTCGTTGGCGGTGCCGAGCGGGATGATACCCAGCGGTCCGAGCGGCTTATTTGGGTCTTTCGCACCCTGCGACATGCCGTTGACCACCTCGCCGATCGTGCCGTCACCGCCGGCGACGATGATGGGCGAGAAACCCTTTCTGGTTGCCTCGGCTGCCAGTGAGAGTACGTGCCCGCCGGGGCGTTGTGAAGTTGCCAGCTCGAATTTGATGCCGGCTTTGGATAGTTCCGCTTCGACCAGCGGCCAGTTTGCCTGCGCCTGCCAGCGGTTCGAATAGGGATTGAGGATGACTTTGGCGACCATGGCAACTCCTTTAAGTGGAATACATCCATTTTACCCGATTGCCCGGCAAGTGGCGGTCTGACCCGCCGCACCTCTGGTCAAAAAGCCAACATACTGATAAGATTACTGCCTGTTCGCCGGACGACAGCCTCGGCCCCCTGGCCGGGGTTTTTAGTTGTTTATCTAAAGGTTTTTATGCTTACTGAACGTACAGATTTACGCAATATCGCCATCATCGCCCACGTCGACCACGGCAAGACCACCCTGGTGGATGGTCTGCTGCGCCAGGCACACACCTTCCGCGAGAACCAGCAGGTAATGGAGCGTGTGATGGATTCAAACGACCTGGAGCGCGAACGCGGTATCACCATCCTGGCCAAGAACACCGCCATCTCGATCTGGGACGAAGAAACACAGCAGCAGGTCAAGATCAACATCGTGGATACGCCCGGGCATGCCGATTTCGGCGGCGAGGTCGAGCGCGTCATGAATATGGTGGATGGTGTTTTGCTGCTGGTGGATGCCGCCGAAGGGCCCATGCCGCAAACGCGTTTCGTATTAAAGAAGGCGCTCGAGATGGGGCATAAGGCGATAGTGGTGATCAACAAGGTCGACCGCAAGGATGCCGAGCCCGACCGCGTGCTGAACGAGACCTTCGACCTGTTCGTTGAACTGGGCGCGACGGATGAGCAGGCGGATTTCCCGGTCATCTATGCGGTCGCGACCAGTGCACGGGCCGGGTTGACGCCCGAGCTGGGACCCGACCTGCAACCACTGTTCAAGACGATCCTGAACAATATCCCGGCTCCCAAGGTGGATGCCGATGCACCCTTCCAGATGCTGGTCACCACGCTGGGCTACGACGATTACCGCGGCGTGACCGCCCTCGGGCGCATCTCCGCCGGCCGGATAACCGCCGGCCAGCCGCTGGCACGCCTGACCACTGACGGTCAGAACTTGCCTGAACGCGCCCGCTACCTGTACATCCACCAGGGCTTGCAGCGGGTCGAAGTGACCGAAGCCAGCGCCGGCGAGATCATCGCCCTGGCAGGTTTGGAGGGCATCGGCATCGGTGAAACACTGGCGGATCCCGAAAACCCGGTGGCGCTGCCGCCCATCCACATCGAAGAACCGACCGTGCGCATGACCTTCAGCACCAACACCTCGCCCTTCGCCGGGCGAGAGGGCAAATGGGGCACCTCCAACAAGCTGCGCGAACGGCTGTTCAACGAACTGCGCTCGAATGTCGCTTTGCGCGTAGCCGAAACCGATAACAGCGATGCGCTGGTCGTTTCGGGGCGCGGCGAACTTCATCTGGCGATCCTGATCGAGACCATGCGGCGCGAGGGCTATGAGTTCCAGGTCTCGCGCCCCGAGGTGATCTTCCATGAGAGCGAAGATGGCACCATGCTCGAACCCTACGAGGAAGTCTACATCGAGACCAGCCCCGAAACGGTCGGAGCGGTGATCGAAATGCTCGGCGGGCGGCGCGGGCAGATGCTCGACATGCAGGATACCAAGGACGGGCACGTGCGCCTGATCTATGTCGTGCCGGTACGCGGCATGCTCGGTTTCCGATACCAGTTCCTGACCGCCACACGCGGGACGGGGGTGATGAACACCCTGTTCCATGGTTACGACGAGATGAGCGGAGCGGTAACGACGCGCTCGAACGGTTCGCTGATCGCCTGGGAATCGGGCCTTACCAGCACCTACGGCTTGAAAAATGCCGAGGAACGCGGCGTATTGTTCTACGGGGCGGGTGTGGATGTGTATGAAGGCATGGTGGTGGGCGAATATTCGCGTCCGGGCGACCTGACTTTGAATGTCTGCGAGAAGAAACACCTGACCAACATGCGTTCATCCAACAAGGATATCGAGATCCGCCTGACCACCCCGCGCCAGATGAGCCTGGATGAAGCCATCGAATATCTGGCGGAGGATGAGCTGCTGGAGGTAACCCCGCAGTCCTACCGCATCCGCAAGCGCATCCTCGACTCAGAGGAACGCGGCAAGCAGACCAAATTGGAGAAGGAAGCAGCGCTGGAGGAATGATCCAGCGCTTTTTTTATCCGGGGGAGATGATCTCGGTTTCGACCGTTACCGGCACGGCAGCGCGCAGCGACTGGGCGGCGTGACAGCCGCGCTCGGCATGCGTCAGAAGCTTTTCGACCTGTTCGACCGGCGAGGGACTTTTTATTTTGACCCTGAATATTACATTCTGAAAGGCGGCACCCGGTCCGGGCAGGCCATGTTTCTCGGCGTCATCGAACTCTACCCGCAGGTCGACGTCGGCATCCTCGATAATAACCTGGTAAAGCGGCGCAAACTGCGCCACCTGGGAAAGCAGTCAGAATGCCGCCCCGATCAGGAAGAATTCGAGCGGGCTGGCAGCCCGGTCCTCGCCGCCGCGCTCGGGTGGTTCATCGCAGGCGAAATGGTACTTGCCGATGCGGCCTTCGATATACGCATCTTTTATAATGCTTGCCGTTGCCCGTAATGTGACCTTGCCGCCGGTCTTCAAGCGGCGTTCGCGCCCGGCATCGTAGGCGCGGCGGGCTTTTTCCAGGTCGACCCGTCCGGTTGTGGGGCTCATGTTTTCACCTCCTGATACAGTTGCTGCAAGTAGAGCGCATCCTCTTCGAGGATCGGGCTTTCACACAGGATCCTGCCACCCGCGCCCATCTTTTTCAATGCTTTGAACAGGCTCTTTACATCCAAATCAGATTCCCTGACTGTCAGGTGTTTGCGCTCGCCTTTGACGCTGTATTCGATGCCTGACAGGTGGATGTGCAGGGCATGCAGCGATGTGTCGCCCAGCGCCTGTTCATAGGCTTCCAGGATATGCATCCAATCTTCGTAGCGGTTGATCGAACCATCCCCGGAACGCGCATGCAGGTGGGCGAAATCCAGGCAGGGGCGCACGGATGGGAAGGGCTTGCTCAAAGCGAGCGTATCCTCGAGCGAACCCAGCATGGCAACCTTGCCCATGGTTTCGGGTCGCAGCGTGGCGGTGACGCCTTTGGCATCCAGCTCTTTCACACAGCCTTCCAGTCGTTTGACCGCGACCGGCAGGACTTCCTCAGGCGGCTTTCCGAAATATGAACCGGGGTGGAAGACGATGTCGGTGGCGCCTGCCAGCCAGCCGTAATATGCGGCATCCATCAGGCGCTGGCGGGATTTTGGCCATTCGGTGTCATCCGCATTCAGATTGATGAAATAGGGCGCATGCACGCTCAAGCAGACACACGCGTCGCTGGCTGCCTGATTGATCACCTGGCAGGTTGCCTCGCTGACCCGCACCGACTGCACCCAGGCGAGTTCGAGCGCGCCCAATCCCAGGGCGGCGATCTGCTGGATGCCGCCCACGCTGCCGCCCGGCTTGGGCGGTGTGGAGGTGGGAGAACCCACCGTTCCGAAACGGAATTCTTTGACAGGCATGTTATTTCCTTATTGTTACCAAAAGGACGGAAAGACGCTCCCACAGCGGGGGTCCCAGGATCAAAAAGCCAAGAATGGCGGCTGACAGGGCGGCGATCAGAACGGCTGCCGCTCCGACGTCCTTGCCGACCTTTGCCAGGGGATGGCGTTCGGGGCTGGCGAGGTCAACCACTGCTTCCAGGGCGGTGTTCAGGAATTCAGCCGTCCACACGATGGCGATCGCCATGAACAAAACCGCCCAGTCGCGCAGTGGCAGGCGCAGCCAGGCAGCCATGAAGACCACACAGCCGGTCGCGAGCAGGTGCACCCAGGCGTTTTGCTGGGTGCGAATGACGTACCACCAGCCGGAGATGGCATGGCGGAAGGAACGGATACGCGAGCGCCGGAAGGATTTCATGCGTTGAAACCCTTGATGGATAGGTTCATTTGGCTCAAGGCGTCATTCTGAAGAGCGAACATGATCCGTTCTTCATCGTCTTCGGCGTGATCGTGGCCGGCCAGGTGCAATACACCGTGGATCACCAGCAGGCTCAACTCATTCTCTGTGGCATGCCCTGCGCCGGCTGCCTGCTGTGTAGCGCGTGGATAAGAGATGATGATATCACCCAGGTATCCTTTGCCCGTCTCGGGATCCTTTTCTTCTGCAGGGAAGGATAATACGTCGGTTGTGGCATTCACTTTGCGATATTCGGCGTTCAGGGCGCGGACTTGCTCGTCGCCGGTGATCACAATAGTGAAATCCGCATCTTTCGGCAGCCCGCAGACGGAACATGCCGCCCTGGCTGCCTGGCGCAACGCGGTGGATTTGACAACCGACCAGTATTCCTTATCGACCTGGATATGGATCATTGCTTTTTCTGTTTTATTTTCTCGTGCGTTGATCCGGGTTGGGTGACCACCCGGGCGGTCTTTTCCTTCTCGGATGGATAAACGATCCGCGGGTGATAAACACCCATCAGGTTGTTCGTGAAACTATCGGTGATGCAATCCAGATCTTTGAGTGTCAGGGAAGTGTTCGCCAGTTGTTCCTCATCCATGGCACGCTGAATCACCTTACGGATCAACGCGCGCAGGGTGGATTCATCCTTGGGAAGTTCCGCGCGTGCACGGGCTTCGCAGCTGTCTGCCAACATCAACAGCGCAGTCTCACGTGATTGAGGAATGGGACCCGGATAGCGGAACAATTCATCATCCACCAGCTCGGGTTTGTTGCCGGCAGCTTCGAGCGCGCGCTTGTACTGGTAACCGGCATGCAGCGTGCCGTGATGTTCAGAAATAAAAGCCTGCAACCGGGAGGGGAGGTGGTGTTTGTGTGCCAGCTTGATGCCGTCGGGTATGTGTTGGATGATGGTGAGCGCGGTGACAACCGGATCCAGGGCATCGTGGGTGTCGATCTGGCCCTGCACCTGGTTCTCGATGAAGAATTGAGGATTGAGCGCCTTGCCAACATCGTGATACAGCGCCCCCACGCGGGTCAGGACTGCATCAGCGCCGATCTTTTCGGCTGCCTGTTCAGCCAGGTTGGCAACTTGAAGGCTGTGCTGGTATGTGCCGGGAGCTTCTCTCAGAAGGAATTGCAACAGGCGGGAATCTGGGCGCATCAGCTCATTGAGCATCAGCGGCGTGGTCAGACCGAGACTTTGGGCAAATACATATTGCAACAACAGCGTGATGCTGGCGGAGGCGATGCCGTTGAACAGGGAAGCACCGATCAGGGTGGCAATGCCGAGCCAATCGGAGGTTGGATCGGGTAATTTGTATGCCAGGATGACCAGCACCGATGTGATGGTAACCGCCAGCCCGGACCACACGAACTGGATCACCTTGCGAGGTTTGCCCAGGACGAGAATGCCGCAAAATGTTCCAAGTATATAAAGAATGATGACCAGCGGGCTGTACTGGTTATAGGTGCTGAGGATCGCCAGGGGCAACGAGTAGATCATGGCTGTCTCAATCCGGTACAGGGCTGCGACGGTCAGGCCGAAAGCCGCAATCGGAAAGATGTAGGGTAAGACCGCCCGGTTTGGGATCAGGAAACGCGCAGAGTAAAGGAATACCAGGAACAGCGTTGCCACGATGATGAGACTGCGCAGGTCATCAACCGGCGGGAGTTTTTTGAGACGGTGATATAGCGCAATGAACCCTGCCACCAGAAAAACGATCAGACCGGATGAAATCAGTTCCTCATTTTTTCGGGAGGTCTTGACCAGGCCGTAGTTTTGCAGCGCTTCATAACTTAATTCATCCACGATTCCACCGCGATAGAGGATGACCTGACCGGTAATGAAGGTACGGTTGACCGGTTTGACTGCATCGGATGCTTCCTGCCGCCGTTGGGTGGTTTGTTGTTCGCTGTAAAGACTGTTGGCTTGAATATGAGGTGTGACCAAACGGGTGATCAGACTGTTTTGGTCTTTTGTGAAAGACAAACCCACCAGGTTGGGGATATTGGCGATGTAATCAGATACCATATCCTCGCGCACCGTGCCGCCCATAATGCGTTCAAAGACCGACACCGCCTCGTCGCTGATGCCATCCCAGGTTGTCGGGCTCATCGCCAGGATGTTTATCGCGGTGGCTTCATCGAAACCGTAGGCATTAATATTGGTCAGCGCGGTGACTTTCTGTTCCTGGGTGGTTGTGTTATTCGACCGGATGGCATTAATGAGCGCAAGATTCATCTCAAGCTGCGCAAGCTGGTTCTTGCTGATCTCGAGGTCGACCGGCAGGTAGACCGGGATGACGCGCGACTCGGCTTCCTGGCGCGCCCTCTGTGTGAGAATGTCACTGGTAAAGGTGAGCGTACGCGGCGCCAGGATGTCCTGATTGGTTACATCGCCGATGTTCAGGGTATATTCGCTCGGGCGCAGTTCGATCGGCAAAGCCAGTGCGACCCACGAGAGGATGCCGGCAACGATCAGGATGATAAATCGTGCAAAAACCCTGAAGCGGCTGTTATTTTGATAACGCTCGATATAGGATGCTTGCATCAGGCTGGGGGTTGAAGGAGTTGGCGGACGAGCTGGCTGACCTGGTCGTTTGGAGCCTTACCCTCGAGTTTGGGCAGCAGGACCTTCATCACTTTGCCCATGTCGGTCATACTGGTTGCGCCTACTTCGGCGATCACCTCGTGGGTGATGCGTTCGAGTTCGGCGGGATCCATTGCCTTGGGCAGGAACTTCTCCAGGACTGTGATATCGGCTTTGGCAGCCTCCACCAGATCAGGGCGGCCGGCTTTTTCACCTTCCTGGATCGCTTCCCGGCGGCTTTTTACCTCTTTCTGAAGGATAGATGCCAGGTCGGTATCTTCAAGCGTGCCGCCTTTCTCCACCTCGGCAAGCTTGATGGCAGACAGTGCCATCCGGATGGTGCACCGCGCGACCTCGTCGTTCGAACGCATGGCGTCTTTTAATGCTGATTCAAGTTGAGACTTAATATTCATGAGGATAATTATATCTCCAGTGACGGTTCTTTGGCTGGGAATCATGATCCGATGGTGATATACGGCGTGATCTGCTCCAGCAGGGCAGGGCCGATGCCCGGGACGTTCAGCAGGTCTTCCAGGGCAGTGAAGGCCCCATGGCTTTCGCGGTAGGTGATGATGCTCTGGGCTTTGATCGAACCGATGCCCGGTATTGCATCCAGTTCCTCCAGTGTGGCTGTATTGATGTCGATCTGCCGGTCTGACAGCGAGCTCACAGTACTGTCACCGGATGCGCTGGTGGAATCACCGATTTTGGGGATGTATACCTGCTGACCATCGCTAAGCCGCGCAGCCAGGTTCGCGCGGCTGGTATCCGCTTCAGATGTCAAGCCACCGGCTGTCTTCACCGCCTGCTCGACGCGACTATCCGGCGCCAGTGTATATACCCCTGGCAGGCTGACTGCCCCGCTGATATAGATAACGATCTCAGAGGGAGTGACGGCTGGAACCAGTTGGATCGCTTCGCCGCGCGGTTCGCTCGCGACGATCAGTATCAATGCCGCAGCCAGTAAACCGATAAAGATACCCACCAGAAGGATATGCACAGTTTTCATAAGCACCTCGATTGATACTATAATTCTACAATAAATCCACGGAGGTGGAAAATGACAGTGATACGGTCGTCCTTGCAGTTGGAAACCCAGGGTAACTGTGATGTCATTGATATTAGCGGACAACTGGCTGATCTCGTCGGAGGTGGCGACATTAATGATGGAGTGGCAGTTGTTTTCTGCCAGTCTTCCACCAGTGCACTGACCACCATCGAGTATGAACCTGGATGCATTGAAGATCTCAAGCAGTTCTTTGAAACGATCCTGCCGTCGGACGCCAGCTACCAGCATAACCTGCGCTGGGGGGATGGCAATGGCTACAGCCATCTGCGCGCGGCGCTTCTGGGCGCTTCATTGACGATACCATTCGAAAGCCATCGCCTGACGCTTGGCACCTGGCAGCAGGTCGTATTGGTCGATTTTGATAACCGTCCCCGAAAGCGCGAACTGGTCGTGCAGCTTATTGGGGATTGATCCCCGTAAGGCGATCCTCTTCTGCTTTCATGGTCTGAAAAGCCTGTATGGACACCTCGAGCATGTCGAGCGATGGTTCACGGGTGGTAAGCCGCTGCAGCCACAGGTTTGGGGCGATCAGGGCGCGCATCAGCGGCGATTCGATATGGTTCGAGCTGAAGCGCAAGTATTCATAGGCCAGGCCGGCAATGACCGGCAGCAGCAGGATGCGGCTGGCGAATCGCCATAACAGCGGCAGCGGACCCAGCAGGGCGAAGATGATTATGGAAAACAACACCAGGGTCAATAAGAAGGCAGTCCCACAGCGGGGGTGGACGGTCGTGAACTTCGCGACTATTTTGGGGGTTAATTCTGCATTCGCTTCGAAGGCATTGATGGTCTTATGCTCCGCTCCATGATATTCAAAGACACGGCGGATTTCCGGCATGAACCCGATTGCCCAGACGTACAGGATTAAAAGGGCCAGGCGGGCCAGACCTTCCACCAGGTTTCCGATCCATGCATTCCAGCCAAAAGCAGTCTCGACCAGCTGACCAGCTCCGGCGGGAGCCAGGAAAAAGATGGCGATTCCCAACAGGATGGATATAAAAACAGTTCCATACAGGGCGGCGCCTTCGATTTTTTCATCCTCCCCGCTTTGAGCATTGGCGGAAACCGTGATCATGCGCATACCCAGTACCAGTGCATCCCATAACAGGATCAATCCGCGCAGGAGCGGGATTTTACGGATCGCACTTTGATAGATACCGGTCAATTCTTCATGGATGGTCTCAATCAAGCCATCCGGTTTGCGCATTGCCATGGCGACAACGCGCGTTCCGCGCATCATCACGCCTTCAATGACTGCCTGCCCCCCGTAAGCTGGTAATTTAAGTTTCATTTATTTTTCAGTTATAAGTTATAGAAGAAATGGATCAACGTTTCTATACCGCGCCGCCAGGTGGGAAGATGTAATCGCTCGTTGGGTGAGTGAATATTGTCGTCCGGCAGTCCAAACCCGGTCAGGACTGAGTCGACACCCAGTTGCTTCTGCATTGTAAGCACGACCGGCACGCTGCCACCCTCGCGTTTAAACACGGGTGGGGTGCCCCATACCGTCTCCTGGGCTTTCGCCAGCGCATGAATCGCCGGTGAATTCCGATTCGACATACTGGCTCGAGTGCTGGAATGCTCCTTGAACTCCCAGCGCAATCCGGCAGGGATATGATCGTTGATGAACTTGATAAAGCTCTCACGGATCTCAACAGGATCCTGGTCGGGCACGAGCCGCATGGAAATCTTTGCCATCGACCAGGCAGGGATGATCGTCTTTGAACCCTCGCCGATGAATCCGGAATAGATCCCGTTGACATCCAGCGTCGGTCGCGCGCCAATACGCTCGACTGCGCTAAAGCCTTTTTCACCCCACAACTGTTCGGCACCCGTCTGTAGCAAGAAGACTTCGTCTCCGAGCGGCAGTCTCTCGAGCTGAGCACGTTCCTCCGCGCTGATAGGAATGACCCGGTTATAGAAGCCGGGCAGGGTCACCCGACCATCTTTGTCATGCATGCCGGCGATCAATTCGCACAGGGCATTGGCCGGGTTGTAGACAACGCCGCCGTACAGACCGGAGTGGAGGTCGTGGGATGGACCGAAGACTTTGATCTCAAAGTATGCCAAACCGCGCAATCCGTAAACGATCGTAGGGATGTCTTTGGCAAGCATGCCGGTATCGGGATTGAGAACCACATCGCAAGCGAGCAGATCAACATGCTCGGCGATCCAGCTATCCAGATTGGGGGAGCCTATCTCCTCTTCCCCCTCAAAGATACACTTGATGTTCACTGGCAAAGTGCCTGCCGATTGGATCGACTCCAATGCTTTCAATGCTGCCCAGATCTGTCCTTTCATGTCTGAGACACCACGGGCATAGAGATAATCCTCCCGAATTTGGGGAGTAAATGGTTCACTCTTCCACAGGTCGAGTGGATCAACCGGTTGCACATCGTAATGCCCATAGATCAGGACTGTTATGGCGTTTGACCGGCCACAGAGTTTTTCTCCAAAAACGATCGGGTGTTTCTTAGTTTCGTATACAGCAGCCTTGTCAAAGGAGAGCTTTTTCAAGGCATCGACCAGATGGTTGGCTGCCTTGAGTACGTCGTCTTTTCTTTCGGAATCCGTGGAAATGGAGGGTATGGCGAGGAAGGTGTTCAACTCTTCAAGAAAACGATTGTTGTTCTGCTTTGAGAATTCTATGGCTTGCAATCGGGGTTCAGGCATTGATGATCCTTTATAAGTAACAGAATGAGTCGATTATAACGAGATTTGATTAAATATGTGTTAATATTGCTAAGTGAACTTGCAGATCAATCCCGGAGGTTTGTATGTTTGAACTAGAGGATGACCAGATTCTGGAAATGTCAATGGAGACCAATTTTTGGACCTGGTCAGCACAAAAGAGTGTCAAACCCATCCCGGTTAAACGAGCTGAGGGGGTGTATTTTTGGGATGTGAAGGGAAAACGTTATCTGGATTTCAACTCCATGGTGATGTGTGTCAACATCGGGCACGGTAACAAAAAGGTCATCCAGGCGATCTGCGACCAGGCGCATGAATTGACGTTTGCCGGACCGCAAATGGCTACCCGGCCGCGCGCGTTATTGGGTAAATACCTGACCGAGATCGTTCCCGGCAACCTGACCCGATTTCTGTACACGCTGGGTGGCGCGGATGCCAATGAGAATGCCATTAAACTGGCGCGCGCTTATACCGGTCGTCAAAAGATCCTTACCCGCTACCGTTCCTATCACGGCGCCTCTTACGGTGCGATCGCATTAACCGGGGATCCGCGCCGGATTGCCTGGGAGCCGCTGGTCATGCCGGGCGTCGTCCACTTTTTAGATCCCTATCAGTATCGCTCGACCTTCCACCGCATGATGCCTGATATCCCGGAAAACGAACTTGCAACCGATTATCTGAATCATCTGGAAGAAATTATTACCTATGAAGGTCCCTCGACGATTGCAGCAGTGATGATCGAGCCGGTCACCGGCACCAACGGGATCATCATCCCGCCCAAAGGGTACATTCAGGGATTAAGACAGTTGTGTGACAGCTACGATATCCTGCTGATAGCCGATGAGGTCATGACCGGTTTTGGGCGCACTGGGAAATGGTTCGCGCTCGAGCATTGGAATGTGGAACCCGATATCATGACGATGGCAAAGGGGCTGACCTCAGCCTATGCGCCACTCGGCGCGGTAGCCATGAGGGGAGAGATCGCGGCGCGTTTTGATGATGAGGTTTATCAGGGCGGGCTGACGTTCAACGGTCACCCGGTCTCACTGGCAGCTGCCATTGCCAACATCGAAGTGATACGCGAAGAAAAGCTGGTCGAGAACAGCGCCAAAATGGGGGACCATCTATCAGACAACCTGGCAGAGCTCAAAAGCCGTCATCCCTCCATCGGGGAAGTGCGTTCCATCGGGCTTTTCGGTGCAATAGAACTGGTCCGCAACCAGAAAACCCGCGAGCCACTGGCACCCTTCAACGGTTCGAGCCCCGAAATGGTACAACTGAGTGCCAGATTACTGGATAAAGGATTATTCCTCTATACTCACTGGAACAATCTGCTGATCATTCCACCGCTCATTATCACCGCAGGAGAATTGAATGAGGGGTTATCCATCATTGATCAGGCACTGGAAATTGCCGATAAGGCGGTTGTAACCTGATGCACGGGCAGGCATCTAATATTTTGATAACGATCGGAGATGATCATGGCAAAGACAACACGCAAAAAAGTTAAAACTGTTGGCAATGGTCAGGAACACCACCCGCTCATCATTCTTGGATCCGGCCCAGCCGGTATGTCAGCTGCCCTGTACGCCGCCCGCGCCGAACTGCATCCCCTTTTACTGACCGGCATGGAATTGCATGGTCAAGCCGCTGTAACGAACCAGATTGAGAACTATCCGGGATTTCCGGATGGTATCAATGGCCCGCAGCTTGGCGCTTTGTTCCTTAAGCAGGCGGAAAAATTCGGCACCAAAACTCTCTTTGAGACTGCGGATGGTGTCGATCTGCATACTCGTCCATTCATAGTGAATACCTATGGCAAAGTATATTCGACAGATGCATTGATTGTAGCTACCGGTGCGGCGCCGAATCATTTGAATGTTCCGGGAGAAATCGAATTAACCGGCAGAGGCGTATCGTATTGCGCCACGTGTGATGGATGGTTTTTTAAAGACCGGCGTGTGGTGATGGTCGGCGGCGGTGACAGTGCCCTGGAAGAGGCGCTGTTCGTGACCCGCTATGCAACCTCGGTAACCATTATTCATAGAAGGAGCGAATTCAGGGCAGGCATTCTCTTGCAGGAGCGAGCACGCCAGAATCCACGCATCGAGTATCTGTTGAATCACATTATTGTCCAGATCATCGGGGATGATGCGGTTAAAGCTGTAAAAGTCAAGGATGTCAGGACCGGGCTCGAGAAGGATTTTCCCACAGATGGAGTATTTATTTTTGTAGGGCATACTCCGAATTCCGGCTTATTTAAGGGCCAGCTTGAATTGGATGAACGCGGGTATATCAAGACCAACATGAAGATGGAGACGAACATCCCGGGGGTATTCGCGGCGGGTGAAGTGGCAGATCCCAACTACCGTCAGGTGGTAACCTCAGCCGGTATGGGAGCTGCGGCTGCCATTCAGGCGACCCGTTTCCTTCAGAAAGATTGATGATTTTATTAAATATAAAGAGCAGGAATAATGGTTCCTGCTCTTTTTGTATTGACTACGGATTGGGTGTGGGGTTCACCGCCGCACCCCACCAGATGAATACCAGTTG
>Ga0105152_10000170_pt1 | contig 16458 bp, 28 predicted proteins | sample LakBais05cmmetaG_FD_81534 | JGI IMG/M metagenome (GOLD analysis project Ga0105152, IMG submission 81534) | Lake sediment microbial communities from Lake Baikal, Russia to study Microbial Dark Matter (Phase II) - Lake Baikal sediment 0-5 cm | ecosystem: Environmental > Aquatic > Freshwater >...
AGAGGGGGGGCGGCACAAGGCATTCTTCACAGGGTATCGACCACAGTTCTACATCCGGACGATGGATGTGACGGGGACGATCCAGTTGCCGGAAGGCGTGGAGATGGTGATGCCGGGCGACAACGTCAACCTGGAAGTGAACCTGATCGTGCCGGTGGCGTTGGAGCAAGGTTCCAAGTTCGCTATTCGGGAAGGTGGTCTGACGGTCGGCGCCGGAGTGATCACTAAGATTTTGGAATAGGTGTTTCATGGCAAAGCAAAAAATTCGCATCCGTCTTAAAGCATATGATCACCGGGTTTTAGATCAGTCAGCGAAACGCATTGTTGAAACCGCGGAACGAACTGGAGCCCGTGTAGTTGGTCCTGTACCCTTGCCAACTAAGATAGAAAGGTTTACAATACGTCGCTCGACTTTTATCGATAAAGATTCGCACGAGCACTTTGAAATCCGCACACACAACCGTCTGATAGACGTATTAGATCCAGATTCTAAGACCATCGATATGTTGATGCGTTTGAATCTTCCAGCGGGTGTGGATATTGAAATAAAGATCTAGGTATTCCGAGAATAGAGAATGGTGAGTAGAGAGTTGTAAGTGCTAATCTCGAACCACTAATCTCTTCTCGATAGGAATTGGCAACGCAAGAGCTGTTAAACGCGTGCTCAATAATCCTGACGCCGCGAAAGACTGTCTGACTGCGCTGTAAGCAGGATGATGCAGCCAGGCCCTGGCTGACAGTCCCATAAAATTGAAAAATTAGGAGACAATCGAGATGTTGAAAGGGCTGATTGGAAAGAAAGTCGGCATGACCCAGATTTTCGACGATACCGGTGCGGCTTTTCCGGTAACCCTAATCGAAGCTGGGCCATGCTTTGTTACCCAGATCCGCCTCCCCGAGAAAGATGGGTATTCGGCGATCCAACTGGGTTTCGTAGAGACCAAGCCGAAGCGCCTTACTGGCGGTCAATTAGGGCATCTCAAGCGCAACAATATGCCCCCGTTGCGCTTTTTGCGCGAGTTCAGGGTGAAGAACCCCGAGCTCAACGAGGGCGACAAGGTGACTGTAGGAGATGCCTTTATCATTGGCGACCGGGTGGATGTGGTTGGCACCAGTAAGGGTAAAGGTTTTCAGGGCGCTGTAAAGCGTTACCACTTCAAAGGTGGACCGAAGACTCATGGTCAATCGGATCGCCAACGTGCCCCCGGATCCCGCAGCTCGACGACCTCACCTGGGCGTGTTTATAAAGGCTCGCGTGGTCCTGGTCATTTGGGAAATAAACGCATCACCTCCCAAAATGTTAGAGTCGCACTGGTTGACCCGGAGCGTAATTTACTGGGCGTATATGGCGCAGTACCGGGCGCGAAAGGCAGCCTGGTAGTTATTAAAGAAGCGCGCAAGCAATAAGGGCTCCCAGGAACAATGCCCTGAATGGAGTGGATTGATCATGGAAGTTGATGTCTATAATATGGAAGGCGAAAAGGTCCGAACGGTGGAACTACCGGCGAAGATCTTTGAAGCCCCAATTAATATCGATTTGATGCACCAGGCTTATCAACGCCAGATGGCAAATTCTCGCTTGGGGACTCATAGCACGAAGACCCGTGGTGAAGTAGCCGGCGGTGGAAAAAAGCCGTGGAAGCAAAAAGGTACTGGGCGTGCCCGCCAGGGTTCGACGCGTGCCCCACAATGGGTTGGTGGTGGAAGAGTTCATGCCCCCAAACCACGTGATTATACCCAGGCAATGCCCCGTAAAATGCGCCGGGCAGCTTTACGCTCTGCCCTGACCGCCAAAGCCTCTGAAGCTGGAATCGTGATGGTCGATGAGCTAAATCTACCAGAAGCTAAGACCCGTTTGATCGCTCAAACCCTCGATCGTCTGGTAGGAGACGCCAGCGTTTTGATCTTGTTCCCTGAGAAGAGTGCAGAATATGAGGTTGTTATCCGATCAACAGATAACCTCCCTGACACAAAGATGCTTTTGGCGAATTATCTAAATATCCGTGACTTGTTGGTTTATGACAAAGTTATCATGCCGCTCAAGTCATTAGATGTAATCACCTCATTCTTAGGATAAGTGGGAGGAAGCCATGACGACAATTTATGATGTGCTCCGCCGCCCGCTTTTTACAGAAAAGTCGAATTACCAAAACGGTAAATTTCACCAATATGTGTTCGAGGTGACTAAAGATGCCACCAAAAGCCTGGTGAAGGATGCGGTTGAGACGTTATTTGATGTGGATGTTTTACGGGTTAATATGCTTATCGTAACCGCCAAACGCAGCCGGCGCTGGCGCAATCGACGGGTTTTAATTCGACGGGGCAGCTATAAAAAGGCCATCGTCACTCTGGCACCCGGCGATACGATTGAAGCGTATGAAGGAGTGAAGTAATGGCAGTAAAAAAGTACAAGCCGGTAACGCCGAGTCTGCGTGGCATGACCGGTTATACCTTCGAAGAAATTACCAAGACTAAGCCGGAACGCTCCCTTATTGTCGAACGCCGTAAGAAGGGTGGTCGTAACTCCTATGGAAAAATAACTGTGCGCCACCAGGGTGGCGGTAACCGGCAACAAATCAGAATTGTGGATTATAAACGTGATAAGCGCGATATCCCGGCTCGAGTGGCAGCGATTGAATACGACCCAAATCGGACTGCACGTTTGGCGCTCTTGCATTATGCCGATGGTGAAAAGCGGTATATCGTTGCCCCACTTGATCTTAAAGTTGACGATGTTATCATTTCTGGCTCTCAGGTTGAAATCAGGGTTGGCAATAGCATGCCCATTGCCAACATCCCAGTGGGTACAATGGTTCATAATATTGAACTGAAAGAAGGTCGGGGTGGACAACTGGTTCGCGCCGCTGGTGGGGCAGCTCAGTTGATGGCGAAAGAGGGTGATTACGCTCAAATTCGCATGCCCTCGGGCGAAGTACGCCTGGTGCGCCAGGCCTGTTATGCCACGATTGGACAGGTTGGCAACCTGGATCACAGCAATATAAAACTCGGGAAAGCTGGTCGTAAGCGCCATATGGGCATCCGACCCACAGTGCGTGGAACAGCCATGTCTCCGCGTGATCACCCACATGGTGGTGGTGAGGGTCGCCAGCCCGTTGGAATGCCCGGTCCGAAAAGCCCGTGGGGAAAACCAACCCGCGGTAAGAAGACCCGGAGCAATAAGAGCACCGATCAATTCATTGTTCGACGGCGTGGGAAGAAACGCCGCTAATCGTCAGGTAGTCACGTAGCCACGCGATGATGTTATGACTACGCGACCTAAGAAACCAGGAGACAGATATTATGGGACGATCTTTGAAAAAGGGACCTTTTGTAGATCCCAAGTTATTAACCAGAGTTGAAACGATGAACGAACGCGGCGAAAAGAAGGTTATACGCACCTGGAGTCGTGCCAGCACGATTTTCCCTCAGATGGTGGGTCATACCATTGCAGTGCATGATGGTCGCCGGCATGTGCCTATTTATATCACCGAGAACATGGTAGGTCACCGCCTGGGTGAGTTTGCACCTACGCGCACATTCCGCGGTCACCTGGCCGAAAAGAAGATTAAGAAAGGTGCTTAAACCATGGCAGCTGTAGATATTCGTGCCCAAGGCCTCTCTATCCCCATCTCAGCCCAAAAAGCGCGCTTGTTAGTCAATATGGTGCGCGGTAAGGATGTTGTTGAGGCGTTGAATATATTAAAGTTCATGCCTAACCAGGCTGCCTCACCGGTATCCAAAGTGATATCTTCGGCTGCTGCTAATGCAGAAGAAAACTATGGGGTAAGCCGAGATGACCTCTTTATTTATCGCATCTATGCCGATGAAGCCCAAACGCGCCGCTGGCGACGTTTCGGGGCTCGTGGGCGCTTCAAACCCTGGTTACGGCGCTCATCGCATATATCAGTGATTCTACATGAAAGAGAATAGGATTTGTAACGACGGGAGAGATTATGGGTCGTAAAGTTAATCCAATCGGTTTTCGTTTGAACATCAACAGGACCTGGGAAGCGCACTGGTATGCTGAGGGTCGCGATTATGTTACCCAGTTGCACCAGGACTTTGCCCTGCGCAAGCTGGTGCGTTCTGAAGCTCCACGTGCTGGCGTTTCACTTATCGAAATTGAACGATTCCCTGGCAAGGTTAAGGTCATTGTTCATACTGCTAAACCCGGCATATTGATCGGGCGTAAAGGTGAAAATGTAAAGAAAGTACGGCAGAGCTTGGAAGCCCTGGTCGGCAAGAAGATTGATCTGGAGATCAAAGAGATCAAATCGCCGGATCTGGATGCTTACCTGGTCGCCGCAAATATCGCCGATCAACTCGAACGGCGTATCAGCTACCAACGGGCTATGAAGCGTGCAATCCAACAAGCTATTCGCCAAGGTGCCGAGGGCGTCCGCGTGGAAGTATCTGGTCGTTTAAGTGGGGCTGAAATGGCTCGCTCGGTAAACATGCGCGAAGGACGTGTCCCTCGCCAAACCCTGCGGGCAGATATTGACTACGAACAAACCGAAGCCTTGACTACCTATGGCAGAATTGGTGTAAAGGTTTGGATTTATCGGGGTGACGTTCTGCCTGAGGTAGAAGAGAAAGCCGAGTCTACTGAAGGTGTTTACGTTAGTGAATAAGTGAGGTTGTTATTATGTTGATGCCAAAGCGTGTAAAGTGGCGCAAGCAAATGCGCGGTCGCATGAAAGGTAAAGCCTCGCGGGGCGCGGAGGTTCACTTCGGCGATTTCGGAATCCAGGCCTTGGAACCCGCCTGGGTATCAGCCCGCCAGATCGAAGCTGCTCGTAGAGCGATTGTTCATGCGCTAAAACGCCGCGGAAAAGTTTGGATTCGTGTTTTCCCTGACAAACCCATCACACGTAAGCCTGCCGAAACACGTATGGGTAAAGGTAAGGGAGACGTGGAATATTGGGCGGCAGTCGTCAGACCGGGATTAATCATGTTCGAGATCGGTGGTGGGTTGCCAGAGGATGTGGCAAAGTCAGCTTTGCGGTTGGCTCAGTATAAGCTGCCTATCAAGACTAAAATTGTTGGGCGCCTCGACCAGGCCGGAGGTGAAGAATGAAACCGTCAGAGATCAGAGATATGGCCACCGAAGCTATCCTGGCGCGGTTGAATGATGCCCGGGAAGAATTAATGAAATTACGTTTTCAGCAGGCGACTGGTGAACTTACCGATCATACTCGCCTGCGCTATCTCCGCCGTGATATCGCGCGCTTAATGACAATCTACGATGAGCGTATGCGGGTGGCAAAGGAAGGTAAAGAATGAACGAGCGCCGTCGTATGACTGGTGTGGTAACCAGTAATAAGATGCAAAAAACCGTGGTCGTGGAAATCTCCCGCACCTATCGGCACCAGTTATATAAAAAGGTAGTCCACACTCGTAAGCGTGTGATGGCTCATGATGAACTTGGTTGCCAGATTGGTGACCGCGTACGGATTGTAGAGAGTCGCCCGCTTTCTGCCAGGAAACGTTGGGTGGTCGAGGATATCCTCCGGCACGAAGTTGGTGCTGAAGAGCCTTTGGTGGAGGCGTAGACATGATCCAGCAGGAAACCCGAGTCAAGATTGCTGACAACACTGGGGCCCGCGAGTTGCTGGTGATCCATATCATGGGCGGGTCAAAACGCCGGTATGGACACATCGGTGATGTCGTAGTCGGCACCGTTAAAACAGCGGTTCCCCAGGGATCTGTCAAGAAGAGTGAAATTGTGAAAGCCGTGATCGTACGCTGCGCCAAAGAATGGCGGCGCGAAGATGGCTCATACATTCGTTTCGACGATAATGCCGCGGTTATCCTGGACGTAGATGGTCAAAACCCGAAAGGGACGCGTATCTTTGGTCCAGTGGCGCGCGAATTGCGTGAAAAAGGTTTTATGAAGATCGTTTCGCTAGCCCCTGAAGTTCTTTAGGGTCAGTGAGCCAGGAGCGAGAACTGTGAGAGTAAAAATTCGTAAAGGTGATACCGTTGAGATCATCAGCGGAAAATTAATCGATAAAGGCAAACGCGGCGCGGTAATCAAAGTATTACCGATTGAGCGGAAAGTTGTGGTGCAAGGTGTTAATATCCGGAAGAAGCACCAAAAACAGGTCCAATCCCAGGGTCGCACTTTGTCCCCCGGCATGATTGAATTCGAAGCCCCATTGGATATCTCGAATGTCATGCTGGTGTGCCCCAAGTGTAATGAGGCGACGCGGATCTCTATCCAGCGTGACAATGAGGGCTCCCACCGGGTTTGCAAGAGTTGTGGAGCTTTGGTTGGATAAACGACCAATGCCGATCCTGACTGGTTGGGAGTAAGAAAATGAGTCATTTCTTGAAAGAACGTTATACAAATGAGATCGCACCAGCTCTAAAGAAGGCATTAAACCTGGATAATGTAATGCAGGTGCCTCGGATAGAGAAGGTGGTGGTTAATATTGGCGTGGGAGAGGCATTGGATAATGCCAAAGCTCTGGATGCTGCCGTGGGAGATCTGGTTCAAATTACTGGACAAAAACCTGTTATTCAAAAAGCCCGCAAGAGCATCGCTAACTTTAAATTGCGCGAAGGACAAGCAATTGGTGTCAAGGTGACGTTGCGTGGGGAACGCATGTGGTCCTTCTTGGATCGCTTGATGAATGTCGCACTGCCCCGAGTACGCGACTTCCGCGGTATTTCGGCGAATTCCTTCGATGGACGGGGTAATTACACCCTGGGTCTGCGCGAGCAACTGGTGTTCCCTGAAATCGAGTACGATAAGATCGATAAGTTACGCGGTTTGGAAATCTCGATAGTAACCACCGCGCGCAACGACGACGAATCCAGACAAATGTTGCAATTGCTCGGTATGCCCTTTAGGAAGGAAGGATAGAGTATGGCGCCAAAATCCTGGTTTATTCGAGAAACACGGCGAAAATACCCGAACAGAGTGCGCAATCGTTGCAAAAAGTGCGGTCGATCTCGTGGTTATATACGTCACTTCGGATTGTGTCGCATTTGCTTTCGCGAACTGGCCCTTGAGGGTAAGATCCCTGGCGTAGTTAAATCTTCCTGGTAGACGGGCGGAGGTAGTTGGAATGACATCTGATCCTATTGCTGATATGCTGACTCGGGTACGAAATGCGGTTGTTGTGAGTCATGCTACGGTAGCTATACCGAATTCAAAGATTAAATCGGCGATTGCTAAAATCCTGAAAGAAGAGGGTTTCATCATCGGTTATGAGGTGGTCGATGGTAAGACTCCTGCTCAGAAAGTTTTACGCATCCGCCTGAAATATGTGGGCGAGCGACGTGAGCGCCGCCCTGTGATCACTAGTTTAGAACGAATCAGCCGGCCTGGACGCCGCGTGTACACAAATAACCGTGAAATCCCATGGGTCTTGTCGGGTATGGGCATTGCTATTCTCTCAACCCCCAAGGGTGTGATGACTGGTCAACGTGCACGTCAGTTGGGCGTGGGTGGTGAGATTATTTGTAAAGTATGGTAACAGATTGTAGATCGAAGATTGTAGGTTGGTGATGGAATATAAACTCGTCAATAATCTGCAATTAAAACTCTACAATAACAGGAGGTAAATGTGTCACGTATTGGTCGATTACCGGTAGCTGTCCCGGCGGGCGTCGAAGTAGATATCAAGGGCTCTCACGTGCATGTCAAAGGACCGAGAGGTCAAATGGAATACGACTTCCCGGCTGTCATGATCATTTCCCAGGAAGGGAAGCAGATCATTGTCAAGCGACCTTCAGATGAGAGCGCCCATAAGGCCTTGCATGGGATGACCCGGGCACTGATTCAAAATATGGTGGTTGGGGTCAGCACTGGCTTTGAGCGCGTGCTGGAAATCAACGGTGTTGGTTATCGTGCCGAGTTGGATGGGAAAAACCTGGTTATTCACGTCGGATATTCCCACCCAGTGGTGGTAGAACCACCGTATGGAGTCAATTTTTCAGTGGGTATGAAGACGCGCCAGATTGTGGTGAGAGGTCATGATAAGCAGGTCGTTGGACAAATCGCGGCCGATATCCGTAAAGTGCGCCCACCTGAACCTTACAAGGGGAAGGGCATCAAGTATATAGAGGAAAAAATTCGCCGGAAGGCTGGAAAGACCGGGAAGGTGTAAGTTATGGCTAGGAATAAATCACGTACTGCAGCCCGTGTTCGACGCCACATTCGTGTCCGCATTGAGATTCAGGGTACTCTTAATCGGCCTCGCTTGAATGTTTTCCGTAGCCTGTCGATGATCTATGCTCAGATTATTGATGATGCTGCTGGTCATACCTTGGTTTCAGCTTCCTCAATTGATCATGATCTGCGAACGAGCATGGTGGGTTTAAAGAAAAACGAGCAGGCGCACAAGGTTGGTCAGGCATTGGCTGAACGCGCTAAAGCAAAAGGAATTCAGAAGGTTGTTTTTGACCGCGGCGGTTATCGCTATTTTGGGCGTGTTAAAGCCCTGGCTGATGGCGCTCGTGAAGGTGGATTGGAGTTCTAAAACATGACCGATTATCAACAGACCGATTTCGAAAAAGAGTTTGATGAGCGGGTGATCGAGATTGCCCGGGTAGCGAAGGTCGTCAAAGGCGGACGGCGTTTCTCGTTCCGGGTAACTGTGGTGGCGGGTGATAACCGCGGGAGCGTTGGAGTTGGGATTGGCAAAGCCAATGCCGTACCCGATGCCATGCGTAAAGCCACTGACCGGGCTCGTCGGAATATGCATAAAGTTGCTGTATTTGGAACAACCATTCCACATGAAGTATCGGGGAAGGTGAGCGGTTCGAAAATACTGCTCAAGCCTGCTTCGCCAGGGACGGGTGTAATTGCGGGCGGCGGCGTCCGAGCCGTCCTGGAAGCAGCCGGGATATCAGATATCCTCACCAAATCGTTAGGGAGTGGTAACGTGTTAAATGTCGTCTCCGCCACTATTCAGGCGTTGGACCGTCTCAAGACGCCTCAAGATGTGGCTGCCTTACGGGGTAAGACGTATAAAGATGTCTTACCGTTTTGGGAGCGGAGGAAGAATGTCTGATAAAGTTCAACCTGACTCCAAAGTTGTTCGGATTACCTTGGTGAAAAGCCCAATCGGCTATTCGAAACCTCACAAAGCCACGATCCGGGCGCTCGGTTTAAAAAAAATGCACCAGACTGTTGAGCATGTTGATTCTCCTACTTTGAGAGGCATGCTTTATAAGGTGGCTCACCTGGTTAAAGTAGAGGAAATGTAGGGAAGTCATGAAACTGCATGATTTGAAACCACAAGAAGGTTCTAAGAAGAATCGCAAGCGCGTTGGGCGTGGTATTTCTGCTGGTCAAGGAAAAACTGCCGGACGCGGTACAAAGGGACAGGGGGCCCGTTCGGGAGGCGGCACACGCCTCTACCATCAAGGTGGTAACCTGCCTTTTTATCGCCGTTTACCATTTGCACGCGGCAAAGGTTTTACACCCCTGTTTAGGGTAGAATATAATGAAATTAACCTCGATCAGTTAACGGATTTCCCGGCTGGAGCCGAGATCACCCCGGAAGCCTTGCAGGCAGCACATCTGTTGAGTGATCCTCGCAATCCGATCGTCGTCCTGGGGCGTGGCGAGGTAAAGTCTGCCCTGAAGGTAAGGGTTCACCGCATCAGCAAAAGCGCGGTTGCTAAAATCGAAGCTGCTGGCGGAAGCGTTGAGACGATTAAACTCGAAGAATGATAACAAGGAGCCATTGACATGAAGTGGGCGGCGTGGCGTTACCTGTGGACTTCACAAGATGTACGGCGCAAGTTACTGATCACGATTGGTATCTTGACCATATACCGGTTGGTCTCCCATGTGCCGGTGCCAGGCGCCAATCCTGAATCAATTTCCCGGATCCTCTTAGGACCGGGTGCAGCAGGGACTTTTGTTGGCATCCTGGATTTACTCTCCGGAGGCACGGTCTCGAACTTTTCAGTGCTGGCGATGGGTGTGTATCCTTATATTACCGCTCAGATCATCTTGCAATTGCTGGTTCCTATCATCCCAGCTCTACAAAAACGCATGGAAGAAGATCCGCGTGAAGGGCAGAAGTGGATGGAAAAGTGGACCTATATCCTGGCGGTGCCCATGGCAGCTTTGAATGCGATTGGACAGATTAACATATTCAACAGCATGGCTGTTCAGGCGCAATTACCCTTGGTCATCACCAATTTTGGCTTGAAAGTCGACCAAATCCTTCCGACTTTTACTATCATCTTGAGTATGACCGCCGGGACGATGTTTGCGATCTGGTTGGGAGAGTTGATCTCGGAATATGGCATACGTAACCAAGGGCTTTCCTTGATCATCTTCGCAGGGATCGTTGCCCGGATTCCAAACACCTTCATCCAGATATGGGCGGATGAGGCCCATCGCTGGTTCGCGCTGTTCTTCATGCTATTTACGACCGTATTAATCATCGCCGCCATCGTCTACGTCCAGCAAGGGCGCCGGAATGTCCCGGTGATGTACCCGGGACGCCGGGTAGGTAGTCGGATGTCGATGCCAGTAAAAGGCACTCTACCATTAATGGTCAATATGGCAGGCATGATTCCATTGATCTTTGCCCAATCGATCTTGACTTTCCCGGCGATTATCGCCAGTTATTTTGTCAGTTCAAAGACCCAGTGGGTCTCCACTTTTGCTTCCTCGATAACCAATATTTTCAATGGTGGTCACTGGATATACTGGCTGATTTACTTCCTATTTGTGGTTGGTGGAACGTTCTTCTATACAGATGTGTTGTTCTCGCAACAGAACTATGGCGAGAACCTTAAGCGGGTCGGGGCGCAGATTCCAGGTGTTAGCCGCGGTGCTCCTACCCAAAAATACCTGACTAAGGTCCTGCGGCGCATTACCTTTCCTGGTGCGTTATTTTTGGGGATCGTTGCGATATTACCCTACCTTTTGAGCCAGCTCCTTTCGGCATTTGGAATAGGTTTGGGAACCCAGTCAAGTGTTTTATTGGTTTCATCAGCAGGATTGTTGATCGTGGTCGGCGTGGTCCGAGATACGTTCTTCACGATTGACGCCGAGTTGAAACTGCATGGCTACGACGAGAGCCTATTAATCCGGTAAGACCTGGTAAGGAGCAGTTACAGGGAGATAGACATGCCTGTTTTTATTGTCTTACTGGGCCCTCCGGGGGCTGGCAAAGGCACACAAGCGCAGGCGATCTCTGAGACGCTTGGTTTGCCACATATCTCTTCTGGAGATATCTTCAGGGAGAACCTTAAAAAACAAACTGAATTAGGCCAACTGGCATCCAGTTTTATGAATCGTGGAGAGTTGGTGCCGGATGATGTCACGATCGCTATGATCCGGGAACGGCTTTCACGTCCAGATTGCACCCCAGGTGCTCTATTAGACGGTTTTCCCCGTACACCGGCTCAGGCAGAAGCATTGGCAGTCATTTTGGCTGATTTTAGAGGCAAAGTGCAGGCAGTACCTTACATCAATGTGGTAGAGAATGTTCTCATCGAACGCCTCACCGGACGTTGGACATGTCGTGCTCAGGGGCATGTTTTTCATGAAAAGCATAACCCGCCGCGTACACCAGGAGTCTGTGACGTAGATGGCTCTGAGTTATACCAGCGGGATGATGATAAAGCGGAGACGGTAAAACGTCGCATCCGTGTGTACCTTGAACAAACCCAACCGCTAATTGATTATTACAGGCAACTTGGTCTGTTAATCGAGGTGGATGGCACAAAACCGATCGAACAGGTAACCAAAGATCTGTTAGCGAAGCTTTCTGTTATCGAATAATGCGTTATGGGCTGGGATCGCAATATTGTCATTAAAAACCGGCATGAGATCGAGATCATGCGCGAAGCTGGGCGGATCAATGCCTTGGCTCTAGCCGAAGTGCGGGAGGCGATTCGTCCAGGCATTACCACGCAAGAATTGGATGCCATCGCTGCCGAAGTGTTACGAAAACATGGTGCCAAGCCGGCTTTCCTGGGAGTTCCTGGTGCTTACCCGTATCCGGCGGTCACCACCATCAGTATCAATGAGGAACTGGTGCATGGTATCCCGGGCAAGAGGAAGCTGCGGGCAGGTGATATTGTTTCGGTGGATTGCGGGACGATCTTTGAAGGTTTTGTAGGAGATTCTGCTTTCACTGTTGGTGTAGGCGAGATCTCCAAAGAAGCCAGGCAACTGATCGAAGTCACCGAGAAGGTTTTATTGATCGGGATTGAGCAATTACGTCCCGGTAAACGGGTTGGTGATATTGGTCATGCGATCGAGCACTTCGCTGAGGGTCATGGTTATTTCTTGACTCGCCTGTATACAGGTCATGGGGTCGGACGCCAGATGTGGGAAGGGCCCCAGGTGCCAAACTACGGGGCTCCTGGAAGGGGTCTTGTTCTCCGTCCGGGTATGACCATCGCTTTAGAGCCGATGATTCTTATCGGGACCCCCGAGACCCGTGTATTGGCTGACCAATGGACGGTCGCATCGGCCGATGGATCATTGACTGCTCATTTTGAGCACACAGTGGCTGTTACAGAAGATGAACCTTTCATCTTAACTGTACCATAGAGGAAGTGTGTAGTATCAGGATAAAAGCCAGGTCTGGACGAGAAAGTGATAGGCAGGTATAATCGAAACTTTGGCTTGAAGAAGAAGGAGTAATTGTTATGAAGGTGTCATCTTCCGTTCGGAAGCGTTGTTCAAAGTGTAAAGTTGTGCGGCGTAAAGGCCGTGTATATATTATTTGTGAAAATCCAAAACATAAGCAACGACAGGGATAAGAGATATGGCTCGTATTGAAGGCGTTGATTTACCGCGTAATAAGCGGGTTGAGGTTGGACTGACCTACATTTATGGTATTGGCCCATCGCGTGTAAAGGAAATTTTACTGTCCACGAAAGTAAATCCTGACACTCGTATCAAAGACCTGACTGACTCTGAAGTGGGTCTGCTGCGTGACTACATTGGACAGAATTATAAAGTTGAAGGCGATCTACGCCGAGAGGTCCAATTAAACATCAAGCGGTTAATAGAAATTGGGTGTTATCGTGGGTTGCGCCATCGTCGCAACTTACCTGTTCGTGGGCAGCGCACCCGCACCAACGCCCGTACTCGCAAAGGTCCCAAGAAGACAGTTGCAGGGCGCGGTCGACGGCGCGGCGGAAAGAAGTAATGTCCGCTAACCGAATGGGACTATTGACCGAATAGGACTGCTAACCGGATGGGGCTCCTTCTCCCCTGCGGCTGCCGGTTGGTGGATAAATGAGAATAGTTAAAAAAAGGATAGTTTATGGCTCAAACTGTACGTACAGCGCGTCGTAAAAGCGCACGAAAGGTCAAGCGTAGCCTGTCTGCAGGGCAGGTTCATATTGCTGCGACCTTTAATAACACCATCGTGACGGTGACAGACACCCAGGGGAATACAATTTCCTGGGGCAGCGCTGGTTCAGCTGGCTTCAAAGGGTCTCGCAAGAGCACCCCTTTTGCAGCCCGTCTTGCTGCTGAACAGGCGTTAAAGAATGCTATGGCGTTGGGCTTGCAAGAAGTTCATGTATATGTTAATGGACCCGGTCCTGGACGCGAATCAGCGATTCGGGCAGTTCAATCAACCGGATTAAAGGTCAACGCTATCACCGAAACAACACCGGTGCCACACAATGGTTGCCGGCCTCCTAAGAAACGCCGCGTTTAAATTAAGAAAAGAAGAGGTTATAAATTTATGGCTAAGTATACTGGGCCAGTATGTAAACTGTGCCGGCGAGAAGGCGAAAAGTTATTCTTAAAGGGGTATCGTTGTTTTACCCCAAAGTGTTCAATGGAACGCCGTAATTACCCGCCTGGTATGCATGGAAAGGGTTCGCAGTTCCGCCGAAAGCGGGAGTCGGATTATACTCGCCAGTTGCGTTCGAAGCAAAAAGCGCGCCGTGTGTACGGCACCCTGGAACGCCAATTTCATCGTTATTATGAGGTGGCTCTCCATCGCCGCGGTCTGACCGGTCTTAATCTGCTACAAATTCTGGAGACCCGCCTGGATAATGTGGTCTTCCGTTTGGGTTATGGCTCCAGCCGCTCTGAAGCGCGTCTTCTGGTCACCCATGGTCATTTCATGGTGAATGGACGAAGGACAGATATCCCCTCCATGATGCTTTCCGTTGGAGATGTTTTGACTGTGCGCGATGGTTCCCGCAAGCGTCAGTATTTCAAGAATTTGGTAGACCTCATCGAAGAACGAAATGTGCCAGCCTGGCTGAGTCGTGATGTAAAGAACCTGTCCGGGTCAGTGCTGCGTCTCCCTGAACGCTCTGAAATTGACGGCAACTTAAGCGAACAGTCAATTGTTGAATTTTACTCTCGATAGCGTATGTCCATGCACGTTCCATCTTCGTGAATATTATTCGAAGGGGTATGTGCGGGGGAAGAGGTGAACCGTGATTGGTTTTAGTAACATGGTAACACCGAAGATTGAGCGCGAAGCAGAAGCGCGAAACTACGGCAAGTTTATTATTAGCCCGCTGGAGCGCGGTTATGGTATTACGCTGGGTAACGCTCTGCGCCGGACATTGCTATCATCCCTGGATGGCGCGGCAGTCACCTCAATCCGTATTGCCGATGTACAGCATGAGTTTACTGACGTCCCGGGTGTGCGCGAGGATGTGATCCATATCATGCTGCAGATTAAGCAACTGCGGATGAAAATGTACGATGTCGAAACAGCCCATCTGCACCTGGAGGTACGTGGCGGTGGTGTGGTCACCGCGGCAGATATAATCACTCCTCCGGAGGTAGAAATTGTCAATCCTGATCTATACCTCTTTACAGTGGATGATAATAAAGCCGATCTGGAAATTGAATTAACTACCGAGCGAGGTCGTGGATATTCACCCGCTGATGATCGCACCGGGCGGTTACCGATCGGTGAGCTGCCTGTGGATGCCATCTATAGCCCTGTCCGAAGGGTAAATTGGGAGGTTGGCTCTGCCCGGGTTGGGCAGAGTACGAACTACGACAAGCTTATCCTTGAGATCTGGACAGATGGAACTGTCAGCCCAGAAGAGGCTTTGAGCACCAGTGCTAAGGTTTTTATTGAGCACCTGCGGCATCTGGCAGGAATCAGTGAGGAATCTTTGGCTGCTATCACTGAAGAGGAAGAAGAAGGTAGCCGTCTCACCAGTGAGATGATCGAGACCCCCATTGAAAACCTGGATCTATCTGTGAGGGTGTTTAACTCATTGAAGAGGACTGGCATTACGACGGTCGGCGAAGTTTTGGAACTGCTCGAAAAAGGTGATGAGGCAGTGATGTCGATCCGGAATTTTGGTGAGAAGAGCCTGGAAGAGCTGCGCCAGAAGATGCGGGAAAAAGGCTATCTCAAGGATGAAACTGAAAGCGAAGCGGAGTAGGAAGAAATGCGACACAAGATAGCAGGATATATATTAAGTCGAGGCAAAGACGAACGGGCATCACTACGCCGGACCCTGATAAAGCAATTGTTTGAATACGAAAGAATTCAAACGACCCGGGCGAAAGCCCAGGCTATTCGTGGTCAGGCAGAACGCCTGATCACCCTTGCCAAGCGCTCTGGTAGTACCGATGATGCTGGCAAAGTTCATGCTCGCCGTCTGGCAGTAGCTCGTCTCGGTGATCCAGTCATTGTTAAGAAGCTGTTTGATGAAATTGCCCCTCGTTACAGCGAACGTTTAGGCGGTTACACCCGTATGCTCAAGCTGGGTCCCCGCCTGGGTGATGCTGCTGAGCAGGTAATTTTGGAGTTGGTAGAAGACTGAAAAACAATAATCGGTGATCAGTAATCAGTCTTATCCACTGACCACTGAGCACTAAATACTGGATATGGAACGTTACCAGGTTATTCTCGCCTACGATGGCACTGACTTCTCCGGCTTTCAAAGGCAAGCTAAAGCCCGGACAGTCCAGATGGTCGTAGAGAGCGCTTTACGGCAACTTGGCTGGCAGGACAAATCGTTGCTGGCAGCAGGTCGTACAGATACTGGAGTGCACGCTTCTGGACAGGTAATCGCATTTGATATGGAGTGGAGGCATTCTACTGAAAACCTGTTACGAGCAATCAATGCCAGCTTGCCCCAGGATATAGTGGCGCGTGAGGTGCATATTGTTGGCACAAATTTCCACCCGCGTTATGATGCCCTCAGTCGCTGCTACCAGTACCGCCTCTTTTGTGATCAAGTGCGCGATCCGTTACATGAACGGTTCGCCTGGCGGGTCTGGCCTGAGGTGAAGTGGACTAGCTTGATCAAGGCTGCCAGTTCTCTGCCAGGTAAGCATGACTTTGCCGCTTTCGGAACCCCGCCCCGGACCGGAGGAAGCACTGTACGGACTGTCTTGCAGGCTGGTTGGCAAGAGGAAGGTCCTTACTTAATCTTTGAAATCGTTGCCGAGGCGTTTCTTTACCATATGGTGCGTCACCTGGTTCATTTACAGGTGATGATAGGACAAGGTAACCAAGAGTTGGG
>Ga0105152_10000172_pt1 | contig 16435 bp, 18 predicted proteins | sample LakBais05cmmetaG_FD_81534 | JGI IMG/M metagenome (GOLD analysis project Ga0105152, IMG submission 81534) | Lake sediment microbial communities from Lake Baikal, Russia to study Microbial Dark Matter (Phase II) - Lake Baikal sediment 0-5 cm | ecosystem: Environmental > Aquatic > Freshwater >...
CCTGAGGGCTGCTTCTGCCCTCGACTGGTCCATCTCGGTGGTCAAGCCTTTCAGCCGTTCCTCGGCTCTCTGCTTGGCTGCTGTGGCACGCTCGAGATCGATCTCGTCGCTTCTCTCGCAGGCGTCAGCCAGCACGATCACTTTATCCGGCATGACCTCCATAAAACCGCCTGAAATAACCATGTATTGCTCGTCACCGTCTTTGCGGACGACCAGTTCGCCCGGGGCAAGCATGGTGATGAGCGGGGCATGCTTGGGAAGTATGGTCATCTGCCCCTCGGTACCCTCGGCAATTATGGTAGTGACATCGTCCGAAAAGACCTGGCGCTCGGCAGTGACAATCTCTAACTTAATAGTCGGCATAATTACGCCCCTAATTTCTGTGCTTTCTCCGCAGCTTCTTCAATGGTCCCGATCATTACGAATGCCGATTCTGGCAGGTGGTCCCATTTGCCTTCAAGTATCTCTTTGAAACCGCGGACCGTTTCCTTAATCGATACGTATTTGCCGGGTATGCCCGTGAAAGGCTCTGCCACGAACATGGGCTGGGTGAGGAACCTCTGTACGCGGCGCGCGCGGTTGACCGTTACCTTATCCTCTTCGCTCAGTTCTTCCATGCCCAGGATGGCAATAACGTCCTGCAGGTCCTTGTAACGCTGCAGCACCTTCTGGATGCCGCGGGCAGCTGCGTAATGGTCTTCACCAACTATCTGCGGGTCAAGGATGCGTGAGGTAGAGGAAAGGGGGTCTACCGCGGGGTAGAAGCCCTGGGCCGCGATGGCACGCTCGAGCGACACCACGCCGTCGAGGTGGCCGAAGGTCGTCACGATGCCGGGGTCGGTGTAGTCATCGGCCGGCACGTAAATAGCCTGGAACGAGGTGATCGAACCTTTCTTGGTGGAAGTGATGCGGTCTTCCATTTCGGCCACGTCAGTGCCCAGGGTCGGCTGGTAGCCCACGGCTGAAGGCATGCGGCCGAGCAGGGCCGATACTTCCATGTTGGCAAGGATGTGGCGGTATATATTATCTACGAAAAGGAGCACGTCAAGCCCCTCGGAATCACGGAAGTACTCTGCAAATGTTACGCCGGTGAGCCCCACGCGGGCACGGACGCCGGGAGGCTCGTTCATCTGGCCGAAGACCATGATGGTCTTTTCGATAACCCCTGATGCCTTCATTTCAAGCCAGAGGTCATTGCCCTCCCTCGATCTCTCTCCCACGCCGGCAAATACCGAGAAACCGCCATGCGCCGTGGCAATATTGTGGATGAGCTCCTGGATGATGACCGTCTTGCCCACCCCGGCACCGCCGTAGGCCCCGATCTTGCCTCCCCTGGTAAAGGGGGTGATGAGATCGATGACCTTTATGCCTGTTTCCAGCATCTGGATGGTGGTTTCCTGTTCCGCCAGGCTGGGAGGGTCGCGGTGGATGGGCAATCTATCCTTGGTTTTTATCTCTCCGAGCCTGTCCAGGGGGTCCCCGAAAACGTTGAACAGGCGGCCAAGGGTGGCCTTGCCGACCGGTATCGATATTGGTGCGCCTGTATCGACAGCCACGGCGCCTCTCTCGAGTCCTTCGGTAGGGCACATGGCCAGGCAACGCACCCAGTTATTGCCGATATGCGCAACCGTTTCCAGTACGATTTTCTCGCCGTCCTGCATAATTTCGAGGGCATTATAAATCGCAGGCAGCTCTTCCTGGGGGAACTCGACATCGACTACTGTGCCGATTACCTGTATTACTTTTCCTTTTGCCAAATTGCACCTCCTATTTGAGACCTTCAACGCCTGCGACGATATCGAGCAGGTCCTTGGTGATCATCTCCTGACGGGCCTTATTCAATGTCAGCGTCAGATCGGCGATTACATCGTGGGCATTGTCCGTGGCGTTGCGCATAGCCATCATACGTGCCGACTGTTCGCTGGCAACTGATTCAAGTACAGAGTGATACACCTGCATTTCGACGAACCTTGGCAGCAGATCGCCGAGGACATGCATAGCGTTGGGTTCGAAAATATATTCAGGGCTGACATTCTTGGGCAACTGCGCCGGTTCCACCGGCAGTACAAGTTCCAGTGTGGGCTTCTGGATCATCAGGTTGACGAACCTGGAATAGGCAATATAAACGCGGTCATAGAGCCCACGGGTATAATCATCTATCACTATCTGCGATATGGCCATGGTATCTGCCATCTTGGGCCGGTCACCCAGTTTGGTGAACTCGGCACGGATCTCGCGCATCGATCGGCGCATGAAATCACGGCCTTTTGAACCCACTGTAATAACCGTGGCGGGAACCTTCTGATCGAGAATAAAATTGCCTACCAGCCGGTTCAGGTTGGTGTTCAAGCCGCCGCATAAACCCCTGTCGGTGGTTATGAGTACGATGCCGATTTTGTTTACGGGGCGTGCCACCAGCAGCGGATGGACAGCTCCTCCGGCGGCAGCCTGGGCGGACAGGTCAGCGATGACGTGCATGATCTTGTCGCTGTAAGGCCTGCCTGCGATTGCCATATCCTGGGCTTTTTTCATTTTGGCAGTGGCGATCATCTCCATGGCACGGGTTATCTTGGCCGTGCTCTGGACACTGCGGATCCGCCGTCTAAGTATTTTTGGACTTACCATCTAATCGCCTCAATAAGCAGAGCTCTGCTTAAATTCTGCTATGGCCTTTTTGAGTTCTGCCTCAGTTTCCGGTTTTAATACCTTGTCGGTGGCAATCTTGTTGCCTACTTCAGGGTGGTTGTTGACCATGAATTTATAGAACGCGTTTTCGAAGGCTGAAACCTTCTCAACCGGGACATCGTCGATATATCCATTGGTGACCGCAAACAGTATCATGACCTCGTTTTCCAGCGAAAGCGGGGCGTACTGCGGCTGTTTGAGTATCTCAACCATGCGCTTGCCGCGTTCGAGCTGTGCCAGGGTGGCCTTATCCAGGTCCGAAGCGCCGAATTGAGCGAAAGTAGCCAGCTCTGCATATTGCGCCATGTCGAGCCTCAGCTTGCCGGCCACCTGCCTCATGGCCTTGGTCTGCGCATTTCCGCCCACGCGGGACACGGAGAGGCCGACGTTGAGCGCAGGGCGGATACCGGCGTTGAACATGTCAGTCTCAAGCAGGATCTGTCCGTCGGTGATGGAGATGACATTGGTCGGGATGTATGCTGACATGTCGCCCGCCTGGATCTCGATGACGGGCAGCGCTGTGAGCGAGCCTCCGCCCAGTTCTGCGGAGAGCTTGGCAGCCCGTTCAAGCAGCCTGCTGTGAAGGTAGAAAACATCGCCGGGATAAGCTTCGCGGCCGGGTGGCCGGCGGAGGATGAGCGAAACCTGGCGGTAGGCCCATGCATGCTTGGAAAGGTCGTCGTATATGATGAGGGCGTCCTTGCCCTGCTCCATGAACTCTTCACCGATAGCGCAGCCCGCGTAGGCTGACAGGTATTGCATTGACGCGGGGTCCGACGATGTGGCAACCACCACGACGGTGTGTTCCATGGCGCCGTATTTTCTGAGGGTCTCAACGATGTTGGCAACCTTGGCCGTCTTCTGGCCGATTGCCACGTAGATACATATAAGGTCTTTGCCTTTTTGAGCAATTATAGCATCGATGGCAACTGCGGATTTGCCGATTGAGCGGTCGCCGATTATCAGCTCACGCTGCCCGCGGCCGATGGGTACCAGGGCGTCAACACACTTGATACCGGTGTGTACGGAAACATTGACCGGCTGCCTGTCAACGACGTTGGGGGCGATACGTTCGACAGGCCGGGACTTGGTGGTCTTGATGGGGCCAAGGCCATCGAGAGGCTGACCGAGCGTGTTGACCACGCGGCCAATGAGCTCGTTGCCGACCGGTACTTCAACCACGCGGCCGGTGCAGTGAACCTCGTCTCCTTCCTTAATATGGCTGTATTCACCAATGATCACGGCGGCTACGTTGTCTTCCTCCAGGTTAAAAGCCAGTCCCATGATGCCGTTGGGGAATGCCAGCAGCTCATTGTTTTTGGCTTTGCGAAGGCCCTGTATACGGGCAACACCGTCGCCCACCGCCACCACGGATCCAACGTCTACCATGGTGGCAGTAGCACCGAAGTGCTCGATTTGCTCCTTGATCACCGATACTATATCTTTTTCCTGGGATTTCAATCTGCTCACCCCCTTAAAGGTTGTTTATTCCGTAACTTCTACCAGGTTTCTCCTCAGCAGGTCCAGCCTGTTGCGGACGCTGCCGTCAATCAACGTGTCCTCAATGCGGGCAACCATGCCCCCGAGTATCGAGGGGTTAACCTGGAGCTTTATACTTACTTTCTTTCCGGTTATTTTTTCGAGCTGGCCGGATATCTTATGTTTTTCTGAGTCGTCAACGGGAACAGCTGTGATAACGACAGCATGTTTAATGCCACGCTGCTCATCCAGCAAGCTGTCATATTCGTCAGCTATCTGTTCCGCGTTCTTTAACCTGCCCTTCAGAATGAGCAGGTAGCACAGGTTGAGAACAAGCTCATTGGAAGTATTCAGCTTTTGCTTGATCAGGTCTGCCTTGAGGTTGAATGGAACCTTGGGATGATCTATCAGGTCCACGATCTCCCTGTCCTTCATCAGGTCCGCAAGTTTGCGGAGCTCTTTTTTCCATTCATCCAGGTTGTTCTTAGCCTGTGCGATCTGAAAAATCGCTTGAGCGTAACGCCTGGCAGAAATTGTCGATATCATTTTCTATCCTGCCTAATTTTGTTTAAAAGTGTTGCTTTGTTCCAGGACCTCGTTGATCAATTTGCGGTGTTTTTGAGCGTCAAGGGATTCCTTGATAACCTTTTCGGCGGCAAGGATGGTGAGATTGGAAAACTCGGACCGCAACTCTGCGATGGATTTATCACGTTCGAGCTTAATTTCATCCCTGGCCTTGATCACGATTGCGTCTGCTTCCTTGCGCGCACCGTCTTTGGCCTCTTCCTTGATCTTTTCGGCTATCTGGGAGGCCTGGGCAATTATTACCTGCCCTTCCTTACGTGCAGCTACGACCGCTGCCTTGATCTGCTCTTCGCTGCGGCTCGTCTGTTCCTTTATTTTCTCTGCCTGTTCAAGGCTCTCCTTTATTTTGGCAGCCCTCTCATCCAGCATTTTAAGCACCGGCTTGTAGAGGATTGCCGTGAGCAGCCCAAAGAGGACAAGGAAATTGATCAGAAACGCAACCAGAAGTTGCCAATTTATTCCGATACTTTCCATATTTACCTCAAAGTTCCAATCATGTATTTTCTCAAAGCAGCGCCGACTGTTATTGCCAGAACAGGGCGGGATCCCGGTAGCATTGGGATTCCCTTGCCGGCAACAGGTATTAGACGACCATTGCGAGCAGGATGGCTATGATCAGCACGTAAATGCCGATCGCTTCTGCAAGAGCGCCGATGAGGATCATGTTGGTCATGATGGTACCCCTTGCTTCAGGGTTGCGGCCTAACGCCTGCATGGCTCCCATGCCAATAAGGCCAAGGCCAATGCCCGGTCCGAGCATCCCCAGTCCACCGGCAAGTCCGGCACCTAACATTTTCATAGCTTCTGCGTCCATTTAGATCCCTCCTTTTACTTGAGTACAAAATTAATTGTGTTCAGCACCCTCTTCATGGTGCGAGGTTACTGCCATTACACCGAATACCAGTGTCAACCCGGCGAAAATCATAGCCTGCAGGAAACCTACAAGGGTCTCCAACCCGTAAAATGGTACGGGCGCTATGAAGGCTACTAAAAATGTCATAACGCCGAGTAGTATCTCTCCAGCCGTCATATTCCCAAATAGACGGAAGGTAAAGCTGACGATCCTTATGAAGTGGCTCAACACTTCCAGTAGCCCGACATAGATATTGATGAATCCCAATGCCAGCCCGCTCAGGAAAGCTTTGCCGTTGCCCTTGAATAGATAACCGAATGACTTGCCCAGCGAACTGAACTGGAAGAACGAATCAATATACTTGAGCGGACCGATCCTGGAAAAACCCAGGTATTCAATGAACAGGAAAGATACAAGCGCGATGGAAAGCGTAAGGTTGATATCCGTGTTGGCGGCCCGCAGGAAAGGCACAGTAATAGTATAGGTATGCGAACCCTCCGTTATATGTTCAATCGGCCCCCATGTGCCCCAGAGCGGAATCAGTGCCAGCAGAGCGTTTGTTATCACGTATAGGAAGATAGTCGCCACAATCGGTAGAAATGTGCGGACATGTTTTCCCCCGGCAACTCCCTCGATGGCATTGTAGATGCCATCGACGACAACTTCCGCGAAGCTCTGCAATCTGCCCGGGATAATCTTCATTTTCCTGGTGGCGAAGAAGAATAACACGCAGAGAAAAATGATGGTGATCCACGATGAGATGAGGGTATTGGTGATCTTGAACTCGCCGACGTGGAACATTGCCTCGGAAGGAAGCACAACATGGGGCTTGCTTACCTGCAGGTCTGCAGGTACCTGGATGTTGAAAAACTTGCTGCCGAGAGGCCCCATCACAAATGAGGCCAGGAATAGTGCGAGAAGTACGATGCCGAGAATTACCATTAACCGGCTGGAGCAACCAAGTTTACTCACTGTCCTGCTCCTTTATCGAGTTCTTTTTTTGCATCCATTTTCTTTTGCTCGTCTATAAACTGTCGCAGCATGCGGTAAAGTCCGTATCCGGCTGCCGATGTTCCAACTAATAATCCAATCAACGTGCATAGCAACCCGCTGTTCAATCTCTCGGGAGCATCCAACCACTTACCGAAGAGTATCGGTACTACCAGACTCAGCGATACGTATAAACCGACAATGGAGAGAAACCGTAATCCTCTGAGTAGCTGTCTTTTGTCTGGTTTCAGGTCGCTGTCTTTTTTAATCACAGGCATTATATCAAGCCTATATTTTAACCGTCAACGGGAAATCCATTGATTTTTGGCAACATGACGTACGCCTTAGTACCTACGCATTTTGAAAAACACTGACAATTACTATAGTAAATTTGTGCAGGGGCGGTCTTATTTCAGGCACTCACCGTTCAGGATTTCTTCCTGCCGAAGTCATCAAGATCAAGCGTATTGATGAAATCGTAAATAGCCGGATACTTCTTTAAATCCTGCTCGTTAAGTTTCCCTGGTTGAACTGTGCCGTCTCCGGCAGCTCTGGGTTGGGCAGTGATCTTACCGGATTCACCATCGAGGATTATACCAGCCTTATCAAGCACCGATTCTTCTGCGTAAATAGGTGCGGTAACCCTGACAGCCAGCGCAATAGCATCGCTTGGACGGGAATCGAGCTTCATCTTGGTGAGCAGCCACCGTTTATTATGCTCATCGTAAAACACTTCGAATACCCAGCCCTCCCCACCATCAATTTCCATAAAGTGTTTTTTCCCGTCCTGCCACCTGTTCACAATAGTGGATTTAAATTCATGGCCCTGCCATATCAGTGATAACTTGGCGTCCGTGTCCAAGTCCTGTACACGGCTGCGGCCTGAACGTGCCTCAAGCTCAACAACCGGGGGCCCTTCGCTGAATTCAAACACAATCTGTGCATAAAAAGTATCGGAGCGCAGGTCATTAACCACGATCCTTGAGATGTTGGTCCCGGACAGCGATTTAAGGGCAAAGAAAGTGTTTTTTAACAGGTCATGCGTCATGGGGCGCGAAACATCCACGTTCTGCAGCTTCATGGATATGGCATCGGCTTCTGCCGGGCCTATCCAGATCGGCAGGTAGCGGTCTGTCAGCCTTTCCTTGAGTATGACCACATGCTGGTAATTCATCAGGCTGACACGTATACTGTCGATTTGCATTTCTTTCATCAGAAACCTCCTGAGCATCCTTGCTCAGTTGGGATTGATTGTAACGCAAGACCCCTGCGGTGTCAATTGCGTAAAGTACCTATGCGATATACAATGCTGTCTATAACATCGCCGTGAAATGTTCTGAGGTGTGATGGCGAGGGTTCTTCTTTGTTATCCGCTGAAGTATTTACTAAAATAGTGAGGATTGTAATGGGGACAGGTACGACTTGAAAGCGCTTCTGCAGCGGGTAACCAGTGCAGCGGTAACGGTTGATGGCAACGTAACCGGGCAGATAGGGCAGGGTTTTCTCATACTGCTTGGAGTGGCCGGGGACGATAGCGAGAAGGACGCCGATTACCTGGCCGGAAAAGTTGTCAACCTTAGGGTTTTCAGTGATGACAATAGTAAATTCAACCTGTCCGCACTGCAGATACAAGCCGGGTTGCTGGTGATCAGCCAGTTTACCCTGATGGCCGATGCAAGGAAAGGGCGCCGTCCCAGCTTCACCATGGCCGCACCGCCGGAGACGGCGGAAATGCTGTACAACTATTTTATCAGGCGTATCTCGGAAACTGGCTTGAAAGTTCAAACTGGCATATTTGGGGCACATATGCTGGTCAGCCTTGTCAACGACGGCCCCGTCACCATTATGCTGGACAGCAAAGATAAGCCGGCCTGACCAGCGACCAGTTCTAATTGCAACCAGTTGCAATTACCATTAATTTCTGTAATAATTGTGTCTGATGAGTTGTATTGAGTCATTACAGGAAAAAGGTTACCGGCTCACGCCGCAACGCATTATGGTTGTCGACGCCCTACACAGCGTTGAAGCTCATATCAGTGTCGAAGAGATATTTGCCAAGCTCAAAGAGAAATATCCCTATGCCAATATATCCACGGTCTACCGTACTTTAGATCTTTTGAAGGAGCTGGGGCTTGCCGCGGAGATAGAGGTTGGCGATGGCATTTCACGTTACCATGCCAGGGAACACAGCAAACACCATCATCTCATTTGCAACAAATGTGGAGTAACAATTGAGTTACCTGAGGCTGACCTGCAGCCGCTGGCAGCATCCCTGTTGACGAATCATAAATTTAAAGCTGACGTGAGACACCTGGCAATTTTCGGGCTGTGCTCGGAATGCCAGAGATAAAGGTATTGCTACGTAACTAATAAAGCATTAGGTTTGGAAGGTTCTCATGCATATACCGGACGGTTTTCTCAGTGCGCCTGTTGCTGTGGCAACGGGAGCCGTTGCGGTTGCTGCAATAGCTGTGGCCGTAAAAGCCACAAATAAAAAGATGGGAGAGAAACAGGTGCCCATGATGGGCGTCCTGGCAGCTTTTATATTCGCCGCACAGATGTTGAATTTCCCGGTAGCAGGTGGAACTTCGGGTCACTTTGTAGGGGCGGCGCTTGCCGCAATATTACTGGGGCCATGGGCCACGGTGCTGATAATGAGCAGTGTACTGGTTGTACAGTCACTAATTTTCCAGGACGGTGGACTGCTGGCATTGGGTGCAAATATTACTAACATGGGGATTGTTGCCGGGTTCAGCAGCTACTATATATATAAAGGTATAGGCGCACTGTTTAAGCACAGTAAAGCCGGCACCCTTGTTGGAGCCGGTACAGGGGCGTGGTTCTCCGTCGTTCTGGCTTCATTGGCATGTGCTGCCGAGCTATCAATTTCGGGTACGTCACCGTGGGCACTGACTATTGCAGCTATGGGTGGCGTACATATGCTGATAGGTGTTGGCGAAGGGCTGATTACAGTAGCTGTCCTTAGCCTGATCATGGCCACCAGGGCGGATCTCTTAAAACTTCAAGTTGCTTAAGGGGGACTGCTATATTATGAAATCGAAATGGTGGATTATCGGCCTGTCCATTGCGCTGCTGTTGGCTGTGCTATCTCCCTTAGCCTCCAAATTCCCTGATGGGTTAGACAGGTTTGCCGAAGATCATAACTTCGTCGATAAAGCCGGTGGACCTGCTTTCACCGTAATACCAGATTATGCTTTCCCGGGTATTGATAACGAGGCAGCAGCAACAATAATTGCGGGTTTGTTGGGTACCATAGTTCTTTTCGGCTTGGTATTTGGCCTGGCAAGTATGTTGAAGTCTAAGCATGAAGCATAGTTTTATTGATGAGTACAGCGGCCTTGACAGCTTTGTACACCGCCTTGACCCGCGTACAAAGCTGCTCTGTAGTCTTGCATTTATACTGGCAGTAGTTTTAACGCCAGCCGGAACCTGGAAGGTGTATGTGGTATACCTGCTGATCATGATGGGGCTGATATGGCTTTCACATTTACCGCTGAAATATGTGCTGAAAAGGTCGCTGGTCATCTTCCCGTTTGTCATAATGATTGCCATTTTTATGCCCTTTTTTAAACAGGGCCAGGTGGCGGCCAGTTATGATATCGGTGCATGGCACATAGCTATCACCTATGAGGGGTTGGCAGTGCTGGTAAATGTCGTAGTTAAGTCCTGGCTTTGTATCCTCTGTCTGATCGTGTTGTCATCATCCACAAAGTTCGAGGAACTTCTGCACGGCATGTACAGGCTGAGAGTCCCCCAGGTATTTGTGCAGATTACCTCGTTTATGTACCGTTACATGTTTGTGCTCGCCGACCAGGCGATGCGTATGCAGATGGCAAGGGACAGCCGAAATTACGGTTTAAACCGCAGCAATATTTTTAAGACAATGGGGAATATGATTGGTATGCTTTTCATACGCAGCTATGAGCGGGCAGAGAGGATTTATGCTGCTATGTTATCCAGGGGTTATAACGGTGAGATCATTGTGGTAAATCAGCTCAGATTCCGCTTGCCGGACGCTTATTTCGCCTTGACGCTATCCTTGCTGCTGGTCTGCCCGGCAATTCTATGGTGGTGATTGATGTTGCCTGATAAAGCAGTTGAAATAAGCGGGCTATCTTATATATATCCTGACGGTCAGTGCGGCCTGAAAGATATTGACCTGACAATATTTTGTAGAGAAAGCGTGGCTTTAATCGGGCCTAATGGGGCCGGGAAATCGACACTATTGCTGCATTTAAACGGGATATTAAGAGGGAACAGCGCGATAAGGGTACAGGGATTACCGGTAGAAGATAAGAATATCAGGGAAATAAGGAAAAAGGTGGGCATGGTCTTCCAGGATCCTGAAGATCAGCTTTTTTCACTGAATGTATTTGAAGATGTGGCATTTGGGCCTGTCAATATGGGATTCCCGGAAGAAGAAGTTGACCGAAGGGTTAAGCAGGCCCTGCAAAAGGTGGGCATGCGGGGTTATGAAAAAAGGTCGTCCCACCATCTCAGTATTGGCGAGAAAAAGCGCATAGCTATAGCCACGGTGCTGTCCCTTGACCCTGAGATACTGGCTCTCGACGAACCTACCAGCAGCCTTGACCCGCGTGGCAAATGGGCTTTAACAGAACTGTTGCGCAGCCTTCCGGTTACAAAGATTATAGCCACTCATGATCTGGATCTGGTTGGATGCCTGTGTGAAAGGATTGTAATTCTTGATGAAGGAAAGATTGTAGCCGACGGCAAAGCTGAGCAAATACTTGGTGACAAAGAACTGCTGAAGATGCATGGCCTGGCAAGGGACACGGCGGCGGTGGGGATTTAGACTATTAGTTCCAGGCTTATATCCAGCGCCCTGGCAGAATGTGTCAGGGCCCCCACGGAAATCCAATCCACACCCGTTTCGGCAATTGCCCGTATATTGTCCATGTTAACCCCGCCGGATGCTTCCACGATTGCTTTATGGTCGATTAACGATACCGCCTGCCGCATTTCATCCAGGCCCATGTTGTCCAGCATGACGACGTCTGCTCCGGCATGGGTGGCTTCCCGGGCGTCCCGGGCGCTTGTGGTTTCTATCTCGATCTTGATATGGCGGGGTGTTTTGTCCCGCGCCTGCCGGACGATATCGCCGATGCCCAGCCCCTGCCGGCGCAGCATAGCGATATGGTTGTCCTTTATGAGAACCATATCACCGAGATTCAGACGGTGGTTGGTCCCTCCGCCGGAGGACACCGCGTATTTTTCCAGTATGCGCAGCCCGGGCACCGTTTTCCGTGTGTCCAGAATTCTGGCAGGTAGGCCGCTGACAGCCCCGACATAAGCCGCCGTCAAAGTTGCTATTCCGCTCATGTGCTGCAGGAAATTAAGGGCGGTGCGCTCACCCTTCAATATTCCGGGCACGTCTCCTTCCACTGTTGCTATAACATCCCCCGGTTTGACCTCGCTGCCGTCATTAATCAATGTGATGAATTTCAGGAACGGATCAATTTTTATGAAAACCAGCCCGGCGACCTCCGTCCCGGCAATCGTACCCTGCGCTTTGGCTACAAAACTGGCCCTGCCGTGCGTATGTGCCGGGATCAGGGGGTCGGTAGTAACGTCACCGCCTGCAAGGTCTTCATCGAGTGCCCTCTCCACAATTTCTTCCACCTCGGGCAAGTGGTCGCTTAATCTAATCAAGAATTAATCCGCTCCGCTGAATAAATACATTCAATATCCATAATTTACCGGTCATTGTTTAATAACTGTTCAACATCCTGTTTGCTTGGTCTGAACTTTCTCCAGCAGTTGAATTATAATATCTGGAACCTTTTAATAAAAGCAGGTCATCCCTACGTCATTCAGAGGGGAAAGTACGGATTACATAACCGCTGCCGATCTGGCCAGCCTCCGTAATATTTAGATATGAACCTCTATCATTTAAGCCAGTTGCTACAAAGCCTGCCTGAATTTGAACGGCTGATCAAAGACCTGCAGGGAAAACGCCAGGTAAAGGCAAGATTATGCCTGCCCGACCAGTCCCTGTCCTTCCTGGCGGCCACCATTTACGGTCGCCTGGGGAAGACGGTGCTGCTCGTTACAGCGCATGCTGAGGCGGCCAGGCGGCGCTTTGAACAGGTAAAACTGTGGCTGCCTGAAGCAGATGTTCCGCAGTTTTTCCCGGAAGCAGATTTGCTGGGGAGTGGTTCCTCAGTCGACCCTGTAGCCAATGCAGAACGGCTGAAGGTAATGTCCCTGCTGTCCGGTTATAAAACCTTGGCTGAAAAGGATGCAACCCCTTCCTTTATTATGTGTTGCGCAGCATCGTTGATTAGCAGATCCATGGGGCCGGCCAGATTCACGGCGGGCTGCCTCGAGATAACAAATGGTATGAGCATAAGCCAATCTGCGCTGCTTGAACGGATGCAGTCGGCGGGGTATATATTTGAGGACATTGTAGAGATACCCGGCACCTTCAGCAAAAGGGGTGGCATTGTCGATATATTTCCCTGCGGCCATGAATCGCCGGCCAGGATCGAGTTTTTCGGGAACGTTATTGAGAGTCTGCGGCTATATGACCCGAAGTCACAAAGATCCATTGCACAGGTAACGGCACTGGTTGTGCCGCCCGCCGGGGAGTGGTCAGATGGTGGTACGGCAAATTTGCTGGATTACCTGCCGGGTGATGCTATTTTGCTGTTAGACAATGTCCTGCAAATTGAATCAGAGGTGGAGCGTATCAGGACTGAAGCCGCCAGCCTGGGTCTATCCGGTACTGATGAAGGGGATGTATCCGGTAAGGACACTGGTTATTTTGGCTGGGAAGATATTGAAAACAAGATCACAGGCCGGGACAAAGTTGTTGAGTTAAGTCCCTGGAATGAGGGTGAAGACCGGGACACGGACCACTACCGCCTTCCTATCAGAGGCGCCCCTGACTTCTCCGTGAGGTTTTCGGCCTTTCTGGACAGGTTGCCTGAATTGAGGAGCGAGGGTGGCAGGGTCCTGATCGTTAGCCAGCAGGCGGAAAGGATAAGGGAATTGCTGCAAGAGCGTGATATCAGTGTAAATGCTTTAAAAGCACTTGACGGCTTGCCGTCGCTCAATTCCATAAGCCTGGTCCAGGGTTCACTGGATGGAGGATGGCAGCTTGACGATGAATTACTGCTGCTCACCGATGCCGAACTTTTCGGAAACATAAAGAGACGGCGTTTTGCTAAAACCAGGCCTGTCAGGCACCACCTTTTCCTCAACGATATCAGCATCGGCGACGCTGTCGTACACGTGGAGCATGGTATCGGGCGTTTTGCCGGTATTAGCAGGAAGGTTAGCGCAGGTGTGGAGAGGGAATACTTGATGCTGGAATATGCATGCGGAGACATGCTTTACGTGCCCGTAGACCAGGTCGACAGGGTGAGCCTGTACATAGGCGGAAGTGAGAAAACGCCATCGCTGAGCCGCCTGGGTTCGCAGGAGTGGAGCCGAGCCCAGCAAAGGGTGAGGGAATCGGTAGCAAACATAGCCGGTGAGCTTATCGAGCTCTATGCCGGCCGGGCCGCCGGCGGAGGCATCACTTTCTCGAAGGACACCCTCTGGCAACAAGAATTAGAAGCCTCTTTCTCATACCTCGAGACCCCTGACCAGCTGGAAGCGATTGATGCAGTAAAATCAGATATGGAGTCGGCGCGGCCGATGGACCGGCTGGTTTGCGGCGATGTGGGTTATGGAAAAACTGAAATTGCCCTGCGCGCTGCCTTCAAGGCCGTCATGGACAGCAAGCAGGTGGCCATAATGGTTCCTACCACGATTTTGGCGCAGCAGCACATGAATACTTTCAGTGACAGGTTAAAGGCCTTTCCGGTCAAAGTTGCCGTACTGAGCCGCTTCTGTTCGGCCAGGGAACAGTTAGATGTGATCTCAGGCCTGGCAGAAGGAACGGTGGATATATGCATCGGTACTCATAGGATCCTGCAAAAGGACGTGCGATTTAAGGACCTTGGACTGGTGATAATTGATGAAGAACAGCGTTTTGGCGTGGTCCACAAGGAGCATTTCAAGAAGATGAGGCAGTCGGTTGACGTGCTTACACTGAGCGCTACCCCCATACCCCGGACGATGCACATGGCACTTTCGGGTATCAGAGATATGAGCACCATTGAGACGCCGCCGGAAAGCCGGCTGCCCGTGATTACACATGTGGGCGAATACAACGACAGGCTGATTCGGGAAGCTTTACTGCGTGAGCTGGAGCGTGATGGCCAGGTGTTTATCGTACATAACAGGGTCCACAGCATAAGCGAGCTGGCATCTAAGGTGGCCGGCCTGGTGCCGGAGGCCAGGATATCAATTGCGCATGGACAACTGGAGGAGGATAAGCTCGAGGAAATCATGTCTGACTTCATGCAGGGCAAGAGCGACGTGCTGGTTACAACCACAATTATTGAGTCGGGTCTGGATATGCCGAACGTCAACACCCTGGTTGTGGATAATGCGGATAAGATGGGGCTGACCCAGCTTTACCAGTTGCGTGGCAGGGTGGGGCGTGGTGCAAATACAGCATATGCCTACTTCCTGTTTGATTCGGGCAAAAGCTTAACCGGCCAGGCCCTTGAGCGGCTGAAGGTAATTACGCGGGCAACTGAGCTGGGAGCAGGCTTTGCCATTGCTATGAAAGATCTCGAAATAAGGGGAGCGGGCAACCTGCTGGGGGTAGAGCAGAGCGGGAATATAGCTGCCGTGGGATTCAGTTATTACTGTCAGTTGCTTGAGGAGGCGGTCGAAGAGATTAAAGCCCGGCGCGAGGGCCGCACGGTGCATAAAAGGGTGGAGACCGCCAGCGTTTCCATTGATCTGAAGATACCCGCTTTCATTCCCGATATCTTCATCGGCGATACGAGGACAAGGTTTAATATCTATCACAGGCTGGCCAGGATGGCCAGCCTGGGTGAAGTATATGACATAAGTGAAGAACTTGTTGACAGGTTTGGCAGCATGCCCGAAGAGGTGAACAATTTATTGTACGTGGTGGAGTTGAGGCAATCAGCTATAAAGGCAGGGATCGAGTCGATTGTTCGCAACGGTGACACCATAATTGTGTCGTTCGATGACAGCAACCCGGTTGACCTGGACAGGGTAAGTGCTTTGAAAAACAGGGCAATCAGGAGGGGTAACAGGCAAATCAAGATTGATACTGCTCTATCGGGGCATGGGTGGATGAAGCTGTTAAAAGAACTGGTTCTGGAATTATCTTCCCGGGGCACATTGGCACAAGGGTGAAGGGGCTCTTAGTCTTCAACGCCTGCTTCTTGCAGGTAATCCATCATATCCTTTATAGTGACCAGGCTGTCGGCATCTTTCTCAGGTATTTCAAATTTATTTCCCGGTTTGCTGAATCTGTCTTCAATTGTGGTAAAGAATTCGGCCAGGTCATCCGGGTCCATGTTGAGATCATCAATAAATGAAGCGGACGGCTCGATGGAAGCCGAGTCGACGCCCAATTCATCAACAAGGATTTTCTTTATTTTATCGAATAGCCTTGGCATCTGGTCCCTCGGGTCAATTATACGATGTGGGATACTTGTCAATCAATTTGATTTTTTTGTTCTTTATTCTTTGATATCACGGCGCCCAGCACTCCATTTATAAATTTTGAGGAAGTGTCGGAGCCGAACTCTTTGGCCAGTTCCACCGCTTCGTTGATAGCCACCTTGGCCGGCGTTTTATTACCGATGAGGATCTCGTAGAGCGCTATCCTCAAGATATTGCGGTCCATGGGAGCCAACTGATCCACGGGGAATACCGTCGCAAAGCGCCTAATGGTGCCGTTTAACTGCTCCTTGTTATCAAGTACGC
>Ga0105152_10000173_pt1 | contig 16430 bp, 14 predicted proteins | sample LakBais05cmmetaG_FD_81534 | JGI IMG/M metagenome (GOLD analysis project Ga0105152, IMG submission 81534) | Lake sediment microbial communities from Lake Baikal, Russia to study Microbial Dark Matter (Phase II) - Lake Baikal sediment 0-5 cm | ecosystem: Environmental > Aquatic > Freshwater >...
GGGGCTATCCCGCCATGATCTTGGGGATAAATTGGCGGCTTAGACCCTTTTCGCGACACCCAATCGCAGGGCAAGAAGCCGCCCTTGACTTCCAAGACGGTATCTACTTCTCTTTACCCCCTGATTTTCGAGTATAATAGCCGTGTATGACTGGTCCTGTTCGCGGTGAAAGCTGCGGGCATGGAGACCTGCACGGTTGAAGTGTGGACCGGTAAAATATATAGAAGGAGAAGCAGACGTCATGCCGCTCGACAAAGAAATCAAAAGCAAGATCATCACCGATTACCATCGCCACGAAACGGACACCGGTTCGCCGGACGTCCAGATCGCGATCCTAACCCAACGCATCACCATGTTGACCGATCATCTACGTACCAACAAGCACGATGAGAGTTCGCGGCGTGGGTTGCTAAAGATGGTAGGGTTGCGCCGCAGGCTGCTGACCTACTTGCGCAGATCGGACTACCCGCGCTATCTGGCAGTTTCGGAACGGCTCAATCTAAGGAAGAAATAGAGTTCAAGAAAAGCGGGCGGATGGCGGTCGAATGCCATCCGCCTGATGAATTTATGTTTTCGTGATTAACCCTCGATGATGAAATCGAGGTGTTTGGTTTTATTAACCACCGGGTCGGGAATAGAACTATGATGAAGACCTTCACAGTCTCCATCGAATTTCTGTCCCTGACCGGGTGGGCAACCTGATAGAGGAACCTATGCAACCTGAATCGAAAAAATACACTGCCACGGTCGGCGGCAAGCCGATCACGTTCGAAACTGGCAAACTGGCAGGCCAGGCAGGCGGAGCGGTCACCATCCAACTGGGTGATTCGGTCGTCTTCGCCGCAGCCACCATGGGCAAGGAGCCCCGCGAGGGGCAGGATTTCTTCCCGCTAACGGTGGATTATGAAGAGCGCATGTATGCAGGCGGGCGTATCCCAGGTTCGTTCTTCCGCAAGGAAGGGCGCCCATCGGATATCGCCATCCTGACCGCGCGCCTGACCGATCGTCCCATCCGACCCCTGTTCAACAAGGACATGCGCAACGAGGTCCAGGTGGTGCTGTTCTCCGTGTCGGCCGACCAGGATAATCCACTGGACATCCTGGCGATCAATGCCGCCTCGGCCGCCCTGATGATCTCGGATATCCCCTGGGCCGGCCCGGTGGCTGCGCTGCGTGTCGGTCGCGTCGAAGGCCAGTTCGTCATCAATCCGACCTATGAAGAGCTAGAGCGCTCCGAACTCGATCTGAGACTGGCCGGAACCAGTCAGGCTCTCCTGATGGTCGAATGCGGCGCCAGCGAGATCACGGAAGATGTGATGGTCGCCGCGCTCGATTTTGGCCATAAAGCCATACAGCCGCTCATCGACCTGCAGTTGCAGATGGCACGCGAGATCGGCAAACCCAAAGCGGATGTTCCGCTGTTCACGCTGGATGAAGGATTAAAAGCACGCGTGAAGGAATTCGTTGCGGCTGACATCACCCGCGCTCTGGATGACCCGCATGACAAAGCACAATTCAACCAGACCATCAAAGAGCTGGAAGGAAAAGCGGTGATCGAGATCGCCGGAGAAAGCGAGGAACTCGCGTCACCGGTCAAGGTTGCTTTTGATGAAGTGCTGAAGGATGTCGTCCGCGCACGTATCATCAAGGAAGGCTTGCGTCCGGATGGTCGCGGGTTGGATGAGATCCGTCCGATCTGGTGTGAAGTGGGCATCAGCCCGCGCGCGCATGGCTCGGGTCTTTTCACCCGCGGTGAAACCCAGGTGCTCACACTGGCAACACTTGGCACCCCCAAGGAAGCCCAGGAGCTGGATAACCTGACCCCGATCGATGAAAAACGCTACATGCACCATTACAATTTCCCGCCTTACTGCACCGGCGAGGTCAAACCACTTCGTGGTTCCTCACGGCGCGAAATCGGCCACGGCGCTCTGGCAGAGCGCGCACTCGTCCCGGTCATTCCCCCGGCCGATGAATTCCCTTATACTCTTCGCCTCGTATCCGAGGTTTTGTCTTCCAACGGTTCTTCATCCATGGCATCCGTATGCGGTTCGACGCTGGCATTGATGGACACCGGCGTGCCGATCACGGCACCGGTTACCGGCGTTGCCATGGGTCTGGTTAAAGAGGGTGATGAGTATGTCGTTCTGACCGATATCCAGGGCGCCGAGGATCATCTGGGCGATATGGATTTCAAAGTTGCCGGTACTCCCAAGGGCATCACGGCGCTCCAGATGGATATCAAGATCCAGGGCATCACCGCCCTGATCATGTCGGAAGCGCTCGAGAAAGCCCGCCAGGCGCGTGCTTTCATCCTGGATAAGATCATCGAGGTCATCCCGGTTCCGCGCCCTGAGTTGAAGCCGCATGCCCCGCGCATCACCGTCATCAAGATCCCGATTGATAAGATCGGGGCAGTGATCGGACCCGGAGGCAAGAACATCCGTGCGCTGCAGGAAGAAACCGGCACCAAGATCGATATTGGCGATGATGGTTCCGTCTTTATCGCTGCCGTCAATGGTCCTGGTTTTGAGCTTGCCCGCGAGCGCATTGAAGCGATGACCGAAAGTCCGCAGCTCGGTCGCATCTACACCGGCAAGGTGGTTCGCATTACGGACTTCGGCGCATTTATCGAAATCATACCGGGTATGGATGGCATGGTGCATATCTCCCAACTGGACAGTGAGCGCGTCGAGAAGGTAGAAGACGTAGTCCGCATGGGAGATGAGGTGACGGTCATGGTGACCGGCATCGATGATAACGGCAAGATCCGACTGTCACGTCAGGCTGTCCTTGAAGGCTGGTCGGTGGAAGAAGCCCAGGAACGCGACCGTGGTGGCAAGAGCCGCAGCGGGGGCGGCAGACCAGGGGGGCGGGGTGGTTATGGCTCACGTGACCGTCAGGGCGGAGACCGCCGCGGCAGTGGTGGATTCAACCGTCATTAGTAAATTAAAAGGATTTGACCCTCCCGGCGAAACGGGAGGGTCTTTTTAAGGCTCTTAACAGAAACTACGGGTTACTGGTTGACATACAGCACAAATATCAGTAAACTTACCCATAATAGTTTTTATAGTTAGAGGAGGAAACTATGGCAGGGTTTCAATTGGTAATGCGATCCGGTCCCACCCCCGGGAAGGTATACTCGCTTAAAAACGATGAAATGTTTATTGGTCGCGATGTTGGTAACGACATCGTTATTAATGATACTGAGGTTTCTCGGCGGCATTCGCGCCTTTCAATGCAAGCGGGTGGCTACATCATTGAGGACCTCGGTTCAACCAATGGCACCGCGGTTAACGGCGATCGATTGACCAGCAGGCACGTTCTGAGAGTGGGCGAGGTGGTTTCATTCGGCGAACATGTCGCCCTGGTTTTTGAAGCCGTGGCGGATGACAAGGAAGCCACCGTGGCTGGTCCGCGAACGGCGCGTAAAGCCAGCATCGAGTCAGGACAAGCTGCGCCGGCACCGGTCCGTGCTTCGACGCCTCCACCACCTCCACCTGCCAAGTCTGCGAAAAAATCCTCCAACTGGGTGGTCATATTACTGGTTGTCCTGGCGATCCTGTGTTTCTGTGTTGCGATTCCGGTCATTATCGATTACCTCGACCTCTGGTGTTCGATTCCGGGTGTTAACAGCCTGTTGGGTTGTTCGTAAGGTCGTCTGAGGAGCTGGTATTAATGTGAAACATACTGGTCAGGGTACAACCTGACCAGTTTTATTTCCAATGACGGATATATCGATTAAAATTAAGTAGTAGAGAGTCTGATCCATGGTAAAAACCAATACAGAATTGAAATCACCCAAGTGGAATTGGACCACCCGTTTGGTGGTAGGTATCACCCTGGTTGCTATTGTCGCGTTCCTGGCAGTCCGCTTCCAGAACCTGATCGGTCCGCTCCTCCTGGCATTCATCCTTGCTTACCTCTTTTATCCACTGGCACGCTTGCTGACCGGTTCCGTCAGGATCCCGTGGCGCCTGTCGGTTACATTGATCTATCTTTTGTTCATTTTGTTCGTTCTCGGATTGTTAACCTGGGGTGGATTCGTACTGGTCGACCAGTTGCAGAGCCTGTATGCCTTCCTGCAACGCACTTTTGTGGACCTGCCGAAGATTCTCAGCGAGCTTTCCCAACGCGGGATAGATATCGGATTTATCCACATCAATCTCTCCAATCTCGACTATTCAGCGGTCAGCCAGCAGATCCTATCCATTGTTGAACCGTATATGGGTAAAGTTGGCAATTTTGTGGGGATCGTTGCAGGTGGGGCTGCCAGCTTCATCGGCTGGATGTTTTTCGTTCTTTTGGTTTCATATTTCATGCTGGTGGAAACGGGGGGAATCCAGGGCCGTTTACTGCACCTGGAAATACCCAACTACGAACAGGATATGCGTCGTATCGGGCGTGAACTCAGCCGTATCTGGAATGCTTTTCTGCGCGGGCAAATGATTATCATGCTCATAACCGTGTTGCTCTATATGATCCTGTTGGCAGCACTGGGCATGCGCTTCCCCATCTGGTTGGCGCTGCTGGCGGGTTTCGCAAAATTCCTTCCCTGGGTCGGACCGGCAATTGCCTGGACGACCTATGGCATGGTGGCCTATTTTCAACAGCCAACCCCTTACGGGCTCGAGCCGTTCACCTATGCTATTATTGTTGTTGCGGTCGCATTGGTGGTCGATAACGTCTTCGATTATCTGGTTTCGCCGCGCATCTTCGCCCAGACCTTGAAAATTCACCCGGCCGGTGTGTTGATCACTGCCCTGGTGGCTGTCAATCTATTCGGGGTGGTCGGTGTTATCCTGGCAGCCCCGGTGCTGGCAACCCTGAAGCTGATCTTTGAATATGTCCTGAGCAAGATGGTAGACCGCGATCCCTGGGAGAATTTCGACAAAATACCTCCACCGCCCAAACGGTCAAATATCACTGCTTGGTTCACGAAGACTTGGAAGAAGGTCAGATCAGGCCTGGTCCGCCGCCCGATCAAGCGATCTGGTTAAGGGTTCAAATGATGGATAATAAAACACTTCAGGAAAAAATGGATGTTGTCGTCTGCCGCCCGGCATTACCCCTGGATACGGAGGATGTCCTGCGATTCACCAGCAAGATCTGGGACGGCGAGGACTACGTCCCCACTGCCTGGCAGGAATGGCTTTCAGATCCTGAAGGCGCCTGTTACGTGGCAGAATACCGCGGGCACGCCATCGGATTGGTAAAATTATCAATGCTTGCCCCCGGGCAGTGGTGGATCATGGGATTAAGGGTCGACCCGGATTACCAGAATCTGGGTGTTGCCAGCCGGCTGCATAACACCATCCTGAATTATTGGGAGAGCAACTACAGCGGGGTCGTCCGTTTCTCGACTCTGTCGACCAATGTACACGTCCATCATCTGGCCGAACGGACGGGATTCCTGAAGATCCTTGAATCGACCAGTTACATCTCACCCGCGATCACAGGCCAGGAGAGCCATTTCAGGCTTGCACGCGAGCGCGAGTTACATGAGGTCTGCGAATTTGTTTTCAATGCGCCGACCAATATGCTCACCGTCGGATTGGTCGACCTTGACTGGGAATGGGCTGCCGTCGATAAGACCATCCTACAAAAAGCCATTGTCGAAAATCGTTTAAGGTGGTGGCGCAAAAAAACCGGTTTGATTATGACCGTTGAAAATACGGAAGAGGAGATCCACAGCCCCTTGATTCAATACCTGGGCTGCCCGCTGGAAAAGATCCATGAACTGTTAACCGATTACCGTGCACTGGCGGGGAAACTGGGATTTTCACACGGGCGCTGGATTGCCCCGCTCATCCCCCGGGCGCTTGAACCGCTCGAACAGGCAGGCTACACATGCAACTGGGAAGATAGTCTGTTCATCTATGAAAAATATGCACCCAAAAAATGATTGGAGAAACCATGGCAGATCCTGACGATGTAAAAATCGTAACACTTGTTGAAACCGACCTCTGTGCCGCCTGGAAAGCTGAAGAACCAGATGGCGAGACCACCTATAACCTTCAAATCAATAATGTAACCATCAATTTTTTCGAGGAGGAATGGAAGGAATTCATCAGTTTCGCCAGGGAACTGGTTAAGCACTAACACCAACCGGCATATTCTACAGGGATTGATCCAGGGGGAAGGTTTTTTCCATCCAGATCAGGGTATTCTGCTTTTGATAGCCAGCGGTCAGAAAGGCTGCATCCCCGCGCCCGGCGGGGTAATTCAGAGACAAAGGTCGAACTGCAATTCCGGACGTGGTAATGCGGGGCAGCAGGCTGAGGATGGCTTTATCCTCCCATTCCGGGTTAACTGCCAACCACAGGTTGTCTTCCGCCAGGTGGGAGGGCGTCCAGCTTACCACACCGACCAGTTGATGCTCTTCACGCGCAGCCCAGTGGTGGACGTAGATATCATTGAAAAATCGCCACAATGCTTGCTTTAACCCAGGTTTCAGGACATCACGGCGCAGAGCAAGGTTCCAGTTCACAACGGGCGGGTAAAGTGCATCCAGCCACTCGGACTGCAGCTGCCAATCCGACGATCTGCGGTGACCGATTTTCAATGATGGTGCGGTATTAATCGGGGGGGTGTATCTGGATGGATTGACGATCCAGGTGGAGCGACAGACGCGCTCGGTAAATCCCAATCCGGCATAGATCCGGACTGCGCCTTCGTTATCATCCCGTACCTGTAACCAGACGGACCGGCACGACTGTTGGGCACAGTACAGAACAGCTTTCTCGGTCAGGGCTTTACCGATGCCCAAACGGCGGTAATCCGGATGCACTGCCACGTTGGCGATCATATAGGCCCGCGCCCCATCCTTGGTGACCGGCATCAGGCTGACATTACCAAGCACTTTACCGGAATTCTCCCACACATAACCGCTGACCGGCATCTGAAGCTTGGCGCTCATCGCCCAGGTGAAATAGCGCGAGTTCCGAGCTGCCTTGCGCATCTGCTCGAGATAAATCCTGCCATCCGCATCCAGATGGTTTGAAAAGCACAGTTCGATCAGGTCTGCGATCTCAGTCAAATCCTTGCGGATGTCAATGGGTCTGAGGTGAGGTGATGATGCTGAAGGCGTGACCATTGGGAACTATTTTACCTTGATTGGCAGTGCATAACCTGTCTGAGGCGGATTACCCTGAGGCTGGTGTAACTCTTGCATCCATTGCGGTGCATTCATATACAATTCTTATATGAACTATCCAATTTGTTAATAAGCCGGGTGATATAATCCCCAAACAAGCTTGTGCTTGGTTAAGGACGGTACTACTATGATGAGATTCGACCGATTTACTGAGAGAGCCCAGGAAGCAGCCCAGCGGGCGGCTGAAATCATTCAGCGCTATGGTCACAACCAGATCGATACGGAACACATCCTTCTGGCATTGATCGAGCAACCCCAGGGTGCCATTCCACAGCTGCTCGAATACCTGAAAGTGGAAGCCAGCGGTCTGACCGAAAGGCTCGATTTTATTTTAAGAACCAGCCCCAAAGCCAATATCTTTGGCAGCGGTGCCGGTCAGATATTCATTACACCGCGTGTGAAACGCATCATCGACCTGGCGAACGAAGAAGCCAATAAACTTAAAGACGAATACATATCCACCGAGCATATATTCCTGGCGATTCTGAGCGAACGCAACACGCCGGCTGCGCGGCTGCTGGAAGGCGCGGGTCTTACCCGCGAACGTGTTTTCGAAGCCGTACAACAAATTCGCGGTGGGCAGCGTGTGACTGACCCCCAGGCAGAGACGCGCTTCAGGACGCTGGAAAAGTATTCCCGTGACCTCACCCAACTGGCACGCGAGGGCAAACTCGACCCGGTCATTGGCCGTGATAACGAGATCTTGCGCGTCATGCAGATCCTCTCACGCCGCACAAAGAACAACCCGGTATTAATTGGTGAGGCCGGTGTGGGCAAGACAGCTATCGTAGAGGGTCTGGCGCAAAAGATTGCCGATAATGACGTCCCTGAGATCCTGATGGGCAAGCGGGTTGTCTCGCTGGACTTGGGTGGCATGATAGCTGGCTCGCGCTTTAGGGGTGAATTCGAGGAACGTCTGAAGGCAGCCATTGAGGAAGTCCAACGCGCCGAAGGCGAGATCATCCTGTTCATCGACGAACTGCATACTGTGGTCGGTGCCGGAGCGGCACAGGGAGCCATGGATGCATCCAATATGTTGAAACCTGCGCTGGCGCGCGGCGAACTGCAATGCGTGGGCGCTACAACGCTCGATGAATATCACAAACATATCGAAAAGGACGCTGCACTGGAACGCCGCTTTGCACCTGTTTTTGTGGATGAACCATCGATTGATGAGACCATTCAAATGCTAAACGGGATTCGCGACCGCTATGAGGCCCACCATAAAGTGACATTTTCAAATGAAGCGCTGGTGGCAGCTGCCCGACTTTCCTCCCGTTATGTAACCGACCGGCATCTGCCGGATAAGGCCATCGACCTGATGGACGAGGCCGCCGCTAAGTTACGTGTGGCGCTTTATTCCATGCCGGATGACCTGAAAGCACTGAAGTCTGAGCTCGATCGCATGACCGCCGAAGAGGAACAGGCCGGCATCGAGCGTGATTACGAACGTGCTGCGAAGAAAAAGGCCGAACGCCTCAGGCTTGAAGCTGAATTCAAGGAAAAGCGCGATAAATGGGAATCAGAACACAAGCTGGATGAAGTGGTGGATGTCAACGATATTGCCGATGTGGTGGCACAGTGGACGGGCATCCCGGTGAGCCAGATGATGGTAACAGAGTCGGAAAAACTGCTGCATATGGAAGACCAGCTGCATGAAAAGATCATCGGGCAGGAAGAGGCCATCCATGCCATCTCGGATGCCATCCGCCGGGCACGCTCGGGTCTTAAGGATCCGCGCCGCCCGATTGGTTCGTTCATATTCATCGGTCCCTCCGGGGTGGGTAAGACCTATCTGGCCCAGGCGCTGGCGGAATTCATGTTTGACGATGTTGAAGCTCTTGTGCGCATAGACATGAGCGAATATCACGAGCAGCATACTGTTTCGCGCCTATTCGGCGCACCGCCAGGATATGTGGGTTACGAAGAGGGCGGTCAACTGACCGAATCGGTTCGCCGTCGCCCATATCGCGTTATCCTATTTGATGAGATCGAGAAAGCCCATCCGGATGTCTGGAATGCGCTGATGCAGATCCTGGATGACGGTCGCCTGACAGACGGTCAAGGCAGGACGGTTGATTTCCGCAATACTGTTTTGATTATGACCTCCAACCTGGGAACTGAATTCGTTCGCAAGGGTGGCAGTCTGGGCTTCATCCAGAAGACCGACTCGGACGAAGAAAAACAGGCGCAGTCTAAAATCGAGAAGGCATTAAAAGATGCATTTCGTCCGGAATTCCTGAACCGGATCGACGAAGTCATCATGTTCTCGCCACTCACGATGGATGACATGCGCAAGATTGTCGAGTTGCAGATGAAAGAGGTTGAAGGCCGCCTGGATGAACACGGTTTGAAAGTCCAGTTGACCCCCAAATCCAAGGAATGGCTGGCTCATGCCGGTTACGATACCAATTTCGGCGCCCGACCGCTGCGCAGGGTGCTTCAGAAACGCGTTGAAAGTCCATTGAGCGTAAAACTGTTGTCGGGTGAGTACACCGATGGCGATACTGTGATCGTAGATGTGGATGCCAATGATAAGATCGTTTTCCAAAAACAGGAAACTGTTAAAAAGGAAAAAGCATCCCATGCCGAAGTGAAAGCGCAGTCATGAGTGTAATGATCTAGGCAGGATAAAGGGTTTTGGTTTCACTTATGTGATCCAAAACCCTTTTGTATAGACTAAACCGGTCAAGGACGTCGCTAATTGAGCATCCAATTTCAGCAGGTTTTCGATTTCATCAGCGCATCCCCATTTTTCAATCGACTGGATGAAAGCGAACGCCGTCGGCTGGTCAGAGAATTTGATGTGGTCAGCCTGCCGCCGGGTCAGATCCTTTTTCAACAGAATGCCGAAGCAGATGACTTCTATATTGTCCTAGAAGGCAAGCTGGTGCTGTCTCGCCAGAGAAACAGGCGGATTATGAGCGAAGTCGTGTTGCAGAACGGCGATCCTGTTGGTGAGGAAGCCTTCATCCGCGGCGAGGTGTACCGGTCATCCGCCTCGGCAGCCGGTGACACGATCTTGCTACGGATAAAAGGTGATCGTCTGTCAGGCTTGATCGACCAGTATCCGCGTCTCGCCGGCAGTCGCAACCTGTTATCGGGAACACACCTGCTCAGTAAAGTGGTCAACCTCGATTGGCTCAATCATGATGAGCGTGTCGTCCTGGTAAATCGCAAGAATCCATTCTTTTTAACCACCCGGGTTCTTATACCATGCCTGGTAGTACTGATCGGGCTGATCGTCTTATTACTGAATCTACAGGGCATCACCCACATGCCGCAGCCGGTAATAGTCGGCATGGCAGTCCTTGTAGCAACGGCGCTGTTGTGGATCTTCTGGATTTCATTGGACTGGGCAAACGATTACTACATTCTGACCACCAAACGTCTTGTGCGGGTGGATCGGGCTGTCGCAGTTTTTGACCGGCGGGAGGAGATCCCGCTCGGAAATATCATGTCGGTCGAGGTCGATACGACACCGCTCGGAAAAATGTTCGCCTTCGCCGATATCACCTCGCGCACTTACAATGTCCCGGTGGTCTGGCATGGTATATCCAATCCTGACCTGGTGGCGGCTCTCATCCAGTTATGGGTCGAGCGGGCAAAGTCCACCCACGCAGAGCTCGAAATGAGCTCCATGCAGGCTGCGCTCGACCGTCAGCTTGGTGGACCAGATGAACAGGCAGACTCTAAGCAGCCCGGCGAACAAATCGGCGCGTCTGTGACCGCGGGAGTGCGTCCGATCACATTCCGAAAACACTGGGTAATCCTGTTTCGAAAGACCTGGTTCCCATTCACCTTTGGCGTGGCGGGGATCTTTATTCTGCTGGGTGGATTTTCGAAAAGGTTGCCAGCCCCGCTGAGTGACCCGGCCGTCTGGCTGATCGGAGTGGGGGTGCTGTTGTTATTCATCTGGTATCTGTATCAATTTCTCGACTGGCGCAATGATACCTATCAGATCTCTGTCGACCAGATCATGGATGTCAAACGCACTCCCCTGGGCAGGGAGGATCGCAAGACCGCCCCGCTTGAGAACATCCTGAGCATTAACTATCGCAAGCGTGGGTTGGTGGGTTTGTTGCTGAATTACGGCACGGTGAACATCCAGGTGGGTACCGAAAGCCTGATCTTTGATTACGTGCGTGACCCCTCGGGCGTGCAGCGTGAGATCTTCCGGCGCATTGCGGATCGTCAGACAGCATTACGCCAGGCGAACCTCGCGGCAGAACGCGACCGGATGTCGCAGTGGATTGCTGCCTACCACCGGCGAATCAATGAATAGGCGAGACCGCCAGAAGGCTGCAGTTTTCGGGTAGAATTGTGCCCATGTCTTTAAGAACCATCATCACCCTCCCGGACCCCATCCTGCGGCGCAAGTCGCATAAGGTGACCAGCTTTGACAGGTCATTTCAAGACCTGGTGGATGATATGATCGCGACCATGCGCCAGGCACCCGGTGTTGGCTTGGCGGCACCCCAGATCGGCGTGCCCGACCGGTTAATTGTGGTCGAGTATGGGGATGAGGTGGATGAGGAAATACCCAAAAAACTGTATGTGATTGCCAACCCTGAGATCATCCAATCATCAGAGGAAAAAGTGACCGCTATCGAAGCTTGCCTGTCGGTGCCGGGGTTGGTAGGGGAGCTTGAACGGTTCGAGCAGGTGGTCATGCGCGGATTGAACCGCTTTGGCAAACCGGCACGCATTAAAGCCAAAGGCTGGCTGGCTCGCATTTTTCAGCACGAAATGGACCATCTGGATGGCGTCCTGTATGTGGATCGTGCCAGCCACGTCTGGCAGCCGACTGAGGAAGAAGCTCAGGTGCTTGCAGACTGATGCGGTTGACCCATCTGGCACTCACCGATTTTCGCCTTTATGCCCGCCTGGATATTGACATTTCAAAACGGACCGTACTGCTGGTGGGAGACAATGCCCAGGGAAAGTCCTCCCTGTTGGAAGCCATCTATTATCTGACATCATTTACATCCTATCAGGCTGAAACCGACCGCCAGTTGATCAATTTCAACGCTGCCAGGCAGCGTTTGGCAGTTGCCAGGCTGGTGGCTGATTACGAACGCAGCAAACGTGCCCACCGTCTGGAAGTGCGCTTGATCCAGGAAAGTAACGGGGCTGCCACAACTCCACGCTTCAGGCGTGAGTTCCTGCTGGACGGCATCAAGAAAAATGCCGGTGAGCTGGTGGGTCATTTCAATTCGGTCATCTTTTTGCCCATCATGATGCGCATCATCGAGGGCGGTCCTGATGAACGGCGTCGCTATCTCAACCTGGCGATAAGTCAGACTTCAACCGGTTATGCCCAGGCACTGACTGATTACAACCAGGGATTGACCCAGCGCAACGCATTGCTCAAACAATTCTCAGAGCACGGAGGCGATCCCGGTCAGCTCGACCCCTGGGATGAGATCGTTGCCAGGCGCGGAGCTCAGATCATCCTGGCGCGCATCACCGCTCTGGACGAGTTGGAGCGAATCGTGCGCAAGGTTCACCATCGCCTGACCGACAGCGGCGAGGTGTTACGCCTTTCCTACCAGCCGGCTTTCGATCCACTGCCCGGTAACGGCTCACAGATCGGGCTGCCGATCGATACCACCGTGGACCGTTCCGGTCTGAGCCTGCAGCAGATCCAGACGGCTTTCTCAGTCCGATTGGCAGAACTGCACAAGGAGGAGATCGCGCGCGGAGTCACCACCATCGGACCGCATCGTGACGAGCTCAGGTTTCTTGCCAACCGAGTTGACCTGACCAGCTACGGCTCACGCGGTCAGGTGAGGACGGCCTTGCTGGCGCTTAAACTGGCAGAGGTGGATTGGATGAAAGAACGAACCGGGGAACTGCCGGTGCTGTTGCTGGATGAGATCCTGGCCGAGCTGGATAACAAACGCCGCTCAGACCTGCTGGATGCCCTGGCAGATTGCGAGCAGACCATCCTGGCGACGAACGACCTGGCACTTTTCAAACCCGATTTCATTCAGGCAGCCGATTGCTGGCATGTGGCTGATGGAACGGTCTCACCCCTGGCAGGAACCGCCATTTGACGATGATTTCCAGTTGATGTAAACTCTTAATAGATGGTTGTACTGTAAAGAAAAGGAGCATGAATGCATTGTCCGTATTGTGGTAAAGAACACCCTGATAACACAAAATTCTGTCCTGATACCGGCAAGGCAATGAAGAAGAAGGAAGAGCCTAAGACGATATCGGTTAATTTATCCTCACCGGTGACCTTGATCGTTATGGGGGTGGTGATTATCCTGGTGATCCTGATGGCGGTATTTGCTCTCCAGCGCAAACAGCAACCCATCCTGCCGGTAGCCACCCAGGACGTCCAGGGAACCCTGGCAGCCATCGTCAATTTGACCTCTGCTGCCCAGATCACCCTGCCCCCGCCGGCAACCGCCACAAGCACTGCCACGATCATCCCGCCGACCCTCACCGTAGCGGTCATCCCAAACACTGCCGTCCCGATTCCCACCCGCACCCCGCCAGCGGGTGCCTACTCTGCTTGTCCGAATGCCTATCCCTCCGTGTTGCATGCGGGTGACGTGGCGATGGTCTCGCTAAACCCTCCGGTTGAGAACAACCTGCGCGACAAGCCCGGATTGGACTCGGCCATCACAGGTGCATTGGAACCCGGAGAAGAAGTGAATATCGTGAGCGGACCGCAATGCATGGGTGTGTACGTCTGGTGGAGCGTGGTCTCACGCAGTTCCGGCCGTGCCGGATGGACGGCAGAAGGTGACTGGAACAATTACTGGCTCGTAAAGGTACCATAATTGTTGACAGACAAAACCGGTGGATCAAACTGTTCCACCGGTTTTGTATTTAATACGGAGTTCTTTTCCAACGAATTCTTTAGATGAATTTCAAGCGCCGGGCGGCATACAGCATCATCCTGAATAACAGGGCTCCATGCCGGTAACGGCTGACGTTGGTGCTGCCGTAGATGCGTTCCTGATAGCGGATGGGGATATCGACTATTTTTAACCCCAGCTTGGCAGCTCCAAACAGCAGGTCGAAATCGCCAAAAGGATCGAAATCGCCGAAGTATGATCGGTTCGCGGCGATGCGCTCGTAATCGCTGCGGAACAACACTTTCGTGCCACACAGCGTATCCTTGACCGGTTGCCCGAGCAGCCAGGTGAATGCCAGGCTGAAAAACTTGTTACCCAGGAAGTTGAGGGATTGCATCGACTCGCGCGGCAGCGGGTAAACCAGCCGAACGCCGTTGATGAATTCACCCTCTTTCCTTGTAAGAGCCTGGTAAAAACGTTGCAGATATTCCGGTGGAACCGTCAGGTCGGCATCCAGGATCATCAGGATCTCGCCCTGCGAGAGATCGAAACCCACCCGCACGGCATCCGCCTTGCCGGTCCCGGATTGCCGGAAGACCTGGCTTCTGACCCTGGGGTGTTTCTTCATCTCATTGAGGATCTTTGCATGGGTACTGTCGGTCGAGTGACCTTCCACGAAGATCAACTCGATGGATTTGCCAAAGGGCTTGATGCGTTTGAAGATCTCGGGGATGTTACCGGCTTCATTTCGGGCGGGGATAACCACGCTGACCGAGTATTGTTTGTTGGGTGAATGATCGGGAGTCGGGCGTGCCAGGTAGAAATTGGTCAAACCCAGTTGAACGAATGGCCAGAATTTTGCCAGGAATTTATTAAAGAATGCATCCAGCAACGGGATGTTGACCGGCAGGATGACCTCCAGCCAGTGGCGTATGATTTCCATGCCTGACAGGTTGAGCAGATTGCGGATATCCTCGGGGGTCAGCCAGTTCTGCGGAAGGTTTGATTTGGCTGCTCCCAGCTTACCTGCCAGCCAGAGCGGTAACTGCCAGACGCGGCTGTAGCTGTTGATCAGGATGCGTGTTGCGGGGGTGGAAAGCCGCCGTACCTCACCCAGCAGGGTTTGTACGTCAAAAACGTCGTTCAACAGGTCGGAAAGGATGATGAAGTCGAAGCTGCCTGATAGTGGCAGGGAATGCCCGTCGGCTGCCACAAAGTGGCATTCCGGGTGGGATTTTTTGCTATGTTTGATCGCCTGGTATGAAAAATCGATCCCCACCCCAAAGGCAGGTGACAGACCGGCCAGAAGGTCACCTGTACCACTGCCAATCTCGAGGATGCGGCTGCCGGGTGGAATGTAGAAGCGGAAGACTTCCTTCAAGCGACGGTGATAATACCCACCCAGACCTTTGTGCTTCAGCGAGCGTAGAACGACCGCATCCCAATGCTGGCGGCGGATGTTGCGATATTCGGCAGCAAGCAATTCGAAGTTGGTTGGCAGAGTATTCGTCACGATATGCTCTTGATTCAGGAAAATGAATTGTGATGATTATACCCTTGACGGAAGGCATCAACTTTTTTATTCGTTGCTCAGGCGTTCAAGCGTTTTCATGACCCTCAAGCGTCGGGTCTCCTCTTTTTTCGCAGATTGGATGTACTCGGCATATTCCCTTTTATGGGAGTAGGAGAGTCTTTCCCATGCCTCTCTGGCAACCGGGCTTGTTTTTAGGGCTTGTGCTAAGTCGGGCGGCGTTTCGACCACCCGTGTGGAGTATCCTGCCACACCACTACATGAAGACAGTCACCGGGTTATTTATCAAGCTGCTCGCGTATGGCTTTCAGGACGCCGATGCATGGTCCTGCTCCCATATTGGCGATCGAACCACGATAGGGGATACCGTCGAAGGTGCATTCGACCGGGACCAGGTTCTTCTTACCAAAACAGGTCAACGGATTAAAAGGGAAAAGCACGTAAGCCCCGGAGGTAACCTCGGGTTTTTGAATGATGGCATCAAATTCGTATTTCATTGGAAATAAGGGATGACTAATCAGTAGTAGCTAAACCTAAAGAAATGAACATTTAGTTGAGTAGAATTAAAATAATCAAAAAAGAATATCAAAAGGTGGGTACGGATCTTCAGTTACTTTTTGATAATAAGCTTCTCGACTATTCTTACAAGACATCATTCCTTCATAATACTGTTTTCTAACCCTTAACCGACGGGCAATTTTTCCTTCAAGATTAATATTTTATTGAGTCTCTTGAGTGGGATACTTTTGTGAGAATAGTGGGTATTCCAGGTAAAGTTAATTGAAACCATTTATGATCTGAGCTATGCCCTATTGCAAGCGAAAAACCAAATTTATTTTGAAGGAGGCTTTCAAGTTCTTTTGGTTTGATAGGCATAAAACGTCTTATGAATTATTGCTTTTTGAAATATATATAGATAAATGGTTAA
>Ga0105152_10000174_pt1 | contig 16418 bp, 16 predicted proteins | sample LakBais05cmmetaG_FD_81534 | JGI IMG/M metagenome (GOLD analysis project Ga0105152, IMG submission 81534) | Lake sediment microbial communities from Lake Baikal, Russia to study Microbial Dark Matter (Phase II) - Lake Baikal sediment 0-5 cm | ecosystem: Environmental > Aquatic > Freshwater >...
ATCATAACTCCCACCTAAAAAAAACACCCCCCCCGCTACATGGGGGGGGCTCGCCTTTCAAGAGGAAATTCAGGATTTTTTAATCGCGGTCATTCAGTTGGAAAAAGTTTTTTCGATAATGATGGTCACCGGGCCGTTGTTGACCGAATGGACATCCATCATGGCCCCGAACATACCGGTAGCAACCGGCGCGGCAGCGGCCAGGAGGGCGTTGAAGCGGGAATACAACGCTTCAGCTTTTCCAGGCTCTTCGGCGTTGGCAAAATCGGGGCGCCGTCCTTTTTTGTTGCGCGAAGCCAAGGTGAACTGCGAAATGGAAAGGATCTCACCTTTGATCTCCTGAATGCTCAGGTTCATTTTCCCTTCGTTATCGGCAAAGATCCGCAGGTTGAGAATTTTGTCGGCCATGAATTCAATCTCTTTTTCCCCGTCTCCTTTCTCGATGCCGATCAGCAAAAGGAGTCCTGTCTCGATGCGGCCGACCGTTCGGCAGTCGATCTCGACGCTTGCCCGCGACACTCTCTGCACCACGACACGCATGGACACATTTTACCACATGTCCGCGGAAATCTTCAGGGACATCAGTAGGGGTTCAATAAAATCTCGTTTGATCTCGTATTGAACCCCTACACCCGATCGATATTAAAAACCAAGGACAATCAATTTTTCTTGCGAATGAACAACCCTGTGTCACGCATTGGCGGCAATTCGTTTTTCATGGCCGGGACAACCGCTTGCGGGACCACTTTCTGCCAGAGCAGTGGCGAGTCGGGGTCAACCAGCAGGTTGTCGCCAGCAGTTCCGGAATCTTCTTTCACCGCCCATGCCGAAGGCTTGCGGACCAGGTAATTGCCGCGGCAGATCAACCAGGCCCGGGGGAGGGCAGCACCGGGCTCCAGGTGCAAGCGGACGATCTCCAGACGGGTTTCCCCCCAGGAGATGTGGTTGATGAAGTCCAGCAATGCCGGCAGCGGGGCCGCAAGGGCGACCACCAGCGGGCGGCTGGCCAGCCGCTGCTGGCGGATGAATTCCGAACCAGAGAAAACAGCATGCCAGGGATAACGGTTTTGATCAGTGATCGAGAAACTTTCACGAAGGTCCCAGACCTGGAGGGAAAGCCAATCAGCCAATGCGGCCGAGCGCCCCGGGCCGGCTGTACCGAGTTCGGTACCCAGTGCCTGGAAGGTGAAAAAAACCCGGGCGTTGGCAATGCGCTCCGCCCTGACCTGGGCCTGCAGCTCCAAAAGGGCCATTGCCGGCCAGGCGTCGTCTTCGTCCACCTGCAACAGTACCCGGCGCAACTCGGCGCTAGTCCGCGCGAGAAGTGAGTTTTCCTCAGGGTCGGGAAAGACAAAACTGGAGGCCATAACACTATAATTTTTTACTTTCCGCTCAATGTCGCCCCGTTCACGCCGGAGCCGGCCGAGCTCTTTGACAGTCGGATACCAATCCAGGACGACGAAAACCATTAAGATTGCCAAGGAGGCCAGGATCCAGAGGAACGAGCGTGCCAGTTTCCGGGGCTTCATTGCAATTCCGCCTGGCCGCTGATGGAGATGACAAACATTGCCCGTTGTCCGCCCGGAGTCAGGGCTGTCGCTGGAAGTGGGTCTGAAAAAGATGCCTGGCTGATATCGGCAAAATTCCGCAGCGACTCAACGAAACCGGAAAACAGCAATCGCGCGGGTTCCGGTCCGCCGGCAACCACACCGGCTGTCAACTTGAAAGCAAAATTCTGCAGGCCGTGATTGATCTCCAATTTCAGCAGTTTCATGGGCGGCGCAGCGGCTTCCGCCAAACGGCGGACGAAATCAGCCGCGGCATAGGAATTCTTTATGGGATAACCCACATAATATTGGCTGATGTAAAACCGGCCGCGCTGCGCTTTGACCTCTTCAACCGGTGCGGCACGGACCAGGGCGGCAAATTGTTCGCGGGCCGCCAACACGCTTTTTTGGCGGCTGGCCTTTTCAAGGTGCAACAGCAGCGAGACTGCCGCCAACATCACAAAAATAACAAGCGGCCACACCGGCCAGGAACGGCGGGAAATGGGTGCGTCTGCTTGCCGTCCCGCTTTGTCGGCCATGTTGTTCACTCAACCGGGGATGATCTTTAAAAAAACCCGGCGCTGGCGCGGGCCGTCGAACTCGCAGAAAAAGATCCCCTGCCAGGAGCCGAGGAGCGGTTCGCAGTTATGAACGATCAGGGTTTCCGACGCTCCTACCAGGCTGGACAGGATATGGGCCGGCGAATTGCCCTCAGCGTGGCGGAAATAATCCTGCCGGGAGAGCAAGTGCTTGAAAAACTCCCCGATATCGCGGGGAACGTCCGGGTCGGCGTTCTCGTTGATGGTTACGCCGGCAGTGGTATGCGGGCTGAAGATCAGCAGGATGCCGTCCCGGCATTTTGCCGCCCGCACTTGATCGCGGACCTGCTGCGTGATGTCGATGAATTCAATGTCCTGGGTGCTCTTGACCTCAATGGTTTGATAGCTGCTCATGGCTGCTCCCGCATTTCTTTTTCAGCGAAAACAGATGCCTGAAAAACCTCGATCTGCACGCCTCTTTTCCATTCATCCTGGGCCAGACCGGCTTTGCGGCAGCCATAGGAGATATACTGTTCCAGTTTCCAGCCCTGCTCGACCGGCACCTGGGGCAGCAGCAGGCCGCGCTGGAATCCCTTGCTGATAATGATTCCGTCCCGGCCCACCCGCACCTGGTCCGGGCCATCCGCTTTTTGGGGAATGGTCAGCACGGAAATTTCGATGTCAAGTTCAGGCAATTCTTTGGCCGTGACTGCCGGGAAACGCGGATCTTCGGTGGCGGCGGCGATGGCGTTGTCCACCACCGCTTCCCCCAGGGGCTTGTAAGGCAGGGGATAGCCGATGCAGCCGCGCAATTCCCCGTCGCGGTGCAGGGTGACGAAAACCCCGCGCTTTTCCGCAAAAACCGGTCTGGCCGAGGGCGGGCATTCGCGCTCCCCGGTAGCCAGATACTTTTTTATGGTCTCCCGTGCCAGAACCAAAAGTTCTTTTTTCTCCAGGTCGGTCAGATCCGCCATGCGCCCTCCTTCTCCTCCAAAAGCGGCACCAGGTGAGCCTTGCGCTCGGAAACGGAAAATTCACAGGTGAACATTTGGACCTGGTCGCGACCAATGGCCATGACCAGGTCATGCAAAAACCAGTCCAGGGCGAACAGGCGCTTGCGGCAAAAAAATACTCCCTGCAGCCGCTGTTGGTAGTTTTCGCAAACCGTTCCATACACGGTGCTCCCGTTTTTGCGGTTAAAATCCAGGGCCAGCAGTTGCTCGATCAGGACAAAACGGCCGATGGTCGTGCCCAGCAAAAATCCCGTCCCCCGGTAGCCGGCCGCCCGCATGACTGCGATCTCCTCCAGCGCCGCCGGCGTTACTTGCACGTTCATGCTCAATTCTTACCATACAATGAAATTTAAGACAATATCGCCCAGCATCAATCCGGATCGGTTTTCACTCGGGCTTTGGCCAGCTTGTCTTTCAATTTCTTCCAGTAGGCTAAGCGCTCGCGGATGTTTTTTTCGAAACCCATGCCGTTGGGCTCGTAAAACCCACGCTCCAAGACCCCTTCAGGCAGAGTTTGCAGCAGGGAGGTTTTTTCAGGGCAGTCATGGGCGTAAATGTAATCTTTGCCAGCCCCCTTGCCGGCGGCGATGAAGTTGTCGGGGTTGACGATCTGCAGGGGGACGGGCAGACGCTTGTATTTTTCGGTGATCTCTTTCATTTTGCTGTCGGTCCGGTAGAGGGCGTTGCTTTTGGGGGCCAGGGCCAGATAGACGGCCGCCTCGGTCAGGAACAGGTCGCCTTCGGGAGAACCGAGGAATTCATAGGCATGCTTGGCGTTCAGGCAGATGCGCAGGGCGTCAGGATCAGCCAGGCCGATGTCCTCGACGGCCATGCGCACCAGGCGCCGAAGTATATACAGCGGGTCCTCGCCCCCTTCCAGCATGCGGTACAACCAGAACAGCGAGGCATCGACGTCGGAATTGCGCACGCTCTTGTGCAGGGCCGAAATATACTGGTAGCGGTCGTCGCCGGTCCGGTCATAGCCGGCCACCTTGTTCTGGATTACATCGAGAACGAATGTTTCACCCACCGGTCCGGAGCAGTCGGCCGTTTGGAAAACGATCTCCACCAAATTGAGCAGGCGGCGGCTGTCGCCGTTGCTGTAGCCGATTACCACGGCTTCGGCCTCGGGGGTGAAGCGGAGGTCGGCGCCGCCGCGTTCGCGGAGGAAAACCAGGGCTTTGCCCAGGATGCGCTCCAGGTGCTCGGTTTTGAGGGGGAACAATTCCAGGATCTTCAGACGCGAAAGCAGGGCACGGTTGATCTTGTAGGCCGGGTTCTCGATGGTGGTCCCCAGCAGGATGACGTCGCCGCGCTCCACGTACGGCAAAAAGGCGTCCTGGACGCTGCGGTTGAAATGATGGATCTCGTCGACGAACAGCACCAGCGGCTTGCCGCGCTCCTGGCGGGCGGCCAGGGATTTTTCCATCACTTTTTTGATCTCGGCGATCCCGGAGACCGTGGCCGAAAACTCGGCGGCCGGGTAGCCGGTTTCCCTGACCAGGATGCGGGCCAGGGTGGTCTTGCCCGTGCCCGGAGGTCCCCAGAAGATCATGGAGGAAAGATTCTTGCTCTGTACCAGGGCTTGAATGATCTTTTGCCGGCCGGTCAGGTGGTTCTGCCCTTCAAACTCGGCAAGGCGCTCCGGCCGCAGCTTGTCCGCGAGGGGGAAAAAATCGTGGTGGACTTCCATGGGTCAGGGCGCCGGGATCTACGGCTGCTTGTCCAGGATCATGGCCGCCAGCAGCGGGATCATGATCTCGTGGTGGCCGACAAAATAAAACCCTTTGCCGTCCCGGGCCACCGGCCGCTTGCAGACATTTTCGAACGGCCGGTAATGGCGGTTGAAATCAAAAACCGCGGTATGGAATTTTTCCAAGGAGATCCCCATAGCGGAACAGAAGGAAACGGCTTTGAGAAACACCTCGGGCAGGATGACCGCCGATCCGATATTCAGAAATACCCCGCCGTCGCTCAATTCGGAAACAATGGAAGCCAGCAGCTGGAAATCCCTTTCCGCCAGGGCACCGGTGATCTCGCCGACGAACATCGGGTGGTAATGGATGAAGTCGGTGCCGATGGCCGGGTGGATGGTGACCGGTATATTGAGCTTGTAGGCGTTGAACAGGATGCTTTGCTCCAGGTGCGGCAGTTTGGCCTGGATCAGGTAGTATCCCACCGCTTCTCCGGCCCCCATGTTCTTGATCAGGCCCTCCTTGAGAGCCAGGTTCAAGAACAGCCCGGTTTCTTCGGTGTTGCCGTAATTGCCCTGGAGCAGGTTTGCGCCGACGTCCTCGGAGGTGTGGCCGGCCAGGGCGATCTCAAAATCGTGGATCATCAAGGCGCCGTTGGTGGCGATGGCCGAGATCCAGCCGCGCTGCATCAGGTCGATGATCAACGGGCTCAGGCCCAGCTTGACCAGGTGCGCGCCCATGCCCCAGATGATCGGCTTGTTTTTTTTCCTGGCTTCGCCCAGCAGATCCGTAAGTTCGCGCAGGTTTTTTGCCGCGAGATACGGCGGCAAAGAGTCGATGAATGATCGGAAATCGGCACCAGGGAGATACGGCCTGGGGAAATCTTCCAGGTGGACCAGCGAGCGGCGATCCTGGATGGAAATGGTTTTCAGCTTTTTCCGGTTCAGCGGCCGGTACTTCGGATAAGGCATGGTTATTCTTTTGCTGAGCGGCTGAAGCGGATAACGTATTCGGCGCCGCTGTAAACGGTCAAAAAAACCGCGACGTAAAGAACGGCGGTCCCCAATAAATGCAGATGATCGGCAAAGGGAAGCTTGCGGTAAATGATCAGAATGGACAGGGCCACGATCTGGAACGTGGTTTTCAGCTTGGCGGGGACGGAGGCCGAAAAGGAGGCGTTGTTGATCAAAAAATAAAAACGGAAGGCCGAGATGAACAATTCGCGCAGGATGATGATCGCGGCCACCCAGGTTTCCACCTCCTGCAGGTAAACCAGGGCGATCAGCGCCGCGGAAACCAGGAGCTTGTCGGCCAGGGGATCGAGGAACTTGCCCAGGTCGCTGACTTCATTGAACTTTCTGGCGATATAGCCATCGAGCGAATCGGTGACAGCGGCAATGACAAAGATCGCGAAAGCGATTATCTCCTTGTTCTGCATTTCGGTCAGCAGGATGACCAGGAAAAAAGGAACCAGGACGATCCGTACAATGGTAATTATATTGGCTGTTGTCATTTTTACCCCGTTCAATTTTATACCGGTTGGAAATGAAATGCAATTCAGATTGCCGGCCTGCGCCCGTTTTACAAACCGAATGGCTCGCTGGCGCCTGCCCCGCGGCGGATGATCGCCGGAGACGGCCCGCTGAGATCCACGATGGTCGAGGGCAGGTTGGCCAGGACGCCGGCGTCCAGGATCAAGTCGATGTCATGGCGGAAGGTTTCGGCGATCACCAGAGGATCGGTATAATAATCGTCTTTGCCCTGCGGCACTGAGGTGGAAAGCAGCGGCCGGCCGAGCTCGCGGACCAGGCCCAGGGCCACAGCTGAATCTGGAATACGCACGCCTACCGTGGGCCGTTTTTGCAGAAGTATTTTGGGGACCTCTTTGCTGGCGCGCAGGACAAAGGTGTACTTGCCCGGCGTGACGCGGCGCAGGACGCGGTAGGCGCTGGTGGGCACGTAGGCCCAGTCCGCGACCGAGGCCAGATCGGGGCAAATGAAGCTGAGCAACTTCTGCCGGGAAGTTTTTTTCAGTTTGAAAATCCGCTCCATGGCTCCCTTGTTGAACAGGTCGGCCCCCAGGCCGTAGATCGTGTCGGTGGGATACACGATCAGGCCGCCGTCTTTCAGGATGTTGGCGGCATGCTGCAGCAACCGCTTGTGGGGATGGTTCAAGTCGATCTTTTGAATCTCCACGGCCACGGCGGTCCCCTTCTCCGCTTTTCGCGGCCTTATTTCAATTCGCTCAATTTCTTGTAGTAATCGTGCTTGCCCTTCTTTAAGGCCTCGGCCTGTTCGTACAGGCGGTCGGCGATATCGGGAAACTGCAGCTTGAGGGTGGCGTAACGGATCTCCTTGGCCAGGAAGTCCTGCAGGTTGATGGTGGGATCCTTGCTTTCGTAGACGAACGGATTCTTGCCTTCTTTGGCCAAAGCCGGGTTGTAGCGGTAGAGCGGCCAATATCCGGCCTGGACGGCCCGTTTCGCTTCCTCACTGGAATAACCCATGTCAAAGCCGTGCATGATGCAGGGTGAGTAGGCGATGATGATGGAAGGTCCGGGATACGCTTCGGCCTCCAGGAAGGCCTTGACCACCTGGTTCATGTTGGCGCCCAGGGCCACCGAAGCCACGTAAACGTAGCCGTAACTCATGAACATCAGCCCCAGGTCCTTTTTGCCGGTGCGCTTGCCGGCCGAGGCGAACTGGGCCACCGCCGACAGCGGCGTGGACTTGGACGCCTGCCCGCCGGTGTTGGAATACACTTCGGTGTCCAGCACCAGCACGTTGACGTTCTTGCCCGTGGCCAGCACGTGGTCCAGGCCGCCGTAGCCGATGTCATAGGCCCAGCCGTCGCCGCCAATGCACCAGACCGACTTGTCGACCAGGTAATCCTGGAGCTCGGCGATCTTGCGCAGCATGACCTGCTTTTCAACCGGGGCCGATTTCAGGACGCCGGGAATGAGTTTTTTCACGACTTCAGCCGAGCCTTGAGAATCGTCGCCGGAATTGCCCCACAACTCGAGGCATTTTTTCAGTGCCGCTTCCAGGTTCTTGTCTGTTCCGGCTGCGAGCAGGCGGTCGATGTTGAGGCGCAGCTGCTTGCGGTTGGTGTCCACGGCCAGGCGCATGCCCAGTCCGTACTCGGCATTGTCTTCGAACAGGGAATTGGCCCAGGCCGGACCGCGTCCCTCCTTGCTCACGCAGTAGGGGGTGGTGGGGAAGGTGCCGCTGTAAATGGAGGAACAGCCGGTGGCGTTGGCCACGATCATCCGTTCGCCGAAGAGCTGGGATACCAACTTGACATAGGGGGTTTCGCCGCAGCCGGCGCAGGCGCCCGAGAACTCGAACAAGGGCTTGCGGAATTGCACGCCCTTGAACTGGCTGATCTTGGTGCCGTCCATGATGTTGTCGGGCAAATTTTCGAAAAACTCGGTATTTTCCGCTTCACCCGCTTTTCTTTCTTCATCGATGGAACGGAATTCCAAAGCTTTCTGTTTGGCCGGGCAGACGTGGACGCAGTTGCCGCAGCCGGTGCAATCCTCGATGTAGACCTGCACTTTGTATTCCAGTTTTTTCTCGTTCTTGGTCGTTGATTTCACCGTCTTGAAAGCGGCCGGGGCCTTGGCCAGTTGGGCGGGTTCGATCTGCTTGGCGCGGATCGCCGCGTGCGGGCACACCAGCGAGCACTGGTTGCACTGGATGCAGTTCTCGCTCAGCCAGTGCGGCACCTGGGGGGCGATGCCGCGCTTTTCAAGTTTGGCGGTGGCGGTGGGCACCTTGCCGTCCAGCGGCATCTGCGAGACCGGGATGGTGTCGCCCTGGAGATGCATCATTTTTTCAATGACGCTGCGGGCGAATTCGGGAGCGCTGTCAGCGATCAATTTGGGCACCGGGGCCGATCTCTTGATCTCCAGCACGGTGGCCGGCACCTTGATCTGCTGCAGGGCGGCGCTGGTGCGGTCGACCGCGTCCCAATTCATGGTGACGATATTTTCGCCTTTTTTCTCATAGGTCTTTTTGATCGAATCCTTGATCAGCTGGATGGCCTCATCCCCGGGCAGCACGCCGGAGATCTTGAAGAAAGCGGCCTGCATGACCGAGTTGATGCGCTTGCTCAGGCCGACCGCTTCGGATATCTTAAGGGCGTCGATATTGAAAAACTTGATTTTCTTGGCGATGATCGTTTCCTGCATGTCGCGGGTCAGGTGGTCGAACACTTCGTCGTTGCTCCATTCGGAATTGAGCAGGAAGGTGCCGCCGGCCTTGATCCCCTTGAGCACGTCGTAGCGGCCGATATAGGCCGGGTTGTGCAGGGCGATGAAATCGGCCGAAGTGGACAGGTAAGGGGCGCGGATGGGACTCTTGCCGAAGCGCAGGAAAGAGATCGTGATGCCGCCCGATTTTTTTGAGTCATAAGAAAAATACCCCTGGGCGTACATGTCGGTATGGTCGCCGATGATCTTGATGGAGTTCTTATTGGCGCCCACGGTGCCGTCCGAACCCAGGCCCCAGAAAATGCAGCTGATGGTGTCGCTCTTCTCTATGGACAGGTCCTCCGTGACCGCGAGCGAGCGCTTGGAAACATCGTCGTTGATGCCCACGGTGAAATCGTGGAAGCAGGCGCCGTCCAGGTGATCGAAGACCGCCTTGGCCATGGCCGGGGTAAACTCCTTGGAACTGAGGCCGTAGCGGCCGCCGATGATGGTCAGGTTGCGGTTGGCCAGGGCGGTGGCCACGTCCATGTACAGGGGTTCGCCCAAAGCGCCCGGCTCCTTGGTGCGGTCCAGCACGGCGATCTTTTTGACCGATTTGGGCAGGGCGGCGAAAAAAGCTTCGCGGGCGAAAGGCCGGTAGAGGCGGACCTTGAGCAAACCAACTTTGGCGCCCTTTTTGTTCAAGTATTCCACGGTATCTTCGATGGTTTCACAGCTTGAACCCATGGCCACGATGATCTTTTCGGCATCGGGGTGCCCGACATAGTCGAAAAGGTGGTAGGCGCGGCCGGTCTTGGCGGCCAACCGGTCCATGTGTTTCTGAACGATGCCCGGTACCTTCTCATAATACAGGTTCACGGTTTCACGGCCCTGGAAATAGACATCGGGTGTCTGCTGCCCCACCTTGAGCACCGGTTTCTCGGGGCGCAGGGCGCGTTCGCGGAATTGCTCGACGTGGCGCATATCGAGCAAATCTTTCAGCATGTCGTATTCGAGCATATCCACTTTCTGGATTTCATGCGAGGTGCGGAAACCATCGAAAAAGTTAAGGAAGGGGATCCAAGATTCCAATGTGGCCAAGTGCGAGACCACGGCCAGGTCCATGGTCTCCTGGACCGACGCGGCGGCGACCAGCGCGAAGCCGGTGTTGCGCACCGACATGACGTCGGAGTGGTCGCCGAAAATGGATAGCGACTGGCAGGCCAGCGAACGGGCCGACACATGGAACACCGTGGGCAGCATTTCCCCGGCGATCTTGTGCATGTTGGGGATCATCAGCAGCAACCCTTGCGAGGCGGTGAAGGTCGTGGTCATGGACCCGGCCGACAGGGCGCCGTGCACGGTTCCGGAAGCGCCGCCTTCGGACTGCAGTTCGATGACCTCCACTTCCTGGCCGAAAATATTTTTCCGGCCGGCCGCCGCCCAGGAGTCGGCCAGTTCCCCCATGTTGGAAGAGGGGGTGATGGGATAAATGGCCGCCACTTCGCTGTAGGCGTAGGCCACGTGGGCCGCTGCCGTATTGCCGTCGATGGTCGCTTTTTTGTCGCTCATGATGGATTCTCCTTACTTTTGGGAAAAGGGCAGGAAAAAGAAAGCCGCTGAAACCGGGACCGGGATTTCCTGTGGCTTTTCCGGAATCAATTAAAAAAAATGTTAACACATTAACGGGGCGTAGTCAAATACAAAATCCGTTACAAAAAAACTCACTCCACCCCCTCTCATTCCAAAAGAGAGGGGTGCAGCACCACTGCAATCCAAAATAAAGAGTGAGATATTTATTGAAATAGTATATATAAGGTCTTTAGGAAAAGCGGTACAAAAATTCTTCCTGAAAAAAATGAGGAGGGCTCATGAAGCGAATATGGACGATATTTCTGCTGATCCTGCTGGCGGCAGTTCCGGCGGTAGCGGCAAGCATCACGGTAATAACACCGGCGGCCAACGACAACCTGGTGATCGGCGTGAACAAGCCGGTCACCTGGACATACGCCGGCTTACCGAACACGACGAAGATCAAGATCGTTCTGTGGCGCAACGGCAGCAATCTGGGAGTAATAATCCAGGACCTGGGCATCGGCCAGGGCAGCTATGATTGGAAAGTGGGAACCTACCCGGTCGGTCCCGGATACAGCGTCAGGGTCCGGACCATGGACAATTCGGTCTCGGGTTTCAGCGGCAGCTTCACCCTGAGCGACAAGCCCGGGAACCCGCCGCCACTCATCACCCTGCCCATAAAAATGTTCCCGGCGACCGGGCAACCCTGCATGGCCGTCACCAGCCCCAAGGCGGGCGACAGCGCCGATCCCTTCAATATCGTCAATGTCAAATGGACCAAGGCCGCCGGCCTGGACCCGAATGTTTCGATCACGTTGCGGCGCACGGGCAAGGGCGCAATGCTCGGTGGCGTGACGCTGGCCGCCAGCACGGAGAACGACGGCCACTTCGGCTGGGACCCCACCTCCCTGATCCCCGCCCCCGGAGTTTACAGGATCCATGTCAAGACACTGGACGGAAAATGCGAGGCGGTGAGCGACGAATTCACCATGAATGAAACGGGCGGGATCGAGCTCCTCTCCCCCAAGGGGGGGGAGGCATGGGAGAACGGGACTTTCCATAACGTGACCTGGAAGCGCTGGGGCAACATCCAAACCGTGGATATCCTGCTCAACAGGACCAGTTCGCACTATCAAACCCTGGCCCAGGGAGTCGATGCCAAGCTGGGGACCAAGGCCTGCGCCTTTGAAAGAGCTTCTTGGGACCAGGGCGCCCCATGCCATTACACCCTGCTCCTCAAGCAAAGCGGCAGCGGCGCATCCGGCACGGCCAATGTCAGCGCCTGCTTTCAGATCACCGGCAACCCCGACCTGGCCGTCAGCGCCTCCTTTACCCCGACCCTGCCCAACGTGGGAACCAACCTGACTTTCACCATCAAGGTCGAAAACAAAGGCGTGGTCCGCTCGCAGCCCTGTCAGGGCGATTTCTATGTCAACGGCGCCGTCGACCAGGCTTTCCCGGTGCCGGCCATCGACCCGGGCGCGACCGCGACCGTCAGCCGCATCTGGAAACTCGCCTGCCCGGGGACGGTGAAAATCATCATAGATCCTGGCCAAGTCAATGTGGAACCGGACAAAGCCAACAACGTCTGGGAGAAACCGATCTGCACAAACTGATCGGGTGGATCCCCGCGAGGCAACGCTTCAGCGGCAGCCCCGGTCGCTGATGCGTTCCTCCTGATCCATGCACGGTTGACAATTGCAGTGGGTTTGGCCGACAATATGGGACTCGCTTGAAATGAATCCATACAGGAGGAGCGATGTTCCAAACCGGGATACATATCGCCCTGCAGACTCTGGCATCAGATTGGCTGACCTGGCTGAACCTCCAGGTGACGGCCACCGGCTACTACCCGTTCGTCATCGCCATGGTCATCGCCGTCATGCTGGGCGTCAATTTGCGCAAGGGGTTCCTGTTTTTCCAGATCATCGCCTGGACGGCGATCGTCAGCGAGATCGCCAAACAGTTCTTCGGTTTGCCGCGGCCTTTTTTCACCGATTCCCGCGTGGCCTGCCTGGAACCCGGTTGGGACGCCGCCACCCCTTTCCGGGCCATGAGCGGCAAAAGCTTTTTCGCCCTCCCCCGGCAAGCGGTCATCGAAGCATTCAGACTTAAGGGCATCTCGTTCGGCTTTCCGTCGGGCCACGTTTCGGGCGGCATCGCCATGTGGGGCGGGCTGGCGGCCGTGTTCCGCAGCCGCACGCTATCCTGGCTGGCGCCTTTTTTGGTGGCGCTCCTGGCCTTCACCCGCCTGTACCTGGGCGTGCATTTTCTGGCCGACGTCCTCGGCGGCGCCCTGCTGGGCGGGCTGGTGCTGCTCTGCGCCTGGAAACTTGGCGGCAGCGACGAGAACCGGAAGCGCTTTTTCGCTGCCGCCCAGGCCAGGGCCTTCTCCTCCCTGCTGGGGATCTTGTACTTATTTTTTCTGTTCATCCTGCCCCTGCTCCTGGCGCTTTTCCATTTGCTCAGCGCGACGTTTGCCGGATTCTATATCGGGTTGAACGCCGCTTTCACCCTGTCCCTCAGGTCGGGACTGCCTGAAGACAAAGGTTCCCTTGCGATCCGGCTGACCCGCGTGCTGCTGGGCGGACTGCTCTTCTGGCTGCTCGGCCTGGCGCTGCACCTGGCGATAGCCTTGATCCCGGCCGCCGCCGGCTCCGCATGGGGAAGGTTCCTGGCCGTGGGGCTGGGCACTTTTCTGACCGTCTGGGGAGGACTGAAGTTATTTTTACGCCTGGGCTTATACCAAAAAGAAAAGGCAACGCCAGCCCAATAAATAAAATGGCTGTTTTTCCCGAAGTCCCCGGTTATGAACTGAAAAAATTCCTGGGCAGCGGCGGCGCCGCCGACGTTTTCCTGGCCGTGGATCTGAAGCACTCGCGGCTGGCGGCCGTGAAAGTCATGACCCGCAGGCGCTTCGCCGAAACCGTGGCGGTCAAGCGTTTCATCAAGGAGGCGCAGACCATCTCCAGCCTGCACCATCCCAACATCGTGTACATTTATGCAACCGGTAAGACCGACGCCCTGCGCTTCATGGCCATGGAGTTCTTCCCCGAAAGCCTCAAGCAGCGCATCCATTCGCGCAGGCGCATCGAGCCCGACGAGGCGCTAGCCATCGCCAACCAGGTCGCATCGGCCCTGTTCTACGCCCACGGCAAGGGCTTCATCCACCGCGACGTCAAGCCCGACAACATCATGTTCCGCCGCGACGGCACGCCGGTGATCCTCGATTTCGGCATCGCCCGGGTGCTCGAATCCACCACGCAGCTCACGCGCTCGGGCATGAGCATGGGCACGCCGCGCTACATGAGCCCGGAGCAGCTGAACGCCAAGCGCGTCGACGGCCGCAGCGACATCTACAGCCTGGGCGTGGTCCTTTTCGAAATGCTGAGCGGTTCGCCGCCTTTCAAGGGCAGCCAGACCATGACGGTCATCATGAAGCACGTGACCGAGCCCATTCCGTCTCTGCCCGAGGAACTGGCCGCCTACCAGCCGCTGATCGAACGCATGATGGCCAAGGAGCGCGGCAAGCGCCCGGGCACGGAAAAGGAGTGGCAGGAGCTGGTCAAGCCGCTGTTCAAGCCGTTCAAGCTGCCCAAGGCCAAAAAACCGAAGTTCGGCGACTTGCCGAAGGCAACCGACCGGGAAAAGACGCGCCTGAGCGGCGCTGGCGCAGGCGGCCCCGCCGCCAAGCACCCAGCCAAGTCCAAGGTCAGGCGCCGGGCCAAGCGCCCCTTCCGCCGTTTCATCCTGAATCTGTTCCTTGTTTTGGCCGTTGCAACCTGGATCTTCTTCAACTATGAGCGCATCCCCGGCATGCTCCTCTCCCTCTGGCGCACGATCATTGCTTGGATCTCCTCGCTCTTGGCCAAAATCTAAGCCACAATCATCAAAGCTTGTCCCGATCGTTCAAGAAATCTTTTATTTTAACTTTGGCTGCTTTTGGCAGCGGGGGCAGAAGTGGGCCGAGCGGCCGGCGATGCGCATCTTTTCGATCGGCGTGTTGCAACTGAAACACGGTTGGCCGGCGCGGCCGTAGACCTTGAGGTGATCCTGGTTTTCGCCGCTGCGGTCCTCCACGGTGCGGTAATTGCGCAGGGTGGTGCCGCGGCGGCCGATGGCCGACTTGAGAGCTTGCGGCACACTGCGGCTCAAGCGCAGCCGCTGCGCGTTGCTTAAAGCGGAGGCCGGGCTGAGCGGGTGGATGCCGGCCGCGAACAAAGCCTCGTCGGCATAGATGTTGCCGATGCCGGCCAGGACGTTCTGGTCCAGCAGAACGGTCTTGATCGGCCGCCGGGTCTTTAGCTGCCAAAGCGCCTTGCGCACCGTTGCTTCGTGCAGGGGTTCGGGGCCCAGCCCGGGGCAGGCCTGGCCGCGGCAGGACCACAAACGCAGGCGGCCGAACTTGCGGGCATCGACGAAATACAGCGCCGCCCCGTCCCGGAAAGTGAATTGCACACGCAGGTGCTTGCGGTCCGAAGCTGCCAGTTCTTGCACCAGCTTGCCGGTCATACGCAGGTGGATGGTAAAAAAAGTCCCGTCTTCGCCTTCCAGGCCGATATATTTGCCGCGCCGGAAAACACCGGCCACGGTCATGCCTGGCAAGCGGCGGCGGAATTCAACTTTTGAACCTTCGACCGAACGAGGCCAGAACAGACGGACAGCGGCAACGGTTTTGCCGACTACATGCCGGCGCAACTCGCGGACAATGGTCTCGACTTCGGGGAGTTCGGGCATGCGTCACAGTATAGAACCACCCAGGCCGGAAGTCAACGCGGCTGGCTGGCAAAGAAAGGATCAAAAATACGGATCTTGCCGTACCGCTTCCTGCCTGCAAGTTTTTTAAGAAGCAAGCGGTTGAAGGAAAAAAAACGGTTAATTCATTTCAACATAGACATAGTCCAGATCCATTTTCGGAGCAACATTCAGGGTGTTCGCATAGGCAAAAAGACCCACATAGCGGGGATCGTAGGTCTCGTTGTCGAATGAAACAAGGAGCGTGTCATTGGCATAAATGGAATAATTTGTCCCGGCCTTGATGATCTTGAAGACGTTCCAGGCTGACACCGGTGTCAGGATGGCGTTGTTCGACAGCCAATCTTGGATGACCGTATATTTGTTGTCAAGGGCGGTCATATCGGACCCGTTCATGGCCTTGATCAAAAACCGGGTGTCCCCCAAAAAATAAAGCTGATACCCATGGGTGGCGCTCGGATCATTGGTAGTGGTCAGGTTGATGCCAAAACCGTGGAAATCGGAGCTGCGCCGCATTTTGATCGTGACCGTATAGTTCGGCTTTGACCAGGCCTTGTCATAAATACTGTATTCCCAATAGGATTTGCTGGCTTTCAGCGCAGAACAAGAGTAAAAACCACCAGCCACGTTCCAATATGATTCATGGCGCGGCAGCCATTTCGTTGAGACCACAGAGTCGAATTCCTCCCGCAGCTCCTCTTTATTGGATTTGAAAACCACAAAAAGCAGTACGACGGCAAAGGCCGCCACGCCGGCTCCGGCCAGGATCCAGGGAAGGATGCTGTTCTTTTTCTTTTTGGTGTATGAAGCAGCAGCAGCAAAAGATTCATGTTCCACCACCGCAGGGCCATTGGTTTCGCTGGCGATTCCGGTTCCTGAAACCTGCGGTTTTGATTCCGCACTGCCGGGCATTGATGCGATTTGCATCAGGCAAATAAAACTTATGACGACGTACCAAGCGATTAAACTTCGGTTCTCTCTCATCATTCTCATGTTCCCTCCCTGAAATCCATGATTTAACTATATATATAATATAAATCAAAAATTTGGTTTTTTACGATTTTTTTTCAGAATTCGCTTTCTTACTGACCGATCTCCCCGA
>Ga0105152_10000176_pt1 | contig 16254 bp, 13 predicted proteins | sample LakBais05cmmetaG_FD_81534 | JGI IMG/M metagenome (GOLD analysis project Ga0105152, IMG submission 81534) | Lake sediment microbial communities from Lake Baikal, Russia to study Microbial Dark Matter (Phase II) - Lake Baikal sediment 0-5 cm | ecosystem: Environmental > Aquatic > Freshwater >...
AACCAATTCCGCTGAATTTTTATATGGACTGGCCGATATTCTTCCACTGCTATGTCTGCTGTCTGCATTTTTCTTTATGGCCATGTTTTGGGTGCTTTTTTTTCTGCCGGAAAGAATATTCCGGCCGCTGATCGTTCTGGCCACGCTACTGGGTTTCCTGTTTTGGCTTCAAGGGCAAGTAATTGTCTGGTCTTATGGACTTCTGGACGGCAGAACCATTGTGTGGGCTGAACATTTTTATAAAGGCATCATTGATAGTATTATCTGGTTGGCTTTTATAATTTCCGCCTTCAGCCGTTGGCGCCTTCTATACAGCTGGGCCAAAAGGATCGCTGTTTTTTTCATTGCCATTCAGGTCGGGTTGACGCTGGCCCTGTTTCTGGCGAACCCTTCAGTTTGGAAGGGGAAATTGGGTGGCAATTGTGAAAAGACGCAATTTGTGTTTTCCCTTGAAAAAAATGTCATTCTTCTGGTTCTAGACGAATTCCAGTCCGATGTGTTTCATGATATCATCCACCAGGACCCATATTATCGTGACATATTCAATGGCTTCACCTATTTCAAGAACGCAGTCGGCAGTTACACGGCTACGTCCGCTGCCATCCCGCTCATCCTGACCGGTGAATATTATTTAAACGACGAACCTCGTCCGGAATACATAGAAAAAACTTTTTCCAATCATTCCATTCCCCAAGTCCTGCATCAAAATGGCTATCAAATTGACCTCTGCTCGGGGGCGGATGCCGCCGACACGGTTTTTATTCCACCTTCCTGGCGGGCTGTCGATTCCGAAAAAAATATTTCGTGGCACGCTCTGCTGCAATTTCAGGCCCAAATTCAGGATTTCGCTTTTTTCCGTTACGTTCCCCATTTCTTTAAGCCTTTGTTTTACCGCCATCAAGAATGGTTGTTGAGTCCATGGATAAAAAAAATTGTTTCATCATCTCTGCAACGGGAGGGCACGCATACTGGGTATGCAAAAACGAAAAATGACTTTCAAAGGTTCGCGCCTGAACTTTTGCGGTTGCATCCCGATTTTGATTTCATCAACCGTTTTTATAAACAAGCCAGAATTGCCAGCCATAGGCCAACTTTTAAATTCTATCATTGGTCGGCGCTGCATGTGCCACTGCGATTTAATGAAAGGTTTGAAAAAAAGCTTTTGCAGAACAATCGGTTCAATTATTCAAGCCAAGCAAAAGCCTGCCTGCGCTTGGTGGAAATTTTTCTGTATAAATTGCACGAATTAGGGATTTATGACCAAACCATGTTGGTCATAATTGGCGATCACGGTGCAGGCCGAAGTTCCGATATGATGATCAACCCGATCGACAATGATCGCAGCCGTTCTTTATCTGCCAGGGACCCTTATGGAGATTTTCCTTTCAGCAAATCGCGGGCGGTACCCCTGTTTTTAATCAAACCGTTCCATTCCAGGGAACGCTTGAAAATCAGCAATTCTCCAGCGGCGCATATAGACGTGGCGCCAACCATTTTCTCTGAACTGGGGATTTCCGCTCCTCTTTTTGCCGGGGAATCGGTTTTCGCCATCCCGGAAACATCCAAGCGGTTGAGATATTTTTGGGCTTATCGTTGGGATGGGAACAACAAGGATTTTCTACAGCCGCTTGTTGAGTATATCATCGCCGGCAACAGTTGGCTCGATTCCTCTTGGAGTCAGAGTGGACGAATTTATTCTGCTCCCTATGAACGAAAATGATGTGAATATTGGGTGCTAGTTGTATAAATATTACCCTTTTATTTTAAGACATGCTGTTGAAACCCGGATGGATGAATGCGATTGCGATTATCATTAGCGTAATTTTTCCTACACGCATCATTTTCCAAAAATTTGGCACGTGATTTGCTATTGATTTTTTGAACGTGACCGTTTACATTGTTTATGGGTGCCTATGAAAAAGAGAAGTGAGACAAGGATAAAAAAAAGCCTGCTGGTCGATATCAGCAAAAACGGCTCGGAACAGATGGGTGTTACCGTTAATATCTCCCGCCGGGGAATGTGCATCGCCACGACCGAAGTTTTCCGCAAACGCAGCAAACTGCAAATCCTGGTTGCCGCCGCCGATGACATTTACGCGGTCACGGGCATGGTGGTGTGGAACATGAAAAGAGAGGCGCTGCCTGGCAAAGATGTGCCGGCGGGAATGGGCATCCGGATCGAAGACGCGGCGTCCGGATATTATAAATATATCGTCGCCATCAAGAAGAATTCCCTTCCAGCCCAAAAAAGCCAGCCGGTCTGCTGATATTTCGCATTTTAACGCCGGTTTCCCGTGATCTTTTCGTATCTTGCGATTCGTTTTTTCTTTACAGCGGCGCGGTTTTAATATAAAATCTGTATTCTTCCTCCACCATTTCCCAAGGAAAAACACATGGACAGAAAGCAATGTTATGACAGCATCATCGATGTGATCGGCAATACGCCCATGGTTAAATTGAACCATGTAGCCAGTGATATTCCCGGCGAGGTTTTTGCCAAGCTGGAATTCTTGAATCCCATGGGCAGCAGCAAGGACCGCATTGCCCGCCATATGATCGAGAAAGCGGAAAAAGAGGGGAAAATAAAAAAAGGCGACCTGATCATTGAAAATTCCTCGGGCAACACCGCCATGGGATTGGCCTTGATCGCCATTCAAAAGGGTTATCGGCTGAAGGTTGTGGTCCGCGACCGCATCAGCCGGGAAAAGCTCGACCAGTTAAAGGCGTTGGGAGTCCAAATTCATATGGTGGACAGCTCCTTGCCGCCCGAATCCCCCCATAGCTACAACAACATCACGCCGCTCATGGCCCGGGAAACGCCGAACTGTTTTTTCCCTGACCAGCACAACAACCGCGACAACAATGAAGCCCATTACCTTGGCACGGGCCCGGAGATCTGGGAGCAGATGCAGGGCAAAATCGATTATTTCGTCGCTGGCATCGGCACCGGCGGCACCATCGGCGGCACCGCCCGCTACCTGAAAGAAAAGGATCCCAACATCCAGGTCGTGGCAGTGGACCCCGTCGGCTCGGTTTTTTACGAGTATTTCCACAACCGCAGGAAAGTCAAACCCGAGCCCTACCTGCTGGAAGGGCTGGGTGATGAATTTTTGATCCATTGCGCCGATTTCAGCGTCATCGACGACATGGTGCAGGTAACCGATAAGGAAGCTTTCCAGGCGGCCAGGGAATTGGTGCTGCGGGAAGGGATATTGGCCGGCGGTTCGAGCGGCGCGGCCCTATGGGGGGTACGGCAGCTGGCAAAAAAAATAGTCCGCCCGGCCCGGATCGTCACCGTTTTCCCCGACGGCGCTTCCCGCTACCTGAGCACGATTTACAATGACGATTGGCTGGAAGAAAAAGGTTTGAAATAGGAATTTTTAAAAATCCGCTCGCTTATTGCGGTGGTCTGCAAGTTATTAATAACTTTTTTGTTTAATTTTCGTAATTGAATTGTTAGCTGGAGGCACCGGATGAAAAAAATTCTTACCATATTCGCGTTCGTTTTTTTGCTGAATTTGCCGAACCTGGCCCAGGATCAAGAGATCAAATCTTTATCTCTGGATGAAGTGATCGAGCAGGCTTTAAAGAACAATCTTGACCTGCAGATAGAAATGACCAACCCGGAAATTTCCCAGGCATTGTGGGACAAAAGCTCGGCAATTTTCATCCCGACCCTGGAGATCGATTTCAACCGGGGCAAAACCACCAGCCCCAGTTCCAGTATTTTCAGCGGAGCCGACGTAGACGCCGCCGACACTGCCGATCTGACAATGTCCCTGTCCCAGAAGCTAGTCCTGGGGGGCAGCCTGGATGTTTCCCTGCGCAACGCCCGCTATTCGACCAATTCCCGATACAGCAGCGTCAACCCCCGCTACAATTCGACGCTGACATTCTCCCTGACCCAGCCCCTGTTGAAAAGTTTCGGCGTTTCGGCCACCAAGAGAAATATCCATATTGCCACCAACAACCAGAAGAAATCCATTTTTGCTTTGAAGCAAAGCGTGATCGACCTGATCTATCAGACCGAGGAAGCATATTGGAACCTTGTCTATTCCCATCAAAACCTCGAGGTCAAGCAGAAATCGTTGCAACTGGCCAAGGACCTGCTCAAGCAAAATGAAATTCAGGTCAAAGTCGGCGTTTCGGCGCCCATGGATATTCTGACCGCTCAGGCCGAGGTGGCGGCCAGGGAGAGCGAATCCCTGCAGGCCCGGAGCCAGATCCAGACCTATGAAGAAAATTTGCGCCGCATTTTGAATATCAGCCAGATGCAGGCGGCCATTGTTCCCGAGGACAAGCCGCTGTTCAGCCCGGTTACCGCCGATTTCAGCCAATTTTTGTTGGAAGCTTTGGAAAAAAGGCCTGACATCGAGCAGGTACGGCTGGATTTGAAGAGCAAAAATATCGACGTCCGCTACTACCGCAACCAACTTCTGCCCAATCTGCAGCTCTCCGCTTCCTATTACACTTCTGGTCTCAGCGGCGACCAGTTGATCTGGGACGGCAATCCCTTGTTCGCCGATTCCAAGATCATCGGCGTGAATAAGGGTGGGGTCGACGACTCGCTGAAAGATGCGCTGAAAAACCTGTACCGCAATTATTCCATCGGCCTGCAGCTTTCCATTCCTCTGAAAAACACTTCGGCCCGGACCGACCTGGCTCAGGCGCGGTTGAATTTGGAGCAATCCCTGCTGCTTTTGAAAAAAACCGAGAGCACCATTTATTCCGAGGTCAAGCAGATCATCATGGACCTGGAGACCAACGCCAAGATCGTCGAAGCCAACCGCATTTCCCGGGAACTGGCCGAGCAGAAACTGGCAGCCGAGCAAAAAAAACTGGCGGTCGGCCTTTCGACCAATTACTTGGTTCTGCAATACCAGCGCGATTTTTCCAATGCCCAGATCGCCGAATTGAAATCGCTGATCGATTACAACCTGGCTCTTTCCCGGGTCAACAAAGTGTTGGGCACCACCCTGGAAAAGCATCAGATCGCATTTAGTGAAATGTTGCCGAAAAACAAATAAAGCAGGCTGTTTTTTCGCATAGCAGTTTACAATTCTATTCTTTTCTGATAAAATATACTCTGATTTCGCATAAATTAGAGGAGAAAATTGTGAGTATTACCAAGGAGACCAAGGAGAAACTGATCAGCCGGTTTCAGATAAACGACAAGGACACGGGTTCATCCGAAGTGCAGATATCAATTTTGACTGAAAGGATCAGGAATTTGACCGAGCATTTTAAGACCCATAAAAAGGACAACCATTCCCGGAAAGGTTTATTGACGCTGGTTTCGACCAGAAAGAAACTTTTGAACTATCTGCGCAAAACCGATTATGACAAATATTTGAAAATCATCCAGGAACTGGACCTGAGAAAGTAAATATATTCAGGAGACATATATGCAAAAAACAATCCAAATTGGAATAGAGGGTTCTACCTTAAAAATCGATATCCACCGTTGGGCCCACCAGTCGAACGGTTCGGCCCTGCTCACCTATAAAGACAACATGATCCTGGTCACTGCCAACATGCGGGAAGAGGAGAAAGCCGCGCAGGATTTCCTGCCGCTCATGGTGGATTTTAGGGAAAACACTTACTCCGCGGGCAAAATTCCCGGCGGCTTTTTCAAACGGGAAGGCAAGCCGTCGGAAAAAGAAGTACTGCTTTCCCGGCTCATAGACCGGCCCATCCGGCCGCTGTTTGCCGAAAATTACCATAACGACACGCAGGTCATCGCCATGCTGTTGTCCGCCGATTTCAGCATCGACTATGATTCAATGGGCATTATTGGTGCTTCCGCGGCCCTGATCTCTTCCACCATCCCCTTCAGCACGCCCTTGGGCGCGGTGAAGATCGGCTGGAAGAACAACGAATATTTCATCAATCCCGGCAGGACATGCTGAAGGAATTGGACTTGGTGCTGCTGGTGGCCGGAACCGAGCAGGAAGTGGTCATGCTGGAAGCCGGCGGCAATGAATTTTCTGATGATGTGTTCATGGAAGGCCTGCGCCGGGCCAAGGAAGTGATCGCCAAGATCTGCCAGGCGCAAAAAGAACTGCTGAATCCCGAAAAAATGGTCGTGGCCTCCAAACCGGAAGCCGCGGCTTTGGTGGACAATCTCCGCGGCAAGTTCGCCGCCCAGATCCGCGACGCCATTTTTACTCAGGACCGCGTGCTGCGCCGCTTGAAGATCAAGGCCATCCATGAAGAGATCCTACAGGGAAAAGAAGACGATGGGGAGATCGCCAGGATCAAGGGCGCTTTTGAAAAAGTCGAAGCCCAGATCTTCCGCCAGACCCTGCTTCAGGAAAAAAGGCGAACCGACAACCGTGCTTTTGATGAGATCCGGGCCATTTCCATTGAATTGGGCATACTGCCCCGGGTCCATGGCTCGGCGGTTTTTACCCGCGGCGAAACCCAGTCGCTGTCGACCGTGACCCTGGGTTCCGAGGACGACGCCCAGAGGCTGGACAACCTGAACGGTGATGAAACCAAGAAGAAATTCCTGCTGCACTACAATTTCCCGCCCTTTTCGGTTGGGGAGGTCAGCTTCCTCAGGGGAGCCGGCCGCCGCGAGATCGGGCATGGCAATCTGGCCGAAAAAGCCCTGAGCAAAGTGATCCCGGACAGCGAGAATTTTCCCTATACCATCCGCGTGGTTTCCGATATTTTGGAATCCAACGGCTCCTCCTCCATGGCCACGGTCTGCGGCGGCACACTGGCCCTGATGAACGCCGGTGTGCCCATCAAGGCGCCGGTGGCCGGCATCGCCATGGGCCTGGTCAAGGAAGGCGATGATTTCGCGGTTTTAACCGATATCGCCGGCTACGAAGATCATTTTGGCGATATGGATTTCAAGGTGGCCGGCACCGAAAAAGGCATCACCGCCATTCAGATGGACATCAAAATAAAGGGTTTGACCGATGAGATCATCCGCCGCACCATTGATGATGCCCGCAAAGCATATTTGTCAATTCTGGCCAAAATGAAGTCGGTGATCGCTGTTCCTTCCGAAAAACTTTCCGAATACGCCCCGGTCATTCTGACCATGATGATACCTGTCGATAAAATCAGAGATTTGATCGGCCCGGGCGGGAAAAACATCAAAGAACTTGTGGCCACTTTCAATGTCAAGATCAATGCCGAAGATGACGGCAAAGTCTCTATCGCCGCGGCCAATCGGGAAGTCGGAGAACGGGTGATCGCCCGCATCGAAGCCATGACCGGATCACCTGAAGTCAACAAGATCTATAACGGCAAGATCAACCGCATTGAGGATTACGGGTTGTTCGTGGAGATCATGCCCGGCGTGACCGGACTGCTGCACGTGTCGGAAATTTCCAACCGCCGCATCCGCGATGTCCGTCAGGAATACAAACTGGGCCAGATGATCGAAGTGAAAGTTTTGGCCCTGGATCGTGACAACAAGATGAAACTGAGCCACAAGGTTCTGGAAAATCAGCCGCGCAACGGCGAAAACTGAAAACGATCCCTTCCGTGCCCGGCTGGGAGGCGTGATCATGCAGGATTGCCATAAAGGTAAAGATAGCGAAAGCTCCCCGGTTTTTCTCCAAAATGCCGGCTGCCGGAGCGGCTTCACCTTAATCGAGGTTATCACCGTGACCGTGATCATCGCCATTCTGGCCGTCGCCGCCATCCCCTTGGCCCACAATGCATTTCAGCGTGAAAAAGAAATCGATCTGCGCCGGGCTTTGCGCACCCTGCGCACGGCGATCGACGCCTACAAGAAATTTGTTGAGGAAAACAAGATCGAGGTGGACGAGGATACTTACGGCTATCCGGAAAAACTGGAACTGCTGATCACGGGCATTGAATACAAGGACAGGAAAAACAAGACCAGGTTGACCAAGTTTTTGCGCCGCATCCCTTTGGACCCGATCAGCGGCTCCTACAATTGGGGGCTCAGTTCCTATCAGGACAAACTCGGATCCCGCCACTGGGGCGGGCAGAATATCTGGGACGTCTATTGCGACTCCAACAAAAAAGCTCTGGACGGCACGTACTACCGCCATTGGTGAATGGTCCGTTTCCTGCCCACTCTCTGGGCCGGCAGGTGCCCGGTCAGAAGTTCAGGTTCAGCCCGACGGAAAAATCGAAACCTTTGGCCGGGGGAATGTCAGGATCGGCATTGGCGAAATACGCGCGATCGAACAGGTTGGCGACTTTTAAGAACACGAACAGCCGGTTGGAAAAATAACAACCGGCTTTGACATCGGTGACGCTGTAGGTAGGAATAGCGGTTTCCGCCGGGCCCGGGTGTTTCACAGTCGCTGACGCCACCCAGTCCACTTCACTCCAAAACCTACCCAGCCAGAATTTCGCCCCCAGAAACAGCTTGGCGCTGGGGATGTCATTGAGGTATTGGCCGCTGACGGTGCTCAAGCCCTGATAATAGAAGCCGTTGCCGAATATTTCCAGATTTTTCAGAGGATAAAGCTGAAATTCCAACTCCAAACCGCGAATCCTCCCGCGTTCGATATTGTCGTACGTATAGGAAGTGTCGCTTAGCGGGAATTTCTCGATCATATCGGCAATGGAACATTGAAAAAAGTACATGCCCAGGAACATGTTTTTGCGGTGGAATTTAACTCCGGCATCAAGGTTCACACTTTTTTCGGCTTGCAGGTCCGGGTTGCCGACAATGGAATTGCGGCCGGTGATACCAGTATAGAAAGCCTCGCTCAACGACGGCAGGCGGTAGGCCGTGCCGGCGTTGAAAAACAGAGTAAAAGAGTCCTTGATTTTTCTGGTAATGCCCAAAAAGAATGCCGGTGCCAACGAAGATTTTTCCAGAAAGACGCCGTCGGAAATGGCATTTCTCGAAAACGCACCCAAGCGGGCGCCTCCGACCAGATCAAAATCGGCCAGGCCGGAATAATCCAGTGTGGCATACACTCCCAGATCGTTGCGTCTGCCGTTTTCAACCGGAAACGAGCCGCTGCTGAAAATGCCGTTTTTCCATGTTTCGTTTTCCATATCGACGTTGGTCCGGCCGTAATAATCGACACCGAATTGATAAGACAGATGGCCGTTCAGGTTTTTCTTCAAGTAAGTGCGAACGCCGAAGTCCAGGGCATTGTTTTTCGAAATATCGACTTGCTTGCTGGATTTCTTGATTTTGTCAAGTTCATAATCGTTGGGATTCAGAAAAAGGGAAAAATTCAGAGAGCCGTTCTCAACCAAGGCATTTTCGCGGTAGGTAATGTTCAGCAGATTGGTATTTTCCACCGGGTAAAACGATGAAACGGCAGGGTCGTTGGCCCTTTCGGGCTTGCCGATATCCCTGCCGGCCGATTTTAAAAAGCTGAGGCAGAAGCTGCGTTCTTCGGTTTTGTAACTGGCAACCAGATTGCCTGTGTAATAGCGGAATCCGGAGTTCAATATTTTTTCTTCGGCGGAGGCATAATCGTCGGCTTGAGAAATTTGTATTGCTGCGAGCATGGAAAAAAGCCCGAATTTCCGGGTAAGAGAGAATCCGCCATTAAATTTTTGATTGGCTGAATTACCGCTGATGTTCAGGGTAGAAAAACCGGCTTCCGGATTTTGGGCATCGCGGGGTATGATCTGGATCACTCCGCCGATGGCATCGGAACCGTAGAGAACCGACGCCGCGGAACGCACAATTTCGATCTGCTGGACAAGTTCGGGAGGGAAAAACTGAGCGGAAGCGCCGGCGCTGCGGTCGCTGGTGATGCGCGCACCACCGGCCAGAAGCAGGATACGCCGCCGGGCCAGGCCGCGGATGCTTGGGGTGACCGAAACGCCGCCTTTACCGATGAAATGCACCCCCGGCGAGTTTTGAATGGCCTGGACGATGGTCTCCGGCTGGCTTTCCATGATTTCGACCTTGGAAACAATATTCTGGGCGAAGGGAACGGAAATGGCCTTTTCTGCCTCATTCAGGGCGGTGACGGTAACATCCTCCTTGAGCAAGCGAAGGGGAATGAGGTACACTTTCAAGTTAATGGGGATATCCTTCAGGACAAGGGTTCTTTTTTCCTTGTAATATTGAGGTATATCGAAGTAGAGCTGCAAGGCGGCTTCGCTTTCGTCGGCTGTGAAATTGAATTCGCCATTTTCGTTCGAATCGATAAACCTGCCGCTTTCACCGATTTGGATATGGACACTGGCCAGCGGGCGGTTGTAAATATCCTTGACCGTGCCACGGATTTCAATTCCTGGCAAGGGAAGGGAAATCAGCGTCACCAAAAAAACGAGCCAAAACAGTTCTTTTACTTTGCTCATGGGATCCTTTTTCCTTTATACGTATGAGGACTATTTTTGTTTTTCGCTAATGTTGTTGTAGATAGAATTTGAATTTGCTATCATGGGGTTCGGGAGGAAATATGTATATTCTGGGCATCGAGTCGTCGTGTGACGAAACGGCGGTGGCCGTGGTCGAGAGGGGCGACAAGAATGCCGTGCTGGCCGAACAGATCAAATCGCAGGTCGACCTGCATGCCCCATATGGCGGCATCGTCCCGGAAATCGCCGCCAGGACTCACTGCGAAGTGATCGATCTGCTGACCCGCCGGGCACTGCACCAGGCCGGCATCGGCATCGATGACATCGAAATGCTGGCGTTGACGTTGGGACCGGGATTGGTCGGTTCCCTGCTTATCGGCCTGGCGTTCGCCAAGGGGCTGGCCCTGGTCCACAACCTGCCGCTGGTCGCCGTGGATCACATCGCGGCCCATATTGAAGCTCCCTTCATCAGCCACCCGGAGATCGCCTACCCGCTCCTGGCTCTGGTGGTTTCCGGAGGGCACACCTCGCTTTTTTACCTGGAGGAGAAATTTAACAGCCGGATGATCGCCAAGACCCGTGACGACGCTGCCGGCGAGATCATGGACAAGGTGGCCAAGCATTTCGGCCTGGGCTATCCGGGCGGACCGCTTCTGGACGAACTGTTTGAAAAAGGCGATCCCGAAAAGTTCACTTTTAAAATGCCGCGCATGAGCGACGGCGGTGCTGATTTCTCTTTTTCCGGCTACAAGTCGGCGCTGCTGCGCCAGGCCCAGAACCTGAACGTGCAGCCCGGCAGCCAGGATTTTTTTGACCTGCTGGCCTCTTTTTTGTCCGCCCTAGTGGATTACTTGCTGACCAAGACCCTGGCCGCCGCCAAAAGCCTGCCCGTCCGCTCGTTGATCGTTTCCGGAGGTGTCAGCCGCAATTCGCTGCTGCGCCAGCGCTTCGGCAGGGAATGCATCAGGCTGGGCGTTCCGCTATATCTGGCCGAACCGCGTTATTGCACCGACAATGCCGCCATGATCGCCTGGCTGGGTTATGAAAAATACCTGGCCTATCCCAACCTGAACTATTTTGACCTCTATCTCAATTCCTATTCCCGCGCTTCTTTCCGGGAAAGCGGCAAGCACCGCTGATTTCTATTTTCCCGGGCACTGCCGGCGCACGGCTTCGGGCAGGTTCTTGTTGCCGTAGACGCGGTCGAAATGAGCGCTGAATTCACCGGCCAGTTTCTGGGCCCTTTTCTCAAAGGCTTCCCCGTCTTTCCAGGTGTTTTTGGGCTGCAGCATTTCAGCCGGCACATCGGGACAGGTGGCAGGGATGTTGATGTGAAAGGTTTGGTCTTCCGTATAGGCGGCCCGGTCCAATTCGCCATTCAAGACCGCGCGGATAATGGCCCGGGTGATGTTGATGTCCATGCGCTTCCCCTCGCCATAAGGTCCGCCGCTCCAGCCGGTGTTGACCAGGTAGACCTGGGTGCGGTGCTTTTTGATCTTTTCGCCCAGCAGGGACGCGTAGTCATTGGGATTGCGTGGCATGAAGGGCTGACCGAAAAAGCGTGAAAAGGTCGAAACCGGTTCCACAATACCGGTTTCAGTCCCGGCCAACTTGGAGGTGTAGCCCATCAGGAACCAGAACATGGCCTGGTCCTGGTCAAGTCTGGCGACCGGCGGCAACACGCCGTTGGCGTCAGCGGTCAAAAAAACGATGGTTTTGGGGTGCTTGCCGCGAGACGATTTCTTGATGTTCGGCAGTGAGGAAAGCGGGTAGGAACCGCGGGAATTCTCTATCAGGCGCGAGTCATTGAAATCGAATGTGCCGTCCGGATACATCATGGCGTTTTCCACGATGGCGCCCTGTTCCAGATAGGGCGCCTCATGGGTGATGGCGTGATGGATCTGAGGTTCCTTGGCCGGATTCAGGTTGATCAGCTTGGCGTAGCAGCCGAATTCGAAGTTGGCGATGCCATGCTTGTCCCAGCCGTGCTCATCGTCTCCCAGCAGCGCCCTTTCCGGATCGGCGGACAGCGTGGTCTTTCCGGTCCCGGAGAGCCCCAGGAAAAGGGCGATGCTGCCATCCCGGCCTTCGTTGGCCGAGGCGTGCAGCGGCAGGATCCCCGCCTTGGGCAGCAGGTAATTCATCACAGTGAACATCAGTTTTTTCACGCTGCCCATATAGGCCGAGCCGATGACGACGCCGATGTTGTCCACAAAATCCATGGCTACCACCATGTCGGAGGTGCTGCCGTCGGGGAGTTTGCGCAGCAGGCCGGAGTATTTTTGCTTGTCAAGCTTGTCGGCGGGCAGGGCGACGAGGGTGAAGGGCTTGCCGTGGTAAATGCTGCGCGCGATGTCCTTGGGCACCGGGCGGAACATGGTCGCTGAAAAAAGCGCGGTGACGGCGCGGTCGCTGACCGTGCGCACCGGCAGGGCGTAACGGCTGTCGGCGCCCACGACGCGGTCGGTTATGAATAGCCTGTCCTTTTTTTCGATCAGGGTCAGGGCGTCTGCCAGGATCATTTCGAAAGTTTCCGGGGCCAGAGGCAGGTTGTTCGCCGAATCCCAGTCGATCTCCCGGTCGATTTCAGGCCTCTTGACCGTCAAGGTGTCCTTGGGGCTGCGCCCGGTCGATTCTACCCGCGTCCAGGTGGCCAGGGCGCCGTTCTTGCTTACCAAGACCTCCCGGTTCTTCACGGCGGCCCTGATCAGATCACGGCGTCTGGGGTTGATGTGAACATTCTCTTTCTTGTCGATCATGGCCATCAAATTTTCCAGGAAATTCATTTTGCGCTCCTTTTGTTAAGAAGGAAATTATAAAGCATCGGCGCCATTAAATCAACTTTTTTCGAGCCGGTTTGGTCTGTTTCGTCTCATAGCAAATGAGTCAATTCGTTTTGAAATGTTGAATGTTGCTGGCGGAGGAGCGGTCATTTTTTAAGCCAAATACTACCTGCTTTGCCGCCATTTTTTATCCAGATTTCAAAAAGCGCACCCTCCTTGCCCTTGAAAATCATTTTTCGTAAATTTTCATAAATAATTCACAACTCTGTTCCGCTTCTTCCACGCCGAGTTCTGCAATGCGCACAGGCTCACGACGCGGGGAGATGGCCTGCGGCGCAGCGACGGGCGGCGGCGGCACGGACGGACGGGGAATTGGTGAGCAGGCCGTAGATCGGCTCCACGATCGCCTCGTTCCCCACCGGGTTGAGGTGCCCGTCGTGGCGCCAGAAGACGTGGCGCTTGCCGGCGCGCACGAGCGCGGGGGCGAGCGAGACACACGGAACCCGCTGGGTCGAGCACCAGTCCGTCACGAAGTGCTCGGGCCGGCCGGGATCGAATCCGGCGGTCGCCGGCGTGACGGCCCGGTCCATGCCCACGTCACCGATGGCCTGCGGGCCGGAAAGGATCGCTACGTGCAGCGGTGCACCCAGGCGTTCGCATGCGTCGCGCATCTCGGCGAGCAGTTCCGACGTGCGCGCGTACGCCCGCTCCCACTCCGGGGCGGGCGGCGTGGCGTAGACGCCGAGTTCCGGGCTGACCAGGTCCTCCGGGCGGATACCTCTCACGAAACGGTGGAGGTTCTTCGCGTAGTACATCGTCGCCACCTCGGCGAGGAGGCCGTTGAGGCGTGACCCCGGAACGATCATCAGGCGCCGGAACAGCGCCTCCTTGCGTGGGGCCAAGTCCTGCTTGTAGTGCTCCGCGAAGACCTGCGCCTGCTTGTACGTCTTCGCGCCGTTCTCCATGATGTCGTTGCCGCAGAAGAAGAGCAGCAGGACGACGTCGGGCGCATAGGCAAGGGCGGGATCGCGCAGGTACGCCAACTCCTTCTCCTGGCCCTGGTTTCCCCGTCCCATCGCAATGACCTCGTAGTTGCCGCAGCCGAGGGGTTTCTCCCGGTTCAGCCGGGCCTCGAGCCGGCGGAAGAACGTTTGTTCCAGCGGCACGCTCAGTGCCGCCACATAGGAGTCGCCGATGACCAGTACGCGGAAGGTGCGCGCGTTCGTGCGCTCCAAGCTGTGATCGACATCGTGGAAGCCCTGGTCGTTGAGCCGGACAGGGTTGGCAAAATCGGAGAAGGCGCCCTCGAGGTAACCCTTGTAGACAAACTCCGCCCCGGGGTTTGCGCGATAGGTTCTGCGGAGGCTCGCGGTTACCAGCTCGGGCACCCGGTATCCTATCAGCCTCAGCGCCAGCTCGGCGAACCCGACGGTGACGACTAGTGTGAACAGCAGCAGGGCGAGGCGCCCCTTCCAGCCCCTGGCGGCCGATTTCTCCGGCGTCGGTGTCATGGCGTGTCACCCCGCGCGCTCCGGTATCGCCGGAGCGATGCCATCACCCAGCGGAGGGCCTGCAATTTTTCCAGGAAATTCATATGGCTCTCCTTTTGTTAAAGAGAAGTTATAAATCATCGGCGCCATAAAATCAATTGTTTTGGACTGAATAGGGGTGGAGTAAAAGTTGACAACCGCGGCCCAATAGTGTTAAAATCTCGGCGTGGAGGAAGCATGAAAAAAGACATTCATCCCAAATATATGGAATGCACCGTAATCTGCGCCTGCGGCAATAACTTTAAAACCCGTTCCACCATGCCCAAGATCGAAGTGGAGATCTGTTCATCCTGCCACCCTTTCTTTACCGGCAAGCAGAAATATATCGATACCGAGGGAACAATAGAGAAATTCAAGAAGAAGTATGGATACAAGGAACAGTGAAAAGATATTTTCCTATCTTGAAAATATCCATACCCGCTTTGAACAGATCAGCGCTGAGCTGAATTTAAGCGAAACCGTCCACCAGCAGAAAAAATTCCGCGAGCTTTCCAAGGAATTGTTCGCGCTCAAGCCCCTGGAAGGAAAATACCATCAGCTAAAAAAACTTCTGCAGCGCCTGCGCGACGCCGAGAGCATGCTGGCCGCGGCCGAAGAAAAGGAAATGACCGATCTGGTCCAGGAAGAACTGGTAATTCTGAATCAGGAAAAAGAGGCGTTGATCGGGGAAGTCGAGATCCTCATGGTTTCGGACCGCAGCGAAGACAGCCGCAACGCTTTTTTGGAGATCCGGGCCGGTGCCGGGGGCGACGAAGCGTCGCTTTTCGCTTCCGACCTGCTGCGCATGTATACGCGGGTGGCGGAAAGAAAAAAATGGCAGGCCGAGATCATTTCCACCACGATTTCCGGGATCGGCGGCATCAAGGAAGTCATCCTCTACATCAAAGGCACGGAAGTGAACAAGTTCTTGAAATTCGAAAGCGGCGTGCACCGTGTGCAGCGCGTGCCGGCGACCGAAGCCAGCGGCCGCATCCACACCTCGACCGTGACCGTGGCCATGCTGCCCGAGGTCGAAGACGTGGAAGTGGATTTCAACCCCAAGGATATCCGCATCGACACCTACGCGGCTTCGGGGCCGGGGGGGCAGCACGTGAACAAGACCGAATCGGCCATCCGCGTCACCCATTTCCCGACCGGCATCGTAGTCACCTGCCAGGACGAAAAATCCCAGCACAAAAACAAGGAAAGGGCCCTCAAAGTCCTGAAAGCGCGGCTGTTCGAGCACGAAAAAAACAAGCAGAATGAAACCATCGCTTTGAACCGGAAATCCCAGGTGGGATCGGGCGAGCGCTCGGAAAAAATCCGCACCTACAATTTCCCCCAGAACCGGGTGACCGACCACCGCGTCAACGGGCGAAATTTCAACATTGATTTCATTATCGACGGCGATCTGGATGACTTGGTGGCCGAGTTGACCGAAAGCCATGTCCGCGCCTTGATCGAGCAAAAAATCAAGAGCATGATCGCCTAGTGCTTTACTCTGAACTTTTTGCCGCGCACCTGAAACGATTAAAAACAGATGAATTTTCCACCGCGGTCGAGGTCTTGATCGAAAAGGCCTTCGCCATCAGCCGCACCCAGTTCTGGATAAAAAAAAACCAGCCCGTCCGCGATGCCAGCGGCTTGAGGAAATTCAGGCGGTATTTCAC
>Ga0105152_10000177_pt1 | contig 16252 bp, 13 predicted proteins | sample LakBais05cmmetaG_FD_81534 | JGI IMG/M metagenome (GOLD analysis project Ga0105152, IMG submission 81534) | Lake sediment microbial communities from Lake Baikal, Russia to study Microbial Dark Matter (Phase II) - Lake Baikal sediment 0-5 cm | ecosystem: Environmental > Aquatic > Freshwater >...
CAATTATTCTAATAAATCTATAAAAAAAGCGCTCTCAATTCTAAAGAGTTTCACTGCACCCGAACCAGAACTGAGTGCTACTGAAGTAGCTCGCAAAGTCGGAATCCCCTGGTCTACGACGTTTCGCATTCTAAAAACCCTGACCGAAGACGGATTACTCTATTACGACAGAAAGAATAGCAGGAAGTATTCAATTGGACCGGCTCTTTACGAGTTAGGTGGCTTGTATTTAGGCACAACAGATATCTTCAAAGCCGCTGGTCTAGTGGTCAAAACGCTAAATAAACTGACTAGTGAATGTGTTTCTGTTTCTATCTTTGACAAAGGTCATACGGTGATTATCATGAAAGAGGAGCCAAGATACCATTTTAGATTTCATCGGTACATAGGGGAAAGATTACCTGCCTACTCAACATCTACGGGAAAAGCGTTGCTGAGCGAGCTATCTGATTTAGAAATCGATAGTATAATTCTAGGGAAAAATTTGCCACCGCTAACTAAGAAAACGATTGCTACAAAGGCAGAATTAAAAAAAGAATTAGCAGAAATAAGAAAGACCGGGGTGTCCTTTGATAAGGAAGGTAGCTATGATGGAGTTGAGGGCATCGCTTCCAAAATACTGAATAATAACGGTAAGGCTATAGCAGCTATGTGCTTCGTAGTCCCAACTTTTAGGATAAACGATTCTAAGCGTCAAGTATTAGCTAACTTGATTAAGTTAGGCTGTAGTTTGACCAGTTACCGACTTGGCTATCAAGATAAGGATAAACCTATCCATGATATTCAAGAGATACATACTTGGTGGATAAAAAACGGCTTTGCTTCTGACTCCGATGCTTTGTTTGACACTCGGTAAGAATTAAACGACCGACGCTATTGGAAGATAAATTTTTACGACTCATCGGCCATAAAGAGCTTGTATTGGGGGGAACAAATAGAACGGTAGAGTGCTCGATGTAGGGGATTAATCAAAAAGGATGCTGTTTACGTCAGAGAAAGAAAAGAAGAGATATCTTAAGTACATAAGCCAATACGTTGGAGAAAACGAGAAAAGAGGGGTGAACTATTGAATATTTTATCGCAAATTGCAGAAAATATAAGGTACGGCAAATTTGCTAAAGTGGAGGAGCTTGTCCGCGAAGGGCTCGCTGAGGGGCTTGGCTGGGAAGTTATCTTAAATGGCGGGCTGTTTGCGGGTATGGGAGTGGTCGGTGAGTTATTTAAAGAAGAGGAGATGTTTATTCCCGAAGTCCTTATGGCAGCGAAAGCCATGGAAGCCGGTCAGAAGGTTCTGGAGCCATTGATAGCAGGTACCAGCAGTGGAAGGAGGTTGGGCAAGGTAATCCTGGGCACCGTCAAGGGCGATATACACAATCTGGGGAAAACCCTAGTTGGGATAATGCTGAAAGGTGCCGGGTTTGAAGTTACCGATATTGGCGTTGATGTCCGCGCCGAAAAGTTCGTTGAGGCAGCAGTCTCCGAAAAAGCGCAACTGGTCGGCATGTCTGCCCTCCTTACCACCACCATGCCCCGTATGAAAACGACCATTGAAGCCCTGCATAAAGCCGGATTAAAGCAGGTAAAGACCATAATTGGCGGCGCCTGCGTGACCCAGCAGTATGCCGATGAAATTGGAGCTGATGGTTACGCGGAGAATGCCGGCGCAGCGGTGGCAAAGGCAAAGGAGCTTCTGGGACTGAAGTAAGCCTGCGGTCTGGTTAGGTAGAGACTAAGTAATCCAATAAGGAGTAAGGCAATGGTAATCGGCCTAAGGGAAAGGATGCGAAACACAGACGATGTGTTGCTTCACTATGCCCCTTTGCACTCACTTCTTGCTGACTGGGGCAAAGACTTAGAATCACACTTGTCAGAATGGATTGTTAATCACCCCGACGCGTACCAAGATGCGCTCAAACAATCCTTTGCCGCCGGCTGTGACTTTGCCTGCACCCAAACCCAAGCCAGCTCCCCGTGGAGAGCCGAACCCTTTGGCCTGCAGGATAGGGTCTATGAACTCAACTTCAAGTCAGCAAAACTGGCTAGGGAGGTGACCCCACCGGAACGCTACGTACTCGGAATGGTATCAACTACCAACCCTGATTTTCTTGAGCCTTTGGGCAATATGACTTACGATGAGGTGTATGAAGGCTACAAAGAGCAGATGACGGCTTTGCTTGACGGTGGAATTGATGTCTTCCTCGTTGTCGGGAACCATATTGACGAGGGAGTAATCGCCATTAAGGTAGCCAAGGACCTCTGTGACCTGCCCATTATAGCGCAGAACGTATTCTATGCGGGGAAGAAGGGATTCAGGACGATGATGGGTCTTGACCCTGAGGCAGCGTCAGCCAAACTCCAAGAGGCAGGAGCGGATGTTATTGGGGGTAGCTGCGGTTTAATGACTAAATCAACCAATCCTTCCGAATGGTATCCATCCGCCACGAAGCTTGTCAAGGAGATGAGACGCGGCTGCTCCACCCCGCTATCTATACAGCCAGACCCTGGCATACCCCAGCTAATCGATGGCAAAACGGTATGGCCAGTGTCGCCGCTGGAGATGGCTAAGGAGGTTTCAAATTGGATTGATGCCGGAGCGCGCATCGTGGGCGGTTGCTGCGGGACAAGTCTAGAACATTACCAAAAAATTGCCACGGTGATACGGGAAAGGCAAGCTCGTGCTTAAAGCAAGAAGCTGCCAAGAGCTCATGTACTACACCACGGAAACGACTGAACAAGGAGAAGAATAGCTGATGAGACAAAAACCATCTACTGTGTTCAGGGTAGGAGTGGATATTGGCGGGACCTTTACCGATTTTGTCTTTGTTGGGTCAGATGGAACCTCATTCATCAAAAAGATCCTATCTACTCCGGATGATTACAGCCGAGCGGTAGCTGATGGTCTGAAGGAAGTCTTCGCCGAGCGGGGAATAAACGGCTCTATGATCAAAGAGGTAATTCATGGCACCACCATTGTCACCAATACCTGTATTGAGTTAACTGGAGCCAAAGTTGGTCTTATTACCACTAAGGGATTCCGTGACGTTCTTGAGATAAGTCGTGGCCGGATGCCGGAACTATACAATGTCGCCTGGTCTAGACCTGTTCCCCTAGTCCCCAGACACCTGCGGCTTGAGGTTGACGAACGCATTAGCCAAAAGGGTGAGATTGTGCGCCCGCTAAATACAGCTGATGTCCACGCCGCTATAGATAAGTTCCTTGCCCAAGGTGTTGAATCAGTAGCGGTGTGTTTATTTAACTCTCCTCGTAATCCTATCCATGAGCAGAAGATAGGTGAAATATTGAGACAGCGGGCTCCTCATGTCTACGTTAGCCTTTCCACAAGAGTCAGACCGATGATGAAAGAATACGAGAGAACCTCCGAGGTTGTGGTCAATGCCTATGTCCTGCCAGTGGTAGCTGGGTACCTGGGATTATTGAAAAAGAGACTCAGTGAGATTGGCGTAGAAGCTCCCTTTTATGTAATGCAGTCAACTGGCGGTATGCTTTCGGCTGAGGAGGTTGCTGAGACGCCCATAGAGATAGTTGAATGCGGACCAGCAGCGGGAGTCGTGGGCGCGGCTTACCTAGCGCAGAAGCAGGGCATCATAAATCTCATCAGCCTAGATATAGGCGGCACCACCTGCAAAGCCTCCATTTGTGAGGAGGGGAAATACACCCGCTCTGAGGAATACGAGGTGGGTGCCGGGTTTCATCGAGCAAGCCGACTGCATAAGGGTAAAGGATATGTTCTTAGGGTTCCATCTATCGACATCGCTGAAATCGGTGCCGGTGGCGGTAGTATCCTCTGGCTGGATAAAGGTGGACTGCTTAGGGTTGGACCAAGGAGCGCTGGAGCATCTCCAGGACCAGCTTGCTATAACCAAGGTGGTGAGGAGCCAACGCTAACTGATTGCTACGTGGTGCTCGGCTATCTTAATCCCAATTGTCTTCTGGGAGGTGACTTGAAACTGAATCCAGAGAGGGCTTACCGAGCGATTGAGGACAGGATAGCTAGACCGCTCGGGATGGACATTATTGAGGCAGCCTACGGGGCATATCGCATCGCCAATTCAGATACAGGACGAGCAATAACCTCGGTCTCTTCCGAGAGAGGGAGAGACCCGCGCAAATTCTCCCTCGTCGTCTTTGGGGGTGCCGGAGCCCTCCATGGGGTGGAGGTAGCAAGAGAACTGGGGATAAAGAGGGTCATCATACCCCCATCTGGGGGTATGTTCAGCGCCTTTGGGCTCTTGTGTGCCGATGTTGAACATTACTACGTCCGAGCCATTGACCATATCTTGGGTAAGTCAGCAATCTGGAATATGGAAACGGCTCTAGCAGATATGACTAAGGAGGCCTTCGCCACCGCGGTAGCACACGGCTACAATAAGAGCGAGGTTCGCATCGAGCGATATGTTGACCTCAGGTACAGGCAGCAGGCATCAGAGCTGTCCATCCCCGTTCCAGATGGGAAGATTGATGAGGACAAAGTTCAATTCTTGCAAGAGGCTTTTGATGATGAGCACCTGAAGACATTCGGACACAATATGCCCGGCACCCCGCTGGAAGTGGTTACCTTGAGGCTGGTATCCAAGGTCTATGTTCCCCGCCCGCCTCTAGCTAGCTTGATTGATAGGACCAAGAAATTTACCCAAAAGGCGGGGCAGATAAGAAAGGCTTACTTTGGGGAAAAGTATGGGCGATTAGATACGCCCGTCCTGACGATAGAGGAACTGGGGACAAGCCCAAGAATCGGACCATTACTGCTCGATACTTATGATACCACCATAGTCGTTCCCCCCGTCTGTAACATTATTTTGTCAACAGAAGGAAGCCTGGAAATCAATATCAAGCAGGAGGTTTGTCGTGGCTAAGGACAGAGAAATTGATGTCGTCACTATGCACCTGATTAGCAACCTCATATACTCGCTAGTGGATGAGATGACGTTAACAGTAGTGCGCACCTCTTTCTCGCCACTAGCCAGAGACTCGTTTGACTTCCAGTGTACGCTTTGCAAGGCCAATGGAGAAATAATCCTTGAGGGTGAAGGCTCTATGTTACATTCACTGGCATATGCTGGCATCATTAACGCTATCCTCAAAAAATACGGTGATGCCATCCACCCCGGTGATATTTTTCTGGACAATGACCCTTACGCTGAGGGCTCCCACCTTCCCGATGTTTATCTGGCGAGGCCAATATTTGTCAACGGAGGGCTGGCAGCGTGGTCCTGTTCCGGCGGGCACCAGATAGACGTGGGTGGAAGAATTCCGGGCAGCTGCGCCTGCGATTCCACGGAAATATACCAAGAAGGACTCAGGATACCGCCAGTGAAACTATTTGATAAAGATGCCCCGGTAAAGGACATCTTTGATATACTCAAGGCTAACTCGCGCGTTCCTGAGGTGCTAGTTGGCGACCTGTTATCGCATCACGCCGCCTGCTATATTGGTGAGAAGCGTTTTATGGATCTGGTAGAGGCATACGGGTGGGAAACCCTTCGCCTGTATTTAGATGAACTACTTGATTATGCCGAGAGGAGAACAAGGGATGAGCTAAGAAACCTGCCTGAAGGTAGCTATGAGTTCACCGATTACATGGATGACGACGGGTTTGGAGAGGGTCCCATCCCGATACATATCAAGATTACCATTGCGGGGGACACCATCACCTATGATTTTACCGGCACGTCCCCTCAGGTGAAGGGGGCATTGAACAATCCGATAGCAACAACGAAAGCTATGGTTCTCATCGCCTTCAGACTTCTGTTAAGCTACGATATCCCCCGCAACAGCGGGGTGTGGCGCCCGGTAAGGCTAATATTGCCTGAAGGCACCGTGGTTAACCCAAAGCCGCCTGCGGCAGTAGCAGGAAGAGGATTGACACTGTCACGTATTGTGGATACCTTGATGGGGGCGGAGGCAAAAATAGCCCCTGACAAGATGCCAGCCTGTGAGTGCGGTTCAGATTATCTCCTCTGCCTGGGTGGTAGGGACAACGAGGGTGACTACACTATTCTTGTGGAGACCATCTGGGGCGGCTGGGGAGGACGCCCATTTGCTGATGGACCAGAATTCAATACGCCTATCCTTCTGGACGGCGCCAACCAAAGCTGTGAATTAAACGAAAGAATTTACCCCTTCATCTATAACCAGTACGGATATGTACCGGATACAGAGGGAGCCGGGAAATACCGAGGCAGCCTGTCCCTCATCCGGGAATGGGAGTTCGTCGGTATTGAAGGAACTGCCCAGCTCCGTGTCGACCGAACACGCACCCAACCCTGGGGTGTTCAGGGCGGGTACCCGGGAGCCTTCTCCCAGACAATCTTGAATCCAGGACGCGAGAATCGTGAGCTAGGTAAGGTTACCATACCCCTGAAGAAAGGAGACGTTATCCGCTTGAGGACAGCGGGAGCCGGTGGCTGGGGTAGCCCCTTCGAGCGAGAGCCAAATATGGTGCTGAACGACGTGCGCAATGAAAAGATAAGCATTAAGCGGGCTAGAGAAGTTTATGGCGTTGTGATAGACGAAAAGACCATGAAGGTAGATATGGCTGAGACTCAAAAATCACGGGAAAGCTTGAAGAAAAAGCAATGATAGCAGGCTCTCGTAAGAGTCATCAATATCAGCCTCAAAACGGAGAGAGTTATGAGTCTTGAAGTTCTAGAAAAGCTGGGGAAAGCAATTTTGGAGTATGACAGAGAAGAGGCGGCAAAGTGGGTGAAAATGGTGGTTGCAGAAAAGATAGACGCCTCCAAAGCCATTGATGTCATGACCACGGCAATCAGAGAGGTAGGCAAGGGTTTCCGCGGGGGTGATCTTTTTCTCCCTGATTTCATAGAGATGTCTATTTTTAGACAGAAATAGTTGTGGGAAGGAGGTGAGATTTATAAGGTATTTGATTGCGTTTCAAGCTACAAAGATAACAAATAAGGAGGAAATAAATGAATAGCAGGAAGTTGTTAGTTGTAATGGTATTATTGCTGTTGGTAAGTTTGCTTGCTGCTGCCTGTGCTAAACCAGCGCCGGTACCAGCCCCAGCACCAGCGCCGACACCGGCACCCGCACCCCAGCCATCTTTGCCTGAAGTATACTGGACTTATGTCACGAGTGAGGCGACGCGCCAAGAGTGGAATGTTGCAATAACGGCAGTGCTCACTGACAATGTTCGGGCGCGTACGAATGGTAAGTTTAATATCGTGCTCTATCTCGCCGCAGAGATGGGAATCTCAAATCAGGCTCTTCCAAAAGCCGTTTCCACAAGGGCCATTGATATGGGATGGCACGCTCATGGCCACATCGCTGGTATATACCCCCATCTAAATGTTTACTCTTTGCCTTTTCTTGTGGGCCAGGATGTCATCGCTGATGGTAAGAAGATTGAATCCGCTATACACAAGATTACGGAGCGGGAATTCAGTAAGCAGGGAGTTAGTCAAGGCGCGTTCTTTGCTCAGACTCCAGTTCAGCTGATATCTAAGAAACCCATAGAAGACTTGTCTGATCTCAAGGGTCTAAAAGTAAGAGCTTGGGATGAGAATACTTCAGCCATCGTTAAAAGCCTAAAAGGCGAGCCTGTCGTTATGCCGGTGACTGAGACATATCCAGCGGTGCAGCGCGGTGTAATAGACGCTGTTTTAACCGGTGTTCCAGCAATGTTTACGCAGTCGTTACAAGAACAGGCTAAGAAACTGTACATCATCAACCTCGCCCCGGCCTTCGTTTACATTCTGTATAATAATGATTCTTATAAGGCTTTGCCTAAAGAATACCAAGACATTCTTCTTGACGAGTTTAAACTCTTAGAGAAGCGGGCCGTTGAAGCTCAACCTGCTGCCGATAAGAAGTCTGTTGACCAAATGGTTGCTGCTGGAGTTGAATTGATTACTCCGCCTGCAGATCAAATGCAAAGGGTAAGAACACAAGTTAAACCTATTTGGGAAACATGGGCTGCAGGCGGTCCTCTTAACAAAGAAGCATACGATGCAACTATGAAAGCTTTTGGTTACTAGCCGGTATGGAGTAAAGAGCTTGGCTCAGCATTGATTTAGGCAGTTAAAGTCAATTGGTAAGGTTTCTCCGGCGCTTACAAAGGTAAGCGCCGGAGAGAATACAGAAGTTATTGCCAGGAGACGGTAATGAAATATACTAAGTTAATTCGCGTTCTTGCTCTTGCTGTCAGAGAATTTAGTGCTATGGTAAGCATGAGCGGCGGCGGAGTATTTGTTTTTTTAATGACCTTGCTTATAAGCGTAGATGTGCTTGGGCGAGCCGTAAGAAAGCCAACCTACGTTGCGATAGAGATGTCAGGATACCTGCTAGTTGGTATCGTGTTCTTAGGCTTGGCTTATACCCAAAGAAGGGGGCAGCATATTAGTATTGTTATGTTAACTGACAAGCTCCCTTTGAAAAAACGCCGAGCTCTGAAGATTGCTACTCTAATTCTGAGTGCAATCTTCATCATTTGGCTTACTTGGTTTACCTTTGGACCTGTCTTGCAGAACTATCGTCTAAAAGCTATATCACTGACTCTGGTACATACTCCACTTTGGATTCCCTACGCTTTTATTCCCTTAGGTTTAGGCATGCTTGCCATAGAGCTGATAAGCGAAATAATTGAAGAAATAAGATGCAGAAAAGTTACCAGGGAAACAGAAGTAAGACAAAGGCAAGACCGTTTGAATCAAAAGTAACTATTGCTATAAAGTAGATTCGGAGATTGAGAGGGGAGGGAAAAGCGTAATGGGTGATCCAATCGTAATTGGTATTGTTAGTTTTACAGTGCTTTTGGTGTTAATGCTTGTCAGTGTGCCGATTGCGGTTTCTCTAGCGATGGTGGCAGTGGTTGGCTATTTCGTATTTGCGGGTAGGGGTATTGGTCTCTTGGCTCTAGTTCCTTTTGATACTCTGAACAGTTTTGTTTTGACTGCAATCCCGCTTTATGTTTTTATGGGTGAAGTTCTCGTGCATTGCGGAGCCTCAGAAATGCTTTATCGTGGCACCAGCAAGATGCTGGCTTGGGCCCCTGGAGGTTTACTTCACTCTAATGTGGGCGCTTGCGCTTTGTTTGCGACTATCTCTGGTTCAAGTCCTGCTACTGCCGCTGCTGTCGGCGCAGTGGCGTATCCAGCACTAGCCCAGCGAAAATATGATACAAAACTCACTCTCGGCTCTTTAGCCGCCGGTGGGACTCTGGGGATACTTATTCCGCCAAGTATCTCACTCATCGTCTATGGCATGTTAGCTGAAGCTTCAGTAGGCAAGCTCTTTGCCGGTGGGGTGATACCCGGCATTCTTCTCAGTATAATATTTATGACCTATATTGCAATCAGAGTAATAGGCAACCCACAATTGGCGCCCAAAGAAGAAGCCTTCTCGTTCAAGAGAGCCCTCTCTGGTCTGAAGGATATCTGGCCTATAGCGATTCTGATGTTGATTGTATTGGGTGGAATATTTGGTGGTTTGATGACGCCGACAGAATCAGCAGCGATAGGAGCTTCCGCCGCTTTAATTTTAGCACTAGGGTTTCGTCGGTTAACATGGCAAGTTTTGCGAAAATCTCTCGTTAGTTCTATTGAGATTACTTGTATGGTTCTCTTCATTGTGCTCGCAGCCAGTATGCTTGCTAGCTTTCTTGGTCGGATGCGTGCTCCAGAGGCCTTTTCCACACTTATACTTGATGCAAACTTGCCCGCAATGGCAATACTCTTACTAATCTACCTCCTTTATCTGTTCTTAGGTTGCTTCATCGATGGCATATCAATGATGGTATTAACATTGTCTACGATACTACCGGTAGTAACCGCTTTGGGATTTGACCTTATATGGTTTGGAGTAATATTAACGGTACTGATTGAAGTGGGCATGTTGACACCCCCGATGGGTATAAATCTCTTTGTTCTGCAAGGCATTTCAGGAAGAAGTCTGACCGAGGTGGTCTCTGGTTCGGTGCCCTTTTTCTTGCTAATGCTGGTTGGAATCGTTCTGTTTACCATTTTCCCGTCACTGATTCTGTGGCTGCCTACAGTCCTTTTTGGAAGTTAGCATATTGCCAAAAGAATCTGTGCCGGCTTTGTATCCCGTCAATCAGCGGAGAGAGGGTTACCCAGTATTGTTAAGGAGGAGGTCAATGAGACTATCGGAAAGAATGGCCCGCTTAGGCACGGAGACTGCTTTCCAAGTCCTAGCCAAAGCCCAAGCTCTTGAGGCGAAGGGAAAAGATATCGTCCATTTTGAAATTGGCGAGCCAGATTTTGATACCCCGGCCAATATACGCCAGGCGGCAAAGGAAGCGCTGGATAAAGGTTACACTCACTATTGCAACTCGCAGGGGTTGATGTCACTACGGGTTGAGATTGCTAAACAGATAGAAAAGACGCGCGGTGTTCCCGTAGAACCGGAACGCGTTGTCGTCACGCCGGGCGCCAAGCCCATCATGTTTTACGCCATTCTGGCGCTTCTTGCCCCGGGAGATGAGGCCATATACACTAACCCTCTCTACCCTATTTACGAATCAATGATCAACTTTACCGGGGCCACAGCGGTACCTGTTTTACTGCGCGAGGAACTTGATTTCCGTTTTGACGTGGAGGAGCTAAAGTCAAAGGTCACCCCACGCACCAAGCTTATCGTCCTTAATTCACCACACAATCCAACCGGGGGTGTTTTAGACGAAAGCGATCTCCGCGCCATAGCAGAGATTGCTCAGAAAAATAACAACATTACCGTTTTTTCCGATGAGGTCTACGAGGACATCATTTACGAAGGAAAGCACTGTAGCATTGCTAGCCTGCATGGTATGCTTGACAGAACAATTCTACTCAGTGGCTTTTCCAAGACCTATGCCATGACCGGCTGGCGCCTTGGCTATGCGGTGATGCCTCCAGGATTGGTGCAGGCGGTAGTGCGTCTGATTACCAATAGCGTCTCCTGTACAGCACCTTTCATTCAGTATGCCGGAATTGAGGCGCTCACCGGGCCACAGGACAGCGTTCCCAAGATGGTAAACGAGTTCAAAAAGAGGCGGGACCTGATTGTGGACGGATTAAACCAAATCCCGGGTATTAGCTGCCGCCGGCCTAAGGGAGCTTTTTATGTCTTCCCTAATGTGAAAGCATTGGGGATGGATTGCAGCCGTCTCGCTGATTATCTCTTGTATGAGGCAGGGGTGGCCGTGCTCCCCGGAACGCATTTTGGCAAGTATGGAGAAGGCTACATTAGATTATCCTACGCTACCTCTCAAGAGAATATTAAGAAGGGTCTAGAGAGGATAAGTTCAGCATTAGCGAAAAGCGCCAACACATCAGTAAGGTAGGTTGGGGGTATGCCCGCTAATCCTTCTTAGGTTGGCGACTTTAATATTGAGGGAAGGAGTCATTGATGATGGAGCGAAAAACTCTTTACCCGTTTTTAAACACCCCTGCTGTGCTAATCGATTTGAATAGGTTGGAGGCGAATATCAGAGAAATGACTCAGTTTGCTACTGAGGCAGGGGTTAAACTTAGACCACATATTAAAGTTCATGGGAGTGTTTCAATAGCCAAAATGCAAATCGAGGCTGGCGCATGTGGCATAGAGGTAGGGAGTGTGGGGCAAGCAGAAATTGCAGTAGAACAGGGAATTTATGATATCGTTGTTGCTCAGCCCGATTATTATGGCGGACCCAAAGGGGAAATGCTAAAAAAACTCCTGAACCAACCACAGTGCAAACTTATTCTCGTGTTTGATATGTTGGAGCAAGCTGAGATTGTTTCCCAACTTGCTCTTACACTGGACAAGAAGATTCCTGTGCTTATTAAAGTTGATTTAGGTGGAAACCCCCGCTTTGGGGTACTCCCTGGTGAACCCCTCTTGAAGTTAGCGAGGGAATTCCAGCAACTTCCAGGTATTGAGCTAAAAGGTATTTATGGACATGAAATGGGGGCAAAACCAACGCCAGAGGGCAGGGATGAGAAGGCTCTGGAAGCCGCTAACATCATGGCCGAAAATGCGAGAATGCTAAGAAAAGAAGGTATCACAGCCGATCATGTCACCGTGGGCTCCTCACCCACGTTCCGTTCTACATGCCGCTTAATAAAAGAAGGTAAATTCCCCGAGATAACGGAGATTCACCCGGGGCAGTGTGTTATTGGTGACATCATGTATATGAGAGCGGGAGGCAATACAAGAGAAGCCTGCGCTGCCACCGTGCTGGTTACCGTGACGAGCACCTCACGACCGGATTTGGCGGTAATCAATGCCGGATACAAGACATTTGGTGCCGACTCTCTTATTGCGTATCGAGATGCCCCGGGTTTCTTCTGGAATGGCAGGCCTAGTTTCGGCTCTGTCCAAGGGCGTCCTGACTTATGGTTAGGGCGCTTATCTGCCGAAACCGGATGCCTTTACTATATGGACCAACAAAAAAAAATAAGCTTCGGCGAACAGTTGGAAATTGTGCCCAACAATGCTACCATAGCCATCAACATACAGAGCCAGATATATGGGGTAAGAAACGGGGTAGTTGAGCTAATCCTTTGATTACCTGATAATAAGAATGATTAAGGATGAAAAATCATATTAAAAGGCATCTATGATAATCGGGGCTAAGTTAAACGGAGGGCAAGATTAAATGATTCTTGGCAACGGCGATTTCAAATATGAAAGATTAGATGGATGGTTGAAGATGCCTGAGAACTTTACTTTTGGGAACGCATCTTCAGGTATACCAGCCGGACCAGCAGGTGTTGCAGTTGATTCTAAAGACCGCGTATTCATATTTTGTAGAGGAAACCACCCCGTCTTGATTTTTGATAAGTGTGGCGATTTTATCTCATGCTGGGGCGAGGGACAATTTCCAGGTGCCCATGGAATTTATATCGGAACTGATGATGCAGTATACCTAACTGACTACCAAATGCATACAGTAACTAAACATAAAGCAAATGGAGAGCTTGTATGGATCCTAGGAAAGAAGTATGTAGGTATACCACCTGTTGTTGGCAAACCGTTTTGTATGCCTACAAGATTAGTTGTTGGACCTACAGGAGATATGTTTGCTTCTGATGGTTACGCTAACTTTTTTGTGCATAAGTTTTCTTCTGACGGCAAATTAATAAAGACATGGGGTGGACCGGGGCATGAGCCTGGACGACTGCAGTGGCCTCATAGTCTAGACATCGATCAGTATGGAACAATATATGTATGCGACCGTGAGAATGATCGCATACAGCTGTTTGATTCAGATGGCGGGTTACTACAAGTATGGTCTGATTTTATGAATCCTCAAGGAATTTATGCAGATCGAAAAAAGGATATCCTCTATATAATAGAAAGTCAAGTTCAGGCTGTAGCAAGACCACAAGATAGGTCTAGAGTATCCATTCGGGACTTACAGGGTAAAATAATCTCTATGTGGGAAGGAAGAGAAAGTGAAGGAAAAGGTGTATTAGAGACATGCCATGATATCTGTGTAGATTCCCGCGGAGATATTTATATCGCTGAATTAAACGATTACCCTCGTGTTTTAAAGTTCGCTCGAATAAGATAACGAGAATAACATTGCCAAATTAAAAGTACCTAAAAATAATGAATTTAGATTCGGTGGTATTTTAGAATATGCAACATCTAATCAAATCAAAGCATTATCACGTAATATAAAAATACAATTTAAAGGAGTAGTTGTTATGGCAATAGAATCTCACCCAGTAAAACGGATCAAAGTTGATAATTTCACTGAGGGAGGAATCGTAGGTCCCAGCTTAACTATGCTCGGACCATTAGAGAATGGAGGAATTCTGGAAGTTAAGACCGCTCCAGGGTGTTGGGGGCCAATGATAACCCCAAGTTTTCAAGGAGCTCACGAAGTGACCCAACCAGTAGCTGTTGTTGGAGCTAAGATCGGTGATGCTATCGCACTCAAAATAAAAAGCGTTAAGGTTACTTCATTAGCTGCCGCCTCAGGAGTAGATGCCCCAATTGAAGGTAGATATACCGGAGATCCATTCGTTGCTAGAAAGTGTCCAGGCTGCGGCACTGAGAACCCACCTACAAGAATCGAAGGTATTGGTCAAGCAGCAATTAGGTGTAAGAAATGTGGAGCTGAAGTTGCACCCTTCAAAGCTACACATGGTTATACTATTGTTTTTGACCATTCTAAAAGTGTTGGACTCACTGTAGGGCAAGAAGCAGCTAATGACATTGCTAAGCAAGCTTCAAAATTTTCAAGTTTGCCAGAGAAATCGAAACAAAACTGCATTCTCGTTTTCGCACTAGCCAATATGCCTGGAGTTGTTGCACATTTACGGCCATTCATTGGTAATATGGGAACACTGCCGGCTATAGATATGCCTGTATCCCATAATGCTGGGGACTTCGGATCATTCTTAGTTGGTGCCCCGCACCGATTTGCTATTTCTAAGGAGCAATTAGAGTTCAGAACCGATGGGCACATGGACATGGATTCGGTGAGAGAGGGAGCAATACTCATCTGTCCGGTCAAAGTTGATGGTGGCGGCATATATGTTGGTGATATGCATGCCATGCAAGGAGATGGTGAAATTGCTGGCCATACTACTGACGTCAGCGGTGAAGCTATTTTTGAGGTTCATTTGATAAAGAACCTAAATTTGGAAGGTCCAATACTTCTACCTCCGGAGGAAGATCTGCCCATATTGGCTAAGCCTATCAAACAGACTGAAGCGAAGGCTGTCCAAGCGCTTGGCAGTAAATATGGACAACAAATCCTCGAAAAAACAGCTCCAGTACAAGTAATAGGAACTGGTCCTAATCTTAATGAAGCTGTCACCAATGGGGTTTCGCGCGCCGCTAAACTATTTAAGATGCCCGTGGATGAAGTTAAGAACCGTGTCACTCTCACTGGAGGTGTTGAAATAGGCAGGCTGCCGGGAACTGTGACAGTTACGTTGCTCGTGCCATTAACAACCCTTGAGGAACTGAGGTTAGCTAATCTAGTCAAGGGACAGTACAAGCTCTAGCTATTAAATGAGACCAGATCTTAGGTTATAGGAAACATACAGAAATGGCTAAATATACAAATGCCGAAAGAGTCTTCCGAGCTCTTCAGAGAAAAGAGCCAGATAGAGTACCGCATTTTGAGATAATCATAGACCCAAAGGTCAGAAATGACATACTACCAGGTTCGAGCTACGAGAAATTTGTAGATTTTATGGATATAGATGCTCTGGTAAACCATGAGCGTGATATGATTGCAGAAGAGGTTATAAGCGGCAACCCCAGAGTGATTCGTGATGAGTGGGGTGTGGTTAAACGTTACACTCGAGAGTATGCACCTATACCCATAGAATCAGAAGCTCCGATAAAAATAGAGCAAGATTTGGAAAGATACAAACCGCCTAACCCGGATGAAGAACGCCGCTACGATCAATTGCGGCGGTGGGCTAGTCTGTACAAAGGAGAAAGAGCAATTATCGCTATGGTTCTTGAGCCCAGCACTGTTGTGAGCGACATAATGGGGTTCTCAAATTGGCTGACGTGTTTTTATAGTAAACCTGAATTAGTAAAATGTGTGAATCAAATCGTCCTTAATTATAAGTTGCGTTACATAAATAATGCTATATCGGCTGGCGCCGATATAGCTTGGATTGGTGGTGATTGGGCTTATAAGAATGGCCCCATGTTTTCAATAGAGCACTTCAATCAGTTTGTATACCCCGCTTTTAAGGCATGCGTGGATGAAGCCAAAAAACGAGGTGTCTACGTATTGCAGCATTCCGATGGAAATTGTTGGTCATTTCTAGACAAGATTATTAAGGCTGGGGTAGACTGTTTCCATCCCATAGATCCCTTGGCTGGCATGGATATTGGTGAAGTAAAGCAAAAATACGGTAGTAAACTATGTTTAATGGGTAATGTAAATTGCGCTACTACATTGACAACCGGAACGTTAGAAGAGGTACGAAATGAAACTAAAGAAGTCATCCGCAAGGCAGGCTATGGTGGAGGACTAATCGTTAGTTCGAGCAACTCAATACATCAGTCAGTTAAACCAGAGAATTACGTTGCCATGCTGGAGACCATCCACAAGTACGGCACGTACCCCCTGGAAAGACACTTCGACAATCTAGTTGTCCCCGGAAGCGGGAAATGGTCGTGACTCGTCCAACCTTGATCTGCTCCCCGAAAACTGTACCAGACAGAGTGAGACTTTTGTGGGATAATCACACATTGACAGGAGGGTTATTCCATGAAGAGTTCACGGTACACGGCGGAGCAGGTGGCCTTCGCCATG
>Ga0105152_10000179_pt1 | contig 16193 bp, 14 predicted proteins | sample LakBais05cmmetaG_FD_81534 | JGI IMG/M metagenome (GOLD analysis project Ga0105152, IMG submission 81534) | Lake sediment microbial communities from Lake Baikal, Russia to study Microbial Dark Matter (Phase II) - Lake Baikal sediment 0-5 cm | ecosystem: Environmental > Aquatic > Freshwater >...
ATGCGATTTAAGGTCATTTTCAATGGTTTCGTCCCACTTTAATACGAAGAAAATCTCGAACTAACCTTTTTGCAGTGGACTCATAAATAGGTGAACTTTGAATGATCAAAATACAGGGATTTACAGCAATTTTGGTTCACATCTTTGCGCAGTACCCTGTAAGCGAAGGGTTATCCCGCCGCTCTCCCGGGCTCACGCCCCCGCCTGTGGCCAACACTTCGCAGCGGGATATCGGCCACCAGGCGTTGGGACCGTCCATCCTGGGCTACATTGATGGTCACTGCCGTAGGGTCAATTTCAATATGGCGCGAGATGGTTTCAATCAGATCGTCTTTCAACGAATCCAATTCTGCCGGCGTTAGATCAGTGCGGTCATGGATCAACACCAATTGCAAACGTTCTTTGGCGCTGTTAGCGCTCTTCTTGCGTCTAAAAAGAAAAGCCATAATTACTTCCTTCCCAGGAGACGCTGTAACAGATTTTGTGATTCAAGGTCCATAAAAGGTAACTGCTCCCCCATCAACCGCCGGGCAATATTCTGGAACGCCTGTCCGGCTTTGCTTTTAGCATCCAGCGCCAACGGTTGTCCTCTATTGGACGCCACGATAACATTCTCATCTTCGGGAACAATACCAATCAGTTCAACCGCCAACAAGTCGAGTACATCCTCGACCGAAAGCATATCACCGCGTTTCACCATGGCTGGATCCAGCCGGTTTATTACCAGTGCCGCCGGACCCTTCTCCTCGGCGTCGAGCAGGCCAATCACCCGGTCTGCATCGCGCACCGCCGAAACTTCGGGGATGGTCATTACTATCACGCGGTCGGCGGCGGCAATTGCATTCTTGAAACCGCGTTCAATCCCTGCCGGGGAATCGATAATGATCCAGTCTACTTCCTGGCGCAGTTCATCACACAGGCGCACCATGTCACTCGGCGAAACGGCAGTCTTATCGCGCGTCTGGGCCGCCGGGATGAGATACAGTTCGGGCAGGCGCTTGTCGCGGATCATCGCCTGGCGTAAGCGGCATCGGCCCTCGATCAAATCCACCAGATCGTAGACAATGCGATTTTCCAGGCCCAAAACCACATCCAGGTTGCGCAGACCGATATCGGCATCAATACAGGTCACTTTCTGCCCGCGCGAAGCCAGCGCTACGCCTATATTCGCCACCGCAGTGGTTTTACCAACCCCGCCCTTTCCAGAAGCTATTGTCACTACTTTTGCTGTCATCTCACCGTCCTGTCAATTCCTGCCAGGGTTCTGCCACCAGTTGACCATCTTTCAGGCAGGCTACCTCCGGCTGGCTTTTGCCATGTTTCTTCGGCGAGACGGCGATCTCACCGGCAATGCGCAACTGCGTTGGTGCCAACTCCAGCGCGCAAACAACCGCCTTCTCGTCTCCCTGTGCGCCGGCATGGACAACCCCGCGCAACCGCCCCCAGACAATCACACTGCCTCCGGCAACAATCTCTGCGCCCGGGTTGACATCCCCCATCACCACGACATTTCCTTCAAAAAGTACTCGTCCGCCGGAGCGGAGCGGACCCTTGACCCATTTGGCCGCATCTACGGGCAACTCCTCAGCCGCTTCCCGGACATCAACCGGGCGAGGCATCGAGAGGCGGGTGGCCAGCCCGAGGTTCTGGGCGGTCGTCTCGGTGACAGGCGATTCGCTCAAGACCGCCCACAACGCTATACCGCGTTCCGAGAGCTGGTCGCGCAGAGCTGATAATTCGGCTACCCGCAACTCATTTGCGCCCACATTTATTGCCACACGCGCCCCCTGAAAGAACGAGGAACGCTCGTCTACGTTTTTTACGAAGGCAGATGCCAGGTCCGGCCAAGCCGCGCCGCCAAGTGTTATCAGCAGACCATCCCGGATGCCTTTTATCTGAATCAAGGAAGGCGTCTCATCCATAATTCCCGAAATTATACTGCTTTTTGATGGGAGAGATGTAAAGTGATGAGGCTTTCAAAATAAGCCTGCAACCAGATTGGTTGCAGGTGTATCCCTTAATACTCGGTGACGGGCCTGATTCCTATCGGCGGATAGATTTGCCCGGGGACCGGCGGCATGGGGTTGTAGACCCAGTCCACTTCCACCACCCCGGCCTTGACTCCACCCACACGGCGGAGACCCTGATACTTTCCCCGCAGCAAAACATCTTCCATTGTTAACGCCATGCTGAAGATGGCCAGGTCCGCCCCGGCCGGGATAGCTTCCAACTCGTCTGTGTAGACCGAGGTGGAGAACAGCACGTGCTGCGCGTCCAGGCTCTGGGTCTGGATGGCCGGGATGATGACCGGGTAGCCGTCCTCTCCAACATAGGATAGAAATTTCAGGTTGTCAATCTTATCCACGAAGGCGCGCGTCCAACAGTTGAGCACGGGCTTCTCACCCGGTTTGCGTCCCAGCGTGCGCGCCAGCATGGTCTGGATGGCGGCGAAGATGATCTTATTCATCGGCAGCGGTGCTTTGCCGGTGTGCAAGACCAGGTCCATGTAGTAGACCGTATGGACGCCGAAATAGGCGTTATAACGGAACATGGGGATATTGTTGTAGTAGTCGTATTCCTGGCCTTCTTTGGCAAAGCGCGTATATGTGGCTTTGCCCCGCATCAAGTTCTTATCCAGGCTCATAATGAGGAAACCAATCTTGGGATTGGAGAGAACGTGCTTCTTCGACATTCCCTCGGTGAACTGCCCGAAGCACATTTGCGCCGGTCCACAAGCCATCAGCGAGGAGATGAGCGTCACGTGCGGCAGGCCAGCGGGGGTCACTGTGGCGAGCAGGCCCACTTTCATTGCCGGTTGTGTGCTCTGGATGTCTTCTGCGGAAAAGGTTGTGAATGATTGTCGAGTATTCATGGTAAGCTCCTATAGCGGCTCGACCGCGCGGGTTGCGCCGGTGGCAAGGATGAGGTCTGGGCGGAGGCCGGAAGCCTTCGCAATTTGCTCGCAGCGCGCCAGTTCGTCGGCAGTCATGAGCGGAGTCTGAGCATAGGCCCACTCCATTCCCAGACGTTTATACTGGTCACGGCACAGGTTGTTGAAGGCGCACAGTTCCCAGCGGGAAACGCTCCCGTTCAGTGTATCAGCCAGGTAACGGCCTACAGCCCGTAAATTTTCTTCCGAGGTCGTTGCGCCAGGGATGAGCGGGGTGCGGATCCATAATTCGAATGGCCGGGTCTGGGCGCGGCGGTAATCCCGAATGTAGACGAGATTCTCCAGGATTTGCTTGTTGGAAACGCCGGTGAACTCATGGTGGAGAGCCGGGTCATTTAGTTTCAGATCGAACAACACCAGGTCGGTAAAGGGCAGGAGAAGGTCAAGTGTATGAGTCGAGGTCAGGCCGCAAGTATCGAGGGCGGTAGCGATACCCTGCTCTTTCAAACCGCGCAGGAGCGCTTCAGCGAAATCCGGCTGGAAGGTTGGTTCGCCGCCAGAAAGGGTCACCCCGCCGCCGGATTTCTCGCCCCCTGAGAAGGCGGGAACTTCGTAATACGCTCGGTCTTTTAGCAGTTCGACCAGCAGTCCCTCCACCGATACCGTTCTGCCAATGGTCTCAAGCGCCGCGGAGGGACAGGCCTCAGCGCATTTCCCACAGGCCTGACAGCGCGCCCGGTCAATGAGCAGGCCATTGTCTGTCATCGTAAGGCAGCCATTGGGACAGGCTTCGATGCAGGTGCGGCAGTCCAGACAGCGAACGGCAAACCACTGCGTCTGCATCCGGCTGGAGATGCTCTCCGGGTTGTGGCACCAGGCGCAGTGCAGGGGACAGCCTTTGAAGAAGACCGTCGTGCGGATTCCGGGACCGTCCTCGGTGGAGAGGCGCTGGAGGTGCAGGATCTGACCAGTGATCATTTCATTTGATGGCTTTCACGGGCGATGATCTCGTTCTGGAGTTCGCGCCCGATGGAGGTGAAGTAGGCGTTGTAACCGGTGACACGCACCAGCAAATGGCGGTAATTTTCCGGGTGTTTTTGGGCGTCGCGCAGCAGACCGGCGTCAATCAGGTTGACTTGCAGCGCCGTACCGCCATTCTCGATGTATCCGCGCAGGAAGGCCTTGAATTTCTGGCGGTGTTCGGGGTCACGCAGGATGGACGGGTTGAAGGTCATGGTGTGACTGCCACCGTTGGGCAGCACGTTCAGGTAATCCTCCCAATCTCCTTTACCGTCCGCGGCCTTGCCGCCCAAAACCTTGCCTACCGAATTGACATTAGCAGTCGGACCGTTGATGTCCGCGCCGTTGGATGGACACAACGCGTTCGACAGGAATTTGCCCTGTGGACGACCGTCCGGGCTGGCAGGCAGGATGAAGGAGTCGGCCACCCAGTAGTTCCAGGACAACATCCCGGGGCGGAACTGGCGACCGGTAGACTGCGTCTTGTACTTCCAGGTTTCCTCGGTCCACAGTTCCATCACCTGACACGCCAGCGCGTCAGCGGTGTCCTCGTCGCGGCCATATTTGGGAGCCTTGTGCAGGGCGCGCGCTTGCAAGACCTCGTGCCCGACCCAGTTATCCTTGAGCGCCTGGATGAGTTCCGCCAGTGTGCAGGCTTTCTGGTCATAGACCAGATACTTGACCGCCAGCAACGAATCCACAGTAGTAGCGTAGGTCACGGCCTCGATGGTGACGTAACCCAACTCCGCGCCACCTTCGTTGATATCAAGTCCCTTCTGGGCACAAGCTTTGACCAGACAGGAAACATATGGCGTCGGTGCGAAACGCGCACGGATGGACTCAGACCGCTCGTAAAGTTCCACGATGCGGCGGATGATGTGGCGGATTTGAGCGGCGTAGGCTTCCCAGAATTGCTCCCAGGTATGGAATTGGGTCGCGTCGCCGGTATCCCCGCCCCGACGGGTGGGAGGGTCGGTTTTGCCGGTCATACCATCCGTAAAAGGAACCAAATCATAACCGCCGGTCAGGGTCAATTCAACTGCCTTGAGCAGGTTCAGATTGGCGTCCACCGTGCCGGAGCGGTCGTTGCCAACCATCGTGTTTTCCAGACAACCAACCGGGGCATAGTCGAACACATTGTTCTCGTTGATGAGGTCCGGCACGCCGGATTTCCTGGCCTGGAGCATCATCCCTGCCATCGAACGTTCATCGAAGTTAAGCAGGAAGGGCGACCCCTGGCTGGAGACGACCATCTCCACCACCCGGTCAAGCAATTTATCGGGTGCGCCGCGATGCAGGCGCACGTTGGGCTTGGGCTCCAGAATGGGCGACATCTCGTCAATCACGTCCAGCAGGATATAGGTCAGGTCGTTGGTCATGTCGCGGCCATTGGGCCCCAGTCCAGAAACGGTGAAGAGTTGGCCGAATCCAGCGGTGATGCCCTGGTTGCCGCCGGTGCGGATCATGCCGTCGTAAGCGGTGTTGCAGTGCATCCAAAAGCACTTCAGGATTTCCTTGCCAAATTCCAGGTCCATGCCTGCGCGGATGGATTTCTCCCACAGCGGGTACATGTACTGGTCGAGGCGGCCAAACGAGACGCCCGGGCCGGGGTAGTTTTCGTCGGACATGACCAGCATGTGGGTCAGCCACAGGGACTGCACAGCCTCCCAGAAATTCTGCGCCGGCTCCCAGGGGACGCGAGTCAAATTGTCGGCCATCTGATGCAACTCGACGCGGCGGGCGGGATTCGGGTCCGATTGCACCAGGCGGGTGCATTCTTTGGAGTACTCGGCGGCCAGGTCACGCGGCATGGTCGCAGCAGTCAACATTGCCCGCAACTGTCCGCCCTTTTTGCCGCGTTTCTCAGATTCAGGCAGCGCTGCATGGGTCGCTTCCAGTTCTGCATGGATGGCCTTCCAGCCTTCGCGGAGGATGCGCCTATAATCGGGGATGAGGTGGCCAGAGGTGGCGCCGGCGTTGCCGTAGCCGTGGTTGTGGAACCACAGCATGGCGGCCCGGGCGCCTTTCGGACCGTAAACCTGTTTGTCGCGTTCCTTCGTTTCTTTTTCGGTCAGACAGGAGGATGTCTGAATGTTAAAGCGCGCCCCAGCCAGCAGATCGCCCGGAAGGATTTCTCTGGGCAAGTAGCGCACCATGACTTCCTTATTGAACCAGGCACGGCGCTCCGGCAGGGACCACTTCCAGAAATCCGGAGACAGTGTCACGGGACGGGCTGCCTGGTTGAATGAAGAACGGAAGGTTTGCAAGAAGGCATACGTCTCCGGGACAATGTAGAATGAGAGTTCGTTGTACTGGAAGTCCCAGGGCGTGCCAGTAGTCCAAGAGGTGTATTCATTGTTCCAGGCACGCTCGACGCCCTGGAAATAATAATCGCGCAGCCATTGGATACGCGGGGAGATATTTACCGGCATTTTTATTGCATAGCGGGGTTTATCAAGCGTAACAGCAGTCATGAACGTTCTCCTTTCAGGTAGGCTTCTCCATGTTTGAGCATCTCAATCATTATGCTCCTGGCGCTATCTGCGTTCTGCCCCTCAAGGGCCTTGACCAGCCGGATATGGAACTGCCGGACTGTCTCAACGACCGGCGTCCCATAGTACTTGCGAAAGAACTCGCCGGTCAGACTGGTGTAGACTCCCTTGAAGGAATTGATGATCAGCGGGTAGACCAGATTGCCGGAAGCGATGGCAACCAAGAGATGGAAAGAGAAGTCGAGGTCGGTCAGGGCCTGGGGGTTATCACCGGCGGCTTGCTGCTCTTGAATCAGCATGGCGTGGAACTCGGTCATTTGTTCCGGCGTTCGGTTCAGGGCGGCCAGGCGGGCAGATTCGGTCTCGACGGTCAGGCGCATGTCAATCATGCTTTGCATGAAAGAAGGATCGAGTTTGCCGTTGTGGTAAGCCAGCAGGGACGAAAGGATCGCCAGCGAACCCGAGCGGCGGTAGTCGCTGACGTACACTCCCCGGCGCGGGACGATTTGCACCAACCCTTTGGCGTGCAAATCCACCAGCGCCTCGTGCAGCACCGGGCGGCTGACACCGATCCGGGCCGCGAAATCCCGCTCTGACGGTAGTCGCTCCCCGATTTTGAGTTCGCCGGAGAGAATCAATTCTTCCAGGCGGGCTATGCAGGCATCTTTCAGGCTCTGGATTTTTATCGGTTCGAGATTGTTTTGCACGTACGCTCCGGGAAAGTCTGGTAAAACCACCAGCCGTCAAGTCTAGTATAGCGCAACTTCATGGGAGATTCAAGTGGCTATTAATGCCCACTACTTTCAGCAAAGAAGCGCAGGGAGTGGCTAATTTTGTGGGCTAACCACTATCTTCACCACAGAGCTCACACACCTGCCCCGGACGCAGGTGTAGTGGGAGAGCACGGAGATTTACCTTCGTATTTGCTCTATGAACTCTCCCTGAAGGACACCGGGACGGCACGTGTTCTTGTCATCACCGTAGGAGGCCGTGGTGATGCTTTTAAGCCCACATCTTTCGCCACCCCGAAGCGCATAAAAACCTTCCCATGCAGACAAGCATCTGGTAAAATCAGCCCCCGGAGCGTTGTACCCTTCGCTCCACCATCCTAAAGCAAGAAAGGGCTTGAAAATGAAAGTATTACTCATCAAGGACGTTTACAAACTTGGACGCGCAGGCGACGTAAAAAAGGTTGCCGACGGATATGGCCGTAACTTCCTGCTCCCGCAGAAGATGGCTGTGCTGGCTACCCCCGGTGCAATAAAAACGGCGGAACGCATCCGCTCGAAGGCCGCCGAGAAGCGTGTCATCCTCAACGAAGAGATGAGCGTGGTGGCCAAGGCGCTGGCAAAGGTCCAGTTAACCTTTGGCGCCCGCGCCGGCGAGACGGGTAAGTTGTATGGTTCCATCACTTCGCAGGAAGTGGCTGACGCCCTCCAGAAGAAGACCGGTTACGGCCTCAAGCGTCAGCAACTGGATATGCAGCCCCTGCGCGCTTTGGGCGAACACACGGTACGCATCCGCCTGACGATGGACCTGATCCCGGAAATCAAGGTCACGGTCTACCGCGAGGGCGAAGCGGAACCCAGCCTGCCAATCGAAGAGCCTGCTCCCAAAGCGGAAGAAAAGGTACCGGCCGAGCAACCTACTGAGCAGCCTGCCGAAACCGACGGAAACGCCGAACCCGCCGCCTAAATCCCCGAAAAGAGCACACACAGAGCATCACCGGTCCAACCAACAAGGGCAACCGGTGATGTTTCATTAACCTTTATGGCAGAAACCATCGGAAAGCAACTCAAACAGGCGCGCGAAGCCAAGAACCTGATCATCCAGAAAGTTGTTCAGGCCACGCGTATCCGGGCGCATCAAATCGAGGCCATCGAAGCCGACGACTTTGAATCCCTGCCATCGCCGGTCCAGGCGCGTGCCTTTTTACGGCTGTATGCTGAGTTTTTGGGACTCTCTCTTGATGAAATCATTACCCGCCAGCGCGCCGGAGTTGACGAACTACCCGCAGCGCCTTCGGACTTTGCACCTGCTCCTGTTGGGCAGGCAGCGCCGGCCGCTGAAACGGGCAACGAACCCGCCCCTGTGGAAACCCAAACAGTTGGCGATAAACTGAAAGGGCTTCTTGCCCGCATCAAGCGGGTTGTTCCCCGTCCAAAAGTGCAATCTGCGCCGGTTGAACCGGCAGAGGCGAGCAACCCATCCGTACCTTTCGAAGCGGAAAGCGAGGAGCCGGCTGCCCCTCTCGAGGAAACTCCCGCCCCTGCTCCTGAAGCTCTTCCATCTCAGGCCATCTTCACCGCCATTGGCAAGACTCTTTGCCAGCGCCGCGAAAGCCTGAGCCTGAGCCTGGTCGAAATCGAGCGCCACACACACGTCGGCAAGCACTATCTCCAGGCACTGGAAGCCGGAGAGTTTGGCCGCTTGCCCTCCTCGGTTCAGGCGCGCGGTATGTTGAACAACTACGCCCGTTTCCTCGACCTGGATGTGGATGCGCTCCTGCTCACATTCGCCGAGGGTTTGCAAACCCAGCGGTTGGAGCGGCAACCCAGGCCGGATGAAACACCCCAGAAGCCTGACTCGATATTTCCGTTCAAAACCAACCTGCCTTTCAAAATCAAAATCCCGGCGGCCATCCGGCGCTACCTTTCCGTGGACATCTTCGTCGGCGGCGGATTGGTGCTCCTCCTGCTCACGTTTGCCATCTGGGGCACCAGCCGCATCGTCAACCTGCGCGCAGATTCCACACCTCAACCGACAGCTCCCTCCATTTCGAATATTCTCGTCTCAACGCCGGAGGCGGCTACCGCTACTCCTACCCCAACAACTACAGGGAACGGATCCAGCACAGTTATCCCGGGAGCGGGTGAGTCATTGGTTCTGACATTGCCGGCAGCAGGTCATGGGCCGGTACAGGTTGTCGTCGTCGCCCAGGAACAGGCCTGGGTACGCGTCACCGTAGATGGCAAAGTCCAATTCGAGGGACGCGTCACCGCCGGCACAGCATACCCATTCGACGGCAATACCCAGATCGAGGTCCTGACCGGAAACGGCAGAGCCATCAGCATCCTGTACAACCAGAACAACCTGGGTCCAATGGGTAATTTCGGCGAAGTTGTGGATCGTATCTATACCACCAACGCTATCCTGAACCCCACAGCGACTTTTACGCCTACACCTACCATTACCCGAACCCCAACCGCCACTTTGCGGCCAAGCGCCACTTTGCGGCCATCTGCCACGCCGCGTCCGAGCGCCACCCCGCGCATCTCTCCCACGCCGGGTCAGTAGTTCCCGGTTACTTGGACATTGTCCGTGAGGTTTAAAGTTTTCGACTTTGTGACTTCGCTGTAGAAATCCTTATTGTTATGAACCAAAAAACCTTCCACCTGACATCTCTTGGTTGCGCCAAAAACAGCGTTGATTCCGACTCAATGGCCCAACTGCTGGAACGCGACGGCTACCAGGCCGTCGGCGCACCTCAGAAGGCCAGTATACTCATCGTCAATACCTGCGGGTTCATCGGCCCGGCGCGCGAAGAATCATATTCCGTGCTGCGCGCCCTGGCGGAGGCCAAACGCCCGGACCAACTGCTCATCGCGGCCGGATGTCTCACCCAGCGGTACGGGGCAGAAGTGGCCCGCCAGGTACCTGATGTGGATGGCATCCTCGGCACCCGCCGCTGGATGGATATTGTCGAAGTTGTGCGGCGACTGCGCAAAAGTCCTCATTCTTCGACAGGCTCAGGAATTCGCCCCGAACCACTCTACCACCTGCTCGAAACTCCCACGATCGGCACCGACGAAAACGGCGCGTTGCGCGCATCCATTGCAGGTGCCAGCGCCTACCTGAAGATTGCGGATGGCTGCCGCCGACCGTGCGCTTTCTGTGCCATCCCGCTCATCAAAGGCACCACTGTCAGCCGCCCCCTCGAAAAGATTCTCGTCGAAGCTCGCTGTCTGCGCGACCTGGGCGTACGCGAACTCATCCTGATCGCCCAGGATACCACTGACTACGGTCACGACCTGGGCATACAAGACGGGCTTGCCATCTTGCTGGAGCAAATGACCGTCACTATCCCGGATGTAGACTGGATCCGGATTATGTACAGCTTTCCCGGCTACGTCACCGACCGGCTGATTGACGTGATGGCCAGCCACCCGCAGGTACTCCCCTACCTCGATATTCCCCTTCAGCACGCGGCTCCCGCCACACTTACCCGTATGCGCCGCCCCGCCAACATAGACTGGGTCCATACCACGATTGCTAAAATGCGCTCCACGCTTCCCAAGTTAGCCATCCGCACGACATTCATCGTAGGCTATCCCGGCGAGACGGACGAAGAGTTCCAGACACTCTTGGACTTCGTCGAGGAGATGCGGTTTGACCGCGTCGGGGCATTCCAATTCTCGTTTGAATCGGGCACGGCCTCCGAGGCGCTTGGGGACCCGGTACCTGCCGCGGTCAAAGAGGCGCGTTATCAAAGGCTGATGGAACTTCAGCAGAGCATCTCGCTCCAAATCAACCAGTCTTGCGTAGGGCAGAGGCTGGATGTTTTGATTGAGGGTCAGGATAAGGGGATTGCAATCGGGCGGTCGTACCGTGACGCCCCGGAGATTGACGGGCTGGTTTTAGTGGAAGGGAAAGCAGAAATTGGGAGCATAATTCCGGTAAAAATTACCGGGGTAATGACCTATGATTTGACGGGGATTCCGGCAAACTAAATCGAACGGGACAGCCTTTTGGCCGTCCCGTTGACTTAACCCACCAGATTCTCATCTGGCAGCCTGCGCCGGAAAGGTCCAACAAAAATCAGCACAAACACGATTAACCCGATGACCGCCGCCGAAACGGAATAGACCGCGTCCAGCGTATTGACGGTGAACAGCGAGGGGGTCGGCATCACCGTCACGGTGTAATTGGCAAACAGGGCCGAAAACAGGTTGTTGGCGGCGTGCAATCCGAGGGCCAGTTCCAGCCGTCCATCCCGCAGGGTAATATAAGCCATCACCCCTCCGATGAAGAAGTAATAAAACCCCATCAATCCGTAATTTACCCGGGCCTCCGGGTTCAGGAAATGCGGCACCATGAACAGGAACCCGGAGATGGCGCTCAGGATCCAGATGTTTCGCAGACGCAAGCCAACGCCCTGCAAAATATAGCCGCGGAAGAACAATTCCTCAGCCGAGGTCTGGATCGGGATCAGTACGAGGGCCAGAAAAGCGAACGGAATGTAGCGGCGCAGGTCCAGGGTCCAGACATAGCGACCGGGGTAGAGTAAAGCCTCCGCCAGCGACATCAGCCCCGAAAGAACAAACCAGACCGCGAAGCCCTGTAAAAAACGTCCCCAGGCGATGGCGCGAGCGGGGGTAATCAGCGTCCGAAAGGGACGCTGGTGGATAAAGCGAACTGCCAGAAAAATACCAATCAGGAAAAGCACGGATGCCAGCATGGGCACGCCGAAACTGAGGATCGGCTCCACCCCCACAAATTGACCGGCAGGTGAGGCGCCGGTTTGCGGGTTGCCGTCTGCCAAAACCCAGATGAGTAAAAAGACGCTCGGCAGCGCACCGAGAATCTGCCACAGGAACAGGATCAGCGCAATAGCCAGCACAAAGCGCCGCCAACCGGTTTTGCCTTGCCGGGCCAGGTCAAGATAGGCGTTCATATTTGCTCATTTTGTGAAAATATACTGCTTCTTGTATAAAACCGTGAACAATTATCGATCAAAATACAGGGATTTACAGCAATTTACTGCTTCTTGCATATAACTATGAACATTCCTGTATTGAAGGTCTCGAATCTAACGGGATTTTGTTTCAGATATTTACGCAGTACCCTGTGGGTTCACATCTTTGCGCAGCACACAGTAAAAGTGTGACGGAGAGCCATCGAACTTGCAAAAAACATGGGCACACAACAGGGGTACCGGAGCTGTTGGTAGGTCACGGCAGCGGCGTGGGTGTTTCAGTGGGCGTCCCTTCGGCAGCTGGAGTCTCACCGCCGCCGCCATTACACTGGTTCGAAACCTCGGTAGCCGTTGGGTAAGCAGTTGCCATATATGGGGCGGGAACCGCGAAAGCAGCGTTATATTGTTCCTCCGCCCTGCACGGATCCCCGGCCGCCAGCCATTGGTCGGCCACTTTGAGGGTCGCCTCGTACCAGCGCCTGGTGGCTGATTGACAGGAGGAATCCGACATATTCGGATACCCGGTCATCACCTGGGCAAAAAAGTTCTGTGCCTGCTGCCAGTCCTGGTCCCAGAAACTGGCAGCGATGATGTAGAGGCGAGCATAGGTGCGCAGGCTCTCGGCGTAAGCGTCCAGGTTTCCGGTGGCAACGAAGTGTTCCGCGAGGGTCAGATCGTAGATACCGCCTTCCAAATTGACGTCCTGGCAGGCAGTAGTGATTTTTTCCACACCGCGCTGGCGCAGGGCCATATAGTACATGCCGTCCACTTCGGCGGTGCGATACGTGGGGGATGCCTTGCGCAGGGAATCCAAATTGGTGATCGCCCCGTTCCAGTCACTGGAATTGAGAAGCTGGAGAGCCGTGTTGTAAATCTCCTGCGCGCCGCGCAGATCGGGGGTCGGAGAAATGAGCGGCGTAGGAGAAAATACCGGTGTGGGAGTAACCTGCATACGCAGGAGCAGGTCGGTATAAGCAGCCTGGATGCCGGGGAAGTTCGAGTCCGTGCGGAGGATGCCTTCAAAATACTGCCTGGCAAGCTCGTAATTGCCCGCCTTCACTGCCTGCGTCCCCAGTTGGAATTGTTCATCGAGCTGCCCGGCCACCAGGGTATTCTGGGCAGCATAACGCTGACCCATACCGGCCCCATAACCGCCCAGCAGACCGATGGCGATCAGTGCAACCACGCACAACGCCGCCAGCCAGCGCGGGAATTTCTTCTTGGTGACAGGAGCCGGGGAATTGGGCTGTGTATCGTGCAAAGACCCGTTCGGTTGTGTATCTTTCAATTCAGAATCAGACATGGCGCCGATTATACCCCATGAAGATTACAGGTGAAGCAGAAGGCGCAGTTCCTTCCAGATGAACGGAAGGGCCGCCGCAGTACCGCCTGCCAGTGCGACCAGTGCGGCTAACAGCGCAGAGAGCGGCAGGAAACGCGTCCCGGCGTAAGCGACCAGCCCACCGGCGATGGCCGCAAGCACAGCGCGGACCAGGGTCCCGTCCATATTCAGCAGGCCGGGGAATTTGCGGTTCTGGAGAGAGAGCAGGACGATTGCCTGCGTGGTGAAAGTGATGGCCGCTGCCAGCGGGATGCCCGGCAGGCCAATCCAGCTGGAAAACAGCCAGGCCAGCAGGACGAACAAGACCGCCTGGACAAACGCCGCCACCAGCGGCGTGCGCGTGTTCTGGTTGGCATAGAATGAGCGCACCGCCGTCTCCAGCCAGGCATCGCCCAGCAAGCCGAACAGGAAAGCCCAGGTGCACCAGGTGACCAGGTCGAGTTGGGCGGTCTCGTAGCCAAAGAAACCAGCCACCAGCGGGCGAATGCCAACCGCCAGCAAAGCCGCGGCTGGGAGACTGAGCGCCAGCATCACCCGCAGGGCGCGGTTGACTGTCTCGCGGAAGGCATCCGGTTGGCCGCCATTGATGAACTCGGCCAGCGTGGGCAGCAGGGCAATCGCGATGGCCGTCCCGATGACCGTCTCCGGGACCTGCTGAATGGTCCAGCCCAGGTTGAGTGCCCCAATCCCGGCTTCGCCAAAGCGGGATGCCAGGCTATCACGGGCGACAAAATAAGCCTGGATGCTGGCCATTGTCAGCACGCGCGGCCAGAGCAGGATGAGCACCCGCTGGACGCCGGGCGTTTTCAGCCCGATGACCGGCCTCCAGCGGAACTGGTAGCGGATCAGACCCGGCACCTGGATCAGCAAATGCAGGGCCGCCCCCAGGATGACGCCGTAGACCATGCCGTACAGTCCCAATCCGAAGGCGGGAAGTGCCACCGGGCCGAGATGCAGACCCTGGTTTGGCGTCAGGATGGTCACGCCGAAAATCTGTCCCAAGTTGTAAAAAATGGGGGCCAGAGCCGGGAGCAGGAAATGCTTGTTGGCTTGTAAACCCGACATGACCAGCCCGCTGATGGAAAAGAGCAGGATGGCAAGCAGGTCGAGGCGCATCAACGAGGTAGTCAGCGCCTGCTTTTCAGGGGTGAAGTGCGGGACGATAATATAGCGCACCAGCGGCTCTGCCAAAGCAATGATGACCACCGACACCGCCGCAGTCATCAGGAATGCCAGGTTAATAACCCGGGCGAACAAGTCCCAGGCAGCGGAGCGACCTTCACGGTCCAGATATTCCCGCAGTACGGGGATGAACGCCATCCCCAGCGCACCGCCGGAGAGCAGCGCCGAAAGATAATCGGGGATGTTGTTGGAGGCGCCAAAAATCCCCATCCCCTCCAACCCGACAACCTTGTTGAAGAGCATGGATTTGATAAAGGCCAGGGCCTTGTCAAACGTAAAGAAAAAAGCCAGCATGAGCGAGGTGCGGGTGAGGGGTGAAAGTTTACGCATGGGGGGTATTATACACGCAGGGACACGGCGGCGCCGTGTACCTGCCGGTTCTTCCAATGCAAAGATTGGCTATCTGATAAACAATCCGATGGCTATCAGCACCGGCGTCGCCAGGTTGATAAGCACATTCTGCCCCATCGAGGGGATGAGAGCAGGTGTGTTCTCAGAGTTCTTCAAAACATTGCGAATGACCGGTCCAGCCAGCACCAGTGTCAGCAAACCAAGCAGGGCGAACACCGGCAGAGTGCCGAAGATCACGCCGAGCACGACCACCAGATAAGCCGCCAGCAGGAAAGCAATAAAGATATAACCGCTGACTTTGCGACCTACTGTGATCGGGAAATTCCGCCGCCCAATGCTTTGATCGGCTTCCACATCCGGGAATTGGTTGAGCAGCAGCAAGTCACTGACCAGAAAGAACGGCACCAGCGAAGCAACGAAGGCAATCCACGAGTACTCCCCGGTCAGGGCAAAGTGAGTGCCGATGACCATCAACATGCCGAAACCAAGACCCGGAGTCAGCAGGCAAAGGACCGGGTTATAAGCCATCCAGACGGTATACCCGTAGAGCAGGACGAGGCCGATAACGCCCAGCGGAATGAGTTCCCAACCTTGCACGACGACGAAGTACAGCCCCACCAGACCAGTGATGGCAAAGGAAACGATGGCAGTCGTCAGGACAGCCGGAGCTAGTTCGGGGTGCGCCTGGAGCGTTCCACTACCGCCGCTGAAGGGGGTGCGCTGGGTGCGGGAATCCAAACCGGTCTTGAAGTCATAGTATTCGTTGAAAACGTTGACGCTGATATGCGCCGCCACCGCGCCGATGAGAACGAGCAGGAAATAAAACCAGTTGACGTTTCCCTTCGTCCACCAGGCGGTGCCGAGTCCGACCAGCGCACAGGCCGGGGCCAATATGACGAACGGCAGGCGCATCGGCCCCAAGATGTCTTTCAGGTTTTTCATTAGTTGTCTCCTATTTGAATTTGGGATCATTGAGTATCAGTAGATCACGAAAACGTAGTGACGACTTCAGTCGTGCCACCAAAAAGCGACTACACCTGCCCTCCCGGAAGGACACCGGGACGGTGTCCCCTTGCCCCCTTCGGGGACCTTCGGCGAGGATGATATGGCGGGCGGTGCCAGGGAAGTCGCCACTACGAATCCTTTTCGTGAAGTACTGATAATAGATTTTAAGTGAAATTCGTGAAAATTCGATGCAAAACAAAGATACAGGCTTATTAC
>Ga0105152_10000180_pt1 | contig 16171 bp, 18 predicted proteins | sample LakBais05cmmetaG_FD_81534 | JGI IMG/M metagenome (GOLD analysis project Ga0105152, IMG submission 81534) | Lake sediment microbial communities from Lake Baikal, Russia to study Microbial Dark Matter (Phase II) - Lake Baikal sediment 0-5 cm | ecosystem: Environmental > Aquatic > Freshwater >...
CCCTGACTGCGTTCTCGATTGCCTGTTCTTCCGTCGTGACGATGGTAATGCCCGAGCCGGTCGTCCCTGGATATGTCGTCGATACTGTGCGTGCCCAGGGGAATGTCCCCGGGTTGGACATGACGACGTAGTTGCCCAGGATTCCACCCAGGACGCTGCCGAGCAGCAACCCGATGATGAGTCCCCACACTAGGAATACGCGACCCGGATTCGAAGGCCTGGCGGCGGGCTGAGGTGGAGGAACAGGCGTGCCATACGCCGAGACGGTTGGCGAAAAGAGCTCCTCGGCCTGAGAAGGAGTCCTCAGGGGAGCCTCAGGCGTGACATGGCCTTCTACGGTGTTTGATGTGTCCAGCTGCTCAGTCTCGTCAGCATCGGGCTTGATGAAGCCATTCTCATCGATCATGTCGTACCTCCTCACCTGCAACAGGTGTGTTTGCCACATACACCTGTTGATACGTAACTATGCCCGCTTTCGTAACGGAGATTGTGAGGAAATCGCCACGAGATGGAGAGACTCCTAGGGAGCGAGGAGCACTGTCTGGCCATACCTCAGAAGGCTGACGATATCCTTGAATTTCTCGGCATACCGTTCAGCGTGCTCCGTATGAATCGGGTACACATGTCGTGGAGCAAGCTGCTCGACGATGCGGAAAAGGTCTTCCTGGGGAGCGTGTCCGGAGGCGTGGATATGCACGGAGTCCATGCGTGTGAGCTTCAGCCATTCGTGAAGCTTCTCCTGGCTCCAGACCATCTCTTCATTGAAGGCCTCAGCTGAAGAATGGATATAGAGCGATTCAGGGGAAGGATGCAGGTCGCACAGTTCCTGCACGTCCCAGTAGCCCAGGGAGAGGAGGTACTTGGATTGATGAGCCGTGACCTCCGCTGCCCGGACGACGCGGGGACATGATCCGTTCAGCACATCGGCCACCGCTTTCTTCTTCCCCGCGACATCGAATGAGTCGGGGGCCCGGCCCGCGAATCGGAGGATCGTCGAACGTGCCCAATCCTTGTCTATGTCCTTCGGGTCATAGGTGCCACTGCCGCTGCGCTTGACGTAGAGGACAACGTCGGGATCCTCCAGGTCGATGGTAGAATAGCCGGCTTCCTGTGCCAGCCGGACGATAAAGGCGTCGCGCGGGAGGATGCCCAGGCGACGTCCTGTGGCGCGAGCCACCTGCCGGAATGTCAGAAGGCGGTCGAGGTCTTTCATGCCGAAGTCTGCGATGACCAGTCCGGATGCCTTCTGAACTTCCTCGAGAGCTTTTGCCTCGACATCCTCTTCGGACCAGAACTTGAAGCGGCGGCCGAACGCCGGTTCCTTGGCGGCGAAGGCGTCATCTCCGCGCAGGTTGGTCCCTTCGATCAGGAGAGCGTCAGGATGGACTGCGGTGAGCTTCTCGATGGTTTCTTCCGTCACATAGCCCATCCGGCCGTGGAACCGGAGGTCCCCCGTGTACACCAGCTTCCCTCCATCATACTCGATGAGGTAGGCGCACGCGCCCGGGATGCTGTGGTCGACCAGGAATGGGGTTACCGTGCAGTCAGGGAATTGCTTGGGTTCCGTGAGGTCGATGAGCTGCCGGTGGCCGTGCTCGTTCGCTCCCAGGTTGGGGCGCAGGATGTAGTCGGTCACCCCATTCTCGGGTCCGGAACTGAACTGTGTCTCCTCGACTGCTCGAAGAACGGCAGCCGTGACCGGTGTGGCGTACAGCGGTATGGTCTCATCCAGGAACGAGATCGAGCCGGTGTGGTCAACGTGTGCGTGCGTGATGAAGCATGCGTCGATGTGGCCGGGGTCCGCCAGCTGCTTGGCCAGTTCAGGCTGCATCTCCTGGTGGAGCGCGGTGAGGTCGGAACGGTAGAAGTTCAACTTTGGCAGCAGCCCTGTCGTCAGATAGTCGGTGAGGCCGGCCGACGTGCGCGGCGTGAGGAACTCCTCGAAGTACTTGCCCATTGTGCCATAATTGAGCCCGAAATCGAACAGCAGACGCGTGGATTTAGGAGATGATCCTGCCTCGAACAGAAGCTTGGCGCCGCCAATCGTGGTGGCGCCGTCCAGCATTGTGAATCGTGCCATGAGCAGAGCCCTCCTTGGTTGTGCCAGTTGTCAGTCTGCCTGGTGCGGGGTCGGTATGAGGGCCGCGAACGTGTCTAGCTGGAGCAGCCTCTCCAGAAGGACATAGTCCGTCAGGTCAATGCCCAGGGGTGTGATGCTGATGTACCCGTCGGCTATGGCGGTCACGTCGGTTCCCTCCTGTGGTATGGGGGGAATCTCCCCTCCTATCCAGTAGATGGGGGCTCCAAACTGGTCCACGCTGGCGGTGACGCGGTGCGCGTAGCGGCGGCGTCCCTGAGGGACGACCCGGATGCCCTTGACTTCGGAAGTTGGGCAGTTGGGTGCGTTGACATTGAGGAACAGACTCCCATTGAGAGCGCTGCCGAAGCTCTTCGCGAGGGGTTCATTGATCCCGATGAGTTCCGGGATGAGGGGAAGCGTTTTCTGCAGAAACCAGGTGATGGGGCTGAAATCGAAGCCAGAGGTTCCTTCACGGGGAAACGCCGTGGAGAGGGCCACACTGGGGTATCCGGACACAAAAGCCTCATAGGCGCCCGACACCGTGCCGGAGTATGGCAGGTCATCTCCCAGGTTGTCACCGTGATTGATACCCGAGAAGACGAGATCGACCTTCTGCTTCACCAGTTCGTCGAGAGCCAGCATCATGCAATCGACGGGCGTGCCCGAGACCGCCCACGCATCGATGCCGGGACGGACATAGCCTTCCACCTTGGTGGCTCGCAGAGGCTTGTGCATGGTGAGGGAGTGCCCCTTGGCACTCTGAGGAGACGCGGGAGCTACGACCGAAATCGTGTGTTCCGCGGGGATTGCGGCGACAAGAGCCTGGATCCCCTGCGCCCACAGCCCGTCGTCATTTGTGACAAGGATGTGCATGTGTGTCCTCCTCAGACGCCGTACTCTGTGCGGGTCCGTCCTCTCCTGCTGGTAGCCCATGCAATCAGAACGCCAAAGAGGAAACCCCCGACGTGCGCCCATACGGCGACCCCCTGGGCTGCGCCGAACGTTCCCTCGAACAGCTGCATCACAAACCAGACACCGAGGAAGACCCATGCGGGCAGACGCACGGACGTGATGAAGATGAAGAAGACCAGCGTCTGGACCTTGGCTTTTGGGTACAGGAAGAAGTACGCTCCCATGACAGCCGCGATGGCTCCGCTCGCCCCAATCGTAGGCATTTCGGAGGATGGTCCGGAAAGCAGGTGGACCATGGCCGCCGCAACGCCACCTGTCAGATAGAACAGCAGATACTTGCCATGGCCGAGGTGATCCTCGATGTTATTGCCAAAGATCCACAGGAACAGCATGTTGCCGAGGATGTGGCTCCAGCTGCCGTGCATGAACATTGATGTCAGGGTCGTGAGGACATACGGGGCTACCGCCCACGATGGGGCCTCATAGGCGCCTGTCAGGACACCGGGGACGAAACCAAACTGGTAGTAGAAGTGGTTCAGAGCCGCTCCTCCGCCAAGGGAAACCTCCCACAGCCACACAAGACCGTTGGCCAGGATCAGCAGAAACGTGACCAGGGGGAAGGTGCGAGTGGGATTGTCGTCGCGGAAGGGAAGCATTGGCTATCCTATCCTGGCGTCGTCCAGGGCATGGAAGCAGGTGCAGTCTTCGTCTGCGCCGGGCATCTGGGGAACCATCTTCTCGATGATGATCACAAGGTTCTTGAGATTCGCCATGAACGCCTTGATGACCGCCTCGTTGCTGACGGGATCGACTGCCCCCTCTGCGACCAGTCCTGCGTCGTAGTCTGTGATGACCGAGATGTTGCAGTAGCACATCGCCTGCTCGCGTGCCAGGGAGACCTCGGGATACTGCGTCATGTTGACGGTGTGCCAGCCCATGTGGGTAAACCAGCTGCTCTCGGCCTTGGTGGAGAACCGGGGTCCCTCGATGACCACACAGGTGCCACCGTCATGCACCGGCAAGTCGAGGCTCCTGATGGTCGCGACTGCGATCTTGTTGAGGACCGGACAATATGGGTCCGCCGTGGAGACATGGGTGACGACGGGGCCGTTGTAGAACGTCGTATCGGTACGGCGCGTCCGGTCGACGAACTGGTCGGTAACCACGAGATCCCCCACCTTGATCTCTGACTGCAGCGAACCGACGGCGGTAGGAGCGATGATCTGGCGGACGCCGAGGGATTTGAGAGCCCAGATGTTGGCACGGTAGTTGATCATGTGCGGTGGAAGCTGGTGGTGCTTGCCGTGGCGGGGCAGAAACGCGACCTTGCGGCCCGCAATCTCGCCCAGCGAGATGAGGTCCGACGGAGCGCCATATGGTGTTTCGACCTTGATGTCCTGCGCGTTTTCGAGCAGAGAGTAGAACCCGGAACCACCGATGATCCCGATTTCAGCACATTGTTCCATGTGTGTCTCCTTTGTGATGCACAGCAGGGCTGCGTCTGGTTGCCTACCTAAGGAGTATACCAGCAAAGAGCGATGGTCAAAGCTGTGGGGTGCGCTTCCGGCGTGACAGCATTGTGAGGAAGAGGGCGATGATGACCGTCGCACCGAGCGCGATGAAGAAGTAGCCCATGAAGTAGCTCTCCGGGAACAGGCGGATGAGCCCGGAGTCTTCAGGGAGGAGCCAGAAGTCATTCGCAAAGGCGATCTCATGGAAGGCGATGAACAATGCGTCAAATCCGACGGTGACCGAAATGACAGCCACGGCGGCAACGATGGCGAGTACCGTGATGCCGGCGGCGCGAACGACGCAGCGAACGTCGCTGCCCCTTCTGCGAAGGAAGGCAACGAGAATGGCCGTCAGGAGGCATGAGGCAAGGGCAGCCAGATAGACGGACTGGAAGATCGCCTGGACGTCACCCATGTGAGCAAGCTCCAGGGACGAGTAGAAGCTGTCGCTCGGCAGAGGTTTGCGGAGAGCAAGATACGCGAGCAGGTCTGTCACGCGGCGGATGGCTTCGGCCACACCAAAGCGAGGAGCGGTGCCTCCCGTCGTGCCGACCATGGAAAGCAGGAGCCTCTGGAGCGGCAGGAAGTTGACAAGGAGCGAGAACGGCGTCAGCAGGACCGTCACGACCGCGACAGCAGTGGTGAGGACGATGAGCGCGGGCAACGGTTAGTCGAACAGGCCGAGCGAACAGGAACGGACCCGTATGTGCAGCAGGTTGCAGGCCTTTCCCACGACTCCGGGGTCAATGTTCAGCTTGAGGGCGATAGCCAGAGCCTTGCCGCAATCGATGAATCCGTCGGTCGCCGCCTTGAGCAGTTCATTGCGGACTTCCTGTGCAACATCTTCCATGGGGACCTCCTGGTTCCTGATTCTACCCGCTGTACGCACTGACAGCACAGTGTGTCATGCGGGACCACACGTTCAAGCGGAGCGCAGCACTGGCAGGAGTTCAAGGACGGCCGCTTCGACCGTCTCGATGAATGACTCTTCCTGTACGGAACCTGAGACCTCGTTCGCGTGCGGGTTCCAGTCTCTGAGCAATGCAAGCAGGGCTGTTTCTTCAGCTGGTGTACAGCCGGGGAACCTGTTCACGACGAGCAGATCTGCCCGAGCGGCCATGATGCCCATGTTGGGCTTGGCGCTTTGCAGCAGGGGGCAGCGAAGGACGTACAGGTACCGCGACCTTTCCGGGACGGAGGAGCAGTTGCCTTCGATGAGGACCGGTGTCTCCGCAGGCCACTGCAGCAGGGTGGTGGCCACCGCTTCCTCTGTCTCCCGATGAGGTCCGTCGAGGAGAATGATGTCACGCAGCGGCTGCAGCCAGGGAGAGCGTTCCGACTGGCTCAGGCGTCCCGTGTCACCTCCTGCGACGGGCAGTGTCCCGGCCACCAACGAGCGCGTCGCGAGGTGCAGGCTATGGCGTGACAGCTTGATGTAGACGTCAAAAGGAAGGTCCCTTACGAGGGAGCGGCAGATCGTTGTCTTGCCGGAGTGACCGGAGGCCGAGTGCACAACCAGGGCCGAACGGGTGTCAATGGTCATTGTTGAGCACTCCTTGGGCTCTCTGTTCTGTCGAGTGGTCCCCGCAAGCTCATTTCGACGAGGTTGTTCATTGCTGCCTCCGACCTCCGGCTGTCCGCCATTCCGCAGTCTGCAGTCCTTGCTCTGGGAGTTGCAATTTTGTCCGGATACATAGATAATACTCAATTAGTGAGTTGTTGGCAGTGCTGTTGTAGCTCCGCGCGCCCGATGGAAGAGGGCGATGAACAAGAACGGAACTGGGGGTGTGCTGGTGGAACGAAAGGTCCTCGTGGTCGACGACGATGTCGAAAGCCTGCGACTGTATGGAGATATGCTGCGACGAGCGGGCTATGCCGCGATCACCGCAAGCACGGGCTGGGAAGGAATTGACCGTGCCGTCAAGGAACAGCCCGGGCTGATCCTGCTCGACCTCCGTCTGCCGGATATTACCGGACTGACAGTACTGGAGACACTCCGTACCGCCCTGTCGACCAAGAGCATCCCCATTATCGTGGTGTCTGCCATCAGCAAGGACGATGACGTCATGAAGGCTATGCAGATGGGAGCGTTCGACTACGTCGTCAAACCCATCACGTACGACGACTTGATTCGCAGGGTCGAACTGGTGTTCTTTTCGCGTGAACGTCAGGGCGAAGGCGACCAGGCGCCCGTCCTGATCGTCGAGGACGGCGCACTTGATGGGGCTGCGCTGTCGGAGCAGCTGACCAGCTGGGGATACCAGGCCACCTGGGTGCGGACGGGTCAGGAAGGCATCGAGCAGGCTGCCACCGGCAACTTCGACGTCATTCTGCTGGATGGCCTTCTGCCAGACATCAACGGGTTCGAGGTCGTGAAAGAGATCCGCGCCACGGAGCGGCTTGGCACGACGCCCGTCATCATGTTGACGGTGCTGTCAGGGCTCGTGGATAAGCTCAAAGGGTTCGAGTGCGGTATCGACGAGTTTCTCAACAAGCCGGTATCATGGGAAGAACTGCGCGTTCGCATGCGTTCCCTGACGCGGCTGAGGGGAATGACCAAACAACGCTTCGCGTTGTCTGAGGTCGTCGGCGTCATTACGAATGCTATCGAACTGGCCGAGGCCACAGAGCCACATCACAACCAGAAGGTCGCCAGCATCAGCGTCATCCTTGGCAAGAGGATGGGCATCCAGGGACACGGGCTGTGGGTCCTGGAGATGTCAGGTTCACTGCACGACGTCGGGAAGCTGATCATACGGAGAGAGGTCCTCTCGAAACCAGGGAAGCTTGACTCCTCAGAGTGGGCCGAGATACAGAGGCACAGCGAGTACGGGGAGAAGATTATCAAGCCCGTCCACGGATTCAGCGACGTGGCCGAGGTCGTCCGACACCATCATGAGAAGATGGACGGTTCCGGGTATCCAGACGGGCTGAAGGGGGATCAGGTCTCCCTGTTTGTGCGGATTGTCGGCGTGTCTGACAGCTTTGAGGCCTTGACGAGCGATCGGCCGTACCGTCCGGCGTTTGCCCGCGACCAGGCACTGGAAATCCTTCGCAAGGAGACTGACGAGGGACGATGGGACCCACAGGTACTTGCTACGCTGTCTGGCTCCCTCGACGATCTCGACAATCTGTAGTTCGCCCCCTGCCGGGGCCGGAAAGGAAGGTCGTTTCGTGAACGTTGAAGTCCAGGCAATTCTGTTTCCGTATGATGGTTCGAGAACGGTAGAGGTGATCAAAGAGTTCGAGAGTGCGCTCGAGGCAGCCGGAGTCCGGTGCGTCGTCGGCAACATGGCGGTGAGCTGCTACGGTGAGATGGATACCGTCCTCTCTGCCATCAACAGGGCCTATCAGGCCATTGCAGTGGCTGACAGGCTCAGCGTATCCCTTGTCATTGCCAACGATATGCCGCAGATAGGCCGGAAAGCCTGAGGGGCATGGCCTTCAACTGTCTTCCCAGGCGGACACTTTCCGTGTCCGTCACGGGCGGGATATGTACACTGCACTGCAACCACTGCAACGGGCACTACCTCGAGCACATGGTCCCCGTCACTGCGGCCCGTCGTGTGCTGGAATCGGGAGGATATCGGAGCATCCTTCTGTCCGGGGGGAGTGATGCCCACGGACGCCTGCCGCTGATGGAACATCTGGCATTCATCGAATGGGTCCATGAGCAGGGAATACGTATCAATGCTCACGTTGGCCTGCAGTCAGAGGAGGACGTCCGTGCGCTGTCGCCCTTCTTCGACAAAGTCTCCCTGGACTATGTGTGGGATGACGGAACGATTCACGATGTCTACCATCTGCAGCAGTCCGGTGCCGACTACCTGCGCGCAGTCCAGCGCTGGACGGACGTGTTCTCGGCCGTGGGCGGTCTGGAGGCACTGACGTCCGCGAAGCAGCGGGTCAGCATTCACCTGACGATCGGCCTCAAGGGTGGAGTCGTCGTCGGAGAGTACGCGGCAATCGACTCACTGATCGCGTTCCAGCCGGCATCAGTGATCTTTCTGGTTCTCATACCCACCGAGGGGACAGCGTACGAGAATGTACCCGTTGTTCGGATCGAGGACGTGGAGTCGGTGTTCGCCTATGCGAGGCTGAAGCTTCCGGCGACAGATCTCATGCTGGGCTGCATGCACCCGAGAGTGGCCCGCTACGGCGAGCAGCTGGCGCAGCTCGCGGAACAGTATCAGTTCCGGGGCGTCGTCGCTGAGCAGTCGAAGGCGAAGGATGCGGATCTGCTGGAGGAGTGCTGTGTCTTCTATCGGTGACGCGCAAGTGTACAGACAGGTGTCCGCGTGAGTCTCCGCGCAAGTATTGGTACACTGGCCGTCCTGGGCTTGCGGGATATCCACATGGCCGCTGTGCCGACGACGGCATACCTGATGACCGGCAGCAGGTGCACAGGCGACTGTGCCTACTGTGGGCAGGGGCGGAACGCCGTCGGTGACCACAGCCACCTTTCGCGCATCAGCTGGCCCGAGGTTGGTGAGGATCAGCTGATTGAAGCGTTCATCGCACACCCCGGAGCGTTCCAGAGAGTCTGTTTTCAGACGACTGCTACACGCGGAGCGCTCAGGCAGCTGCTGGTCCTCGTGCCGCGGGTCCACGAGGCGAGCGGCGTGCCGATCTCCGTATCGTACCGGGTGACAAAGCACGAAGAGGCAGACCAGTTGTTTGATGCAGGTGTGCAACGCATCGGTGTCGCGATCGACTGCTGTTCCGAGCGTCTCCATCCCCAGCTTCGGGGAGGGTCATTGGCCACGTCAGTCACGCTGATCAAGGATCTGGCCGGGCGGTATCCCGGCCGCATCTCGACACACCTCATTGTCGGTCTGGGTGAGGACGAGATGGAGGCCGCGAAGCTTATGCTCGTGTTGCACCGTGCAGGCGTCCTGGTGTCCCTCTTCGCTTTTACTCCGGTTCGCGGCACGCGGATGGAACACCGTACTCCCCCAGAGCTGATCACCTACCGCAAGCTTCAGCTGCTCCTTGGGCTGTTGGATTGGCAGGAGGAAGCTCGTTTCTGTGTCACCTACGATACCCGGAAGAGCATACACCGCCTCGGACTCAGTGAAGTGCAGATTCGGTCATTCCTGCAGAAGCACTTCGTGTTTGTAACACATGGATGCCCGGGGTGCAACAGGCCGTTCTATACTGAGGTTCCCGGAGGCACCATGTTCAACTTTCCGAACGTGCCAGTGGCAACGGTGGACCAGGAAATTGACCAGTTCATCGGGGAGTTGAAGGTTGATGGGTTCGATTTCACGGAGATGCGGCATTGTGGAGGAGAGGGCAGTTCCTCGGGAGGCATGCCGCACTTCCTTGAAGATGACGGGAGCCCGGATCCAAGGAGTTGACGCGGGCCAATTGCCGGCGAAATGACAGGGCCCGACAGGACGTCGGGGCCCTGTCATAGACGGTGGTCGAGGGGATCAGTCTGTGTGGCCGTCCCCGTTGCTGGTATCTTCCTGGGAGTTGAGGATGCCAAGGATGCGCAAGAGATCTTCCTGATTGAAGTAGCTGATCTCGATGATGCCCTTGCTGACCCGTCCCCGTATGTTGACGCGTGTGGCCAGCAGTTTCTGCATCGTCTCCTGGATGTTGCGCAGCGCCTCGTCAGGGACAGCGCCCGCGCCGGACTTCCTGGTGAGCAGATGCCGTACAAGCGCCTCGGTCTGGCGAACCGACAACTGCCTGCGGACCACGTCCGCCAACACCAAGCCAAGCTGTCTCTGGTCCTTGACCGGCAGGAGTGCGCGGGCGTGCCCGGCAGTGATCGTCCTGTTGTCCAGGGCGGTACGCGCGGCCTCCGGAAGGTCCAGCAGGCGGATGAGGTTGGCCACGGTGCTTCGGTCCTTGCCGAGACGCTGCGCAAGCTCGTCCTGCGTCGTCCCGAACTTGGTGAGGTACTCGCTGAAGGAGAGGGCAACCTCGATCGGGGACAGGTCTTCGCGTTCCAGGTTCTCTGAGAGAGCGATCTCCATGGTCGTGCGATCGTCGAGGTCGCGGACTGTTACCGGGACTTGTTCCAGGCCCACCTGAACGGCAGCCTGGAAACGGCGTTCTCCGGCGACGATCTCGAACCGTCCGTCCCGCGGACGCACGATGATGGGCTCAAGGATGCCATGCTTGCGAATGCTCTCACTCAGTGTCGCGAGCGCTGCTTCGTCAAAGCGGCGGCGTGGCTGCAGCGGCGACGGGACGATCTGGTCAGGGCACAGCATGTGGACCTCCCTGTCTCCTGACAAGGTGGCCTGCGTCGGTTCGTTGGCGAAAAGGGCGTCGAGCCCTCGTCCGAGACGCTTACTGTTGTTCACGGGATTCTACCTCCTTGGCGAGCTGCCGGTAAGCCTCTGCACCAGTGGAAAGTGTGTCGTACTCCAGAATGGTCTTGCCATAGCTGGGCGCCTCGCTCATACGTATGCTCCTGGGGATGATGGCGGTAAAGACGGTCTCTCCGAAGTGCTTGACAAGCTCATCTTTGACCTGTGCGGATAGGATAGTCCGTTTGTCGAACATGGTCACGAGGATGCCCAGAAGAGCAAGTCCGGGGTTCAGCCGCTGCTTGACCAAGCTGATCGTCCGCAGAAGGTTCGTCAAGCCTTCCAGGGCATAGTACTCACTCTGGATGGGGACGATGACCTCGTGCGCTGCCGTCAGCGTGTTGAGAGTCAGAAGCCCCAGCGATGGAGGGCTGTCAATGATGATGTAATCCCAGGACCCGTCCAGGGGAGCCAGACGGCTCTGAAGGACGTACTCACGGCGATCCATGTCAGCCAGCTCCAGTTCGGCCGCCGCCAAGTTGATTGACGACGGGACCAGCGAGAGATTCCGTTCGTGACTGGGCTGGATTGTCTTCTCGATCGGATCGCCGGACAACAGGCATGTGTAGATGTTGGACGTGAATTCCGCTGCGTTCAGCCCGAGGCCCGTGGTCGCATTGGCCTGAGGGTCGAAGTCGACAAGCAGGACGCGATGGTTGAGCTCGGCGAGCGATGCGGCGAGCGACAATGCAGTGGTCGTCTTGCCCACACCACCCTTCTGATTGGCAATGGCGATGATTCTCACGAGCCGTTCCTCCTGGACAACCGGCCTCTGAGCGTCGGAGTCACCTGAAGTATGACGAGCTTGGAATTGCGTTCAACACCTGGAAGGACATAGTCAAGAACCGTGGCTGTACAGTGTACGCGATGCAGCGTAGCCACGAACGGTGGGTTCCGGAGTTCCGCGAGGTCGCGTTCTCCTTTCCACAGTACCAGCCTGCCGTTGCTCGCGAGGAGAGGGAGAGCGTACTGCAGGACTGTCGCAACGTGGGCGACACCTCTGGCGGTGATCATGTCAAATGATCGTTCGGGCAGAGCGTTCGCATGGTCCTCGACCCTTCCATGAACGACCCGTCCCCGGGGCAGAGGTACGTCCCCGACGAGACTCGCCAGAAAGAGAGCCTTCTTGCCAATCGATTCCGTCATCGTCACCGCCGTAGTTGGCCACGCCAGCGCAAGGGGGACAGCGGGGAAGCCTCCACCCGACCCAATGTCAAGGAGTGCGTGCGGGGCCTGGAGACCCACGAGCAAGGGTGCCAGCGAGTCGCGGATGTGTGTCGCCAGCAGGTGCTCAGGACCGGCGTCAGATGTCAGGTTCATGATCTCATTGGCCTTGGCAAGCAAGGAGAGAAACGATGCCAGCCCCGCGCAGAATGCGTCGGAGCAGATCGTCGACTTCGCCATGACAGGAAGCGCTGCAACGAAGGAGGCCATCCATTGACGTACGACGGGAAGCAGTTGTGTCGGACTGAATTCTCGGTCACTATCCATGCAGTCCTCCAGTTACTGTTCCACGTGGAACAATTGGATGCTCAGAGCCACTTCGCAAGGACGCCCTTGATGACGCCGACCGATACGAGAAAGACGATCGTGCATGCCCCCAGGACACCCAGCGAGATGGATACGAGTGCGTGGCTCTTCTTCATCCGCGTGAACTCAGCGATCAGGCACCCCGTGTAGGCGCCAGTCCCTGGCAGAGGGATGGCCACAAACAGCGCGAGACCGACGAAGAGCCCGTACTTGGCCAGAGAGGACCTGCTGCGTACGGCGAGACGGGTACGGTAGCGCTGAAACCATGTCCACTTCGATACGATGGCGAGTGCGGGTCTCTCGAGGAGGTAGAACAACGGAGCGATGCACAAGTTGGCAAGCGTTGCGACCAGCAGCGCCTCCCATACTGGCATCTTGAGCACGCCGATGGCGTATGGCAGCGCGCCGCGGACCTCCACGCCCGGGATGAAGGTGACGAGAAAGATATGCAGGATGTCTTGCACGAGGTTGGACACCCTGCCAGTATAGTGGAGGCCCCCAAGGATGCAACGCGGGAACGTTGTAAAGTACTGCGCACTAGAGTAGAATAGCAATGCTCTATTCGTTGTGGAGCTGGGGGTCAAGGATGCTTGAGGGGAAGTTTGGCAACTGCCAGGTGGACGAAGTTCTCCAGACGATTGTCCAAGGAAGAGGGACCGGCCGCCTCGATCTTGAAGGGACGTCGATCTTTGGCGGGCGCGTCCGGGCGACGTTCTATATTGAGGATTCACGAATGGTCCTTGTCGAGGTCGGCCCCGATACTGCGTACAGTTCCCTGGTCGACCTGTTTAGTCTCCGTGAAGGAAGTTTCTCGTTTGCCAGTGGCGAGACAGCGAAGACCAGGGACCAGTCCGTGCCGGTTGCGGACATTGTCCTTCAGGTGACGGCCGCTCTCGACGAGTGGAATTCGATGCGCCAGCGACTCGGTTCGCTGGATGCGGTCTACTCCCTGAAGGCGGACGGCGCTACAAGGGACTTGACCCTTACCAGGGAGCAGTGGCAGGTGATGGCATACGTGGATGGCAAGACATCGATGCGTGAGATTGCCAGGAAGACCGGCCAGGGAAGTGTCGCCGTATCGAAGGCGCTCTATGGATTCATAGAGGCGGGGCTTGCAGCCGAGGCGGATGTTTCAGATATCCCCCAGAATGTGGAACGGGAACAGTCACAACGTCGAGGGTTCTTCGGCCTCTGGAACAGGAAGTAGGCGGGACGGACACCAGGACTTCGGGAAGGCCTCTTCTTCGACGCCATGCTTCTGCCCCGCCGAAGCGTGGTCAGCGCTCTCTCTTGCGGAGTTGCCTGAGAAGGCCGGATTCATCAGGAGCCGACCGCTGTCTGGCCAGGTCGGTCTCAGAGATGTCAAGCGCCCTGACGCGTGCGTCAGGGCGCTTCCATGAAAGGCAAGGGACGAGTCCAGCGACCGATCAACGCTCCTTGACGACCTGCACGTACCTGGCCGTCTTGTCGATGATGCCCTGCAGGTCGGCGCCGTGGTCGCGCATGAACACCATGTAATCCACGCACTCGTGTGTCATGACTTCCCCGGGGACGGTGATCGGGATACCCGGCGGATAGGGAGTCACGAGTTCTGCGATGATGCGTCCGACGGAGTCTTCCATGCGCACGCGCTCCCTCTTGGCATAGTACGCCTCGAACGGGAAGAGGACCATCTCGGGGATGCTGGGAATGGGTGGGGGAGGAGTGATGCCAGAGGTCTTGCCGTGGCGTTTTCGGGAGATGTCCTCGAGTGCCTTGATGAGAATCTCCACTGCTTCCTTGGGTGCTCCGATCGTGATGAATGCCAGGATGTTCTCAAGGTCAGACAACTCGATCTCGCCATTATAGTCTCTGTTGAGGATCTCCTCGACCTGGAATCCGGTCAGTCCCAGCCTTGACACGTGGACGGTCAGTTTGGTGAGGTCAACATCGTAGATGGCGTCGGAGTGAGCACGCTCCCTGCCAGGGGCGAAGAGCCCCTCGATGCTGTTGATACGCCGGCGAGCATCCTCGGCGAGATCGATGGCCCGCTGGAGCAGGTCGTGACCATTCGTCGCCATCTGCATACGGGCGACGTCGAGAGCCGTGATGAGGATATACGAGGGCGATGAGCTCTCCAGCATCGTGAGCGTGGTTCGTACCAGCTCCTTGTCCACGCGCCGTGAGCCCAGATGCAGCATGGATGTCTGAGTCAGACCAGAGAGAGTCTTATGCGTGCTCTGGACGACCATGTCGGCTCCCGCGTCGACGGCGCTCTTGGGAAGATCGGGATGAAAATGGAAGTGTGATCCGTGTGCCTCGTCGACCAGGATACGGCGTCCCGTGGCGTGCGCTTTCTGCACGTAGTAGTCGATGTCCGAGCTGATGCCGAAGTAGTTGGGGTTGGTCACGAAGACGGTCTTGGCTTCAGGGTGGTCCCGTAGCACGCGCGCGAACGTCTGTTTGGACGGGAATGTCTGGAACTGCAGCAGGCGGTCTTCTTCGGCCTCAAGGTAAATAGGGCGCAATTCATTGAGGATGAGTGCTCCGTACATCGAGCGGTGCGAATTGCGCTGCACAATGACGCGGTCGTAGGGGTCGCAGGTCGACAGAATCATGGCCTGATTTCCAACCGTCGAACCATTGACGAGGAAGAAGGATTCGATAGCCCCGTAGGCTTCGGCGGCCAGCTCCTGCGCTTCCTTGACGACGCCGATGGGGCGATGGAGGTAGTCGAGCCCTTCGACCTCCGTCAGGTCCGACAGAAACACATTCTCGCCCCAGAACTCCTTGAGACGCGGATGAATACCCTGGCCGGCCATGTGCCCCGGCATGTGGAGGCCGGCGCGGTGCTTGCCGATATAGGACTGAACGGCATCGAAGAACGGGGTACGACTCTGATCTCTCATGGAACAGAGTGTACCGGCCAGACCTCTGCTGTCAACGCGCCAGCGTGAATCCTGGTTCCGGGTGCCAACTTGCTCAGAACACCTGTCCGGGTTCCAGGACCGTGCAATGACTGCTTGTCGCGGATTCCACCTTCTTCCGGAACAGCTGGGGATCCACGGCGATGACAGGGAAGGTCCCATAGTGCATGGGGATCACGGTGCGTGGAGCAAGCATCTTGACTGCCTCTACGGCATCGTCGATCCCCATCGTGAAATTGCCCCCGATGGGGAGAAGTGCGATGTCGAGTGGGTGCAGCCGGCCGATGAGCTCCATGTCGAGAAACAAGCCCGTGTCACCGGCATGGTAGATCGTTCGCTCTCTGGTCTTGACGACAAAACCGCAGGGGTTTCCCGTACAGATGAGGTGGCCGTCCTCCGTCACTGAGGAGCCATGCAGGGCCTGGGTCAGCAGAAGTTCACCGAATGGGAAGATGTGGTTGCCGCCCAGGTGCATGGGATGAACGTTTGCAACACCCTTTCCTGCAACGTAGGTGACAAGTTCCGCCGGGCCGATGACCGTTGCCCCGGTGCGTCTGGCGATGGCGACAGTGTCGCCCAGGTGATCGGAATGGCCATGCGTCACGAGGATGTAGGCAGGATGAACGTCGTCCGGACCGATGGACGCCAGCGGATTGCCCGAGAGGAATGGGTCGATGAGGATGTCGCCGACTGTCGTGGTGATCAGAAAAGCCGAATGACCAAGATAGGTGAGCTGTTCATGTGTCATGGTGTCATGCACCTCCTCCCTAGTCTACCTCCGAGGCAATAGTGGTCAAGTTTCGGCGGTAATGTGTACACACATATGGCGGTTCTCTCCTATAACAGGGGATGTGCATCCATATGGCAACAACAATGAAAGACGAACGTGTGCGATGGGTCCAACCG
>Ga0105152_10000181_pt1 | contig 16117 bp, 15 predicted proteins | sample LakBais05cmmetaG_FD_81534 | JGI IMG/M metagenome (GOLD analysis project Ga0105152, IMG submission 81534) | Lake sediment microbial communities from Lake Baikal, Russia to study Microbial Dark Matter (Phase II) - Lake Baikal sediment 0-5 cm | ecosystem: Environmental > Aquatic > Freshwater >...
AAGGAGGATAATCACGTGGCGTGGAGAAAGAGAGAGTAGCGATGAGGTATTGCGGGCAAGGGTGGATGGTTGGGCGGGGGCGTACCCAGGGTGGTCCAGATGGGTAGGGCGGAGGCCGAGTTCGGCAGCAGGATGATACGTGGACTTTTGGGGAGGAAGCCGAAGCCCAAGAAAAAACCCGACTACAGCGACTTCCCCTACGCCCAGGAAATACACAGGGATGTGAAAGAAGCCACATATATCCCATCACTCAAGAGGAAGCGGCGTCGAGGCATGTATCAGGGGTTCATGGGGCCAAAGAGGAAGACGGAGTAGCGATGCCGTACACTTCTCGCCTCCAGATGCGATGGGCGCATACCGCCCGAGGATTGAAGGCCCTTGGTGGCCGTGCGAAGGTGGCCGAGTGGGATTCAGTCACCAGGGGCATGACCCTGCCGGAACGCGCGAGGAAGCGGCGCAGAACGCGGTTGTACCGGAGGCTGATGCGCCGAAAGAAATAGGTTTGGCGGCTCCGACCATATCGGGCAATACGCGCCGACTGCGATAAGTCGGACACAGTAGGAGGAACCATGTTCACCCTATCAATGCTGCTGGTGCTTGGCGCGGCCGTTGTGGCCATAGTCGCCGATGCGCCAGACGCACTCGCCGATTCGAGCGGCGACAGCCCTGCCGGAGACGGCATGGGCGACTCGGACGCAGGGGCAGCCAGCGCACAGGCTGCTGAGGGAACCGAAGCCCCTTCTTCCACTATCGTCAAAGATGAGCCGGCGGTAGACACCAGTTCACTGTCCAGGTCGCTCCGAGCGGTAGCCCGCGAGCGGGACAAGTGGAAGCGGGAGGCGCAAGCGGCGAAGGCCGCAGCAGAGGGCTCCACAGAACAGGGGGACCCAGATGATCGGTTCCAGCCCACACAGCCACCAGCAGTGGAAGGTGTCCAGTACTCCGATGCGGGTCGTCTCGACCCCATGCTTCGGGGACTTCGGTACGACGAGACCGACGACACCGTGTGGTACAAGGGCAAGTGGCGCGATCCGCTTGTTGCTGCAAACGACATGCGGACTGGCACACTCGCCCAGGCTCATCAACAGTCGAGGCAGGCACAGGAAGTAGCCCGGGTTGCCGAGGTTGGCGATCGCCTTGTCGGGTCGGTCATTGCCGACCGAGACAAGGCAATCAAGGCGGCATTTCCTGGACTGTCGGAGCGGGCGCTTCGTGTTCCGATACGGACGGCCAGCGAACGGATGGCCGAGGCATTGGAAGCGGAGGGCGTGGACTTCGACGATCCGGAACACCTGCCTGAGGGGCTCGACCGAATGGTAGCATCGGCAATTAGGGAGGGGATCAAAGCAGCTCGCGAAGAACTGGCCGAGTTGCAATCGCCCCAGGCCGCGGCGAACGCCCTTGCGGGGGAGACAGCTCCGTTGGCATCGGGCGGGCGTGGCGGTGGCGTGGGCGCGAAACCCTACGCCGAACTCTCACCCGAAGATCGAAAGAAGCACGAGGGTGGGATCGTATCGCGTGTTCTAGCAAAGTACGGGCTTGGGCGTTAGCCATGTGAGGGCGCCCAGCCCGACAACATGGAGGCAATCGCAGTGGCTCTAACAGCATACGGCGGCGACTATCTGGATGTCGTTGCCGAGATTATGAACGAAATGCCTATGCGCAAATGGACGGAGCGGGCAACTTACCGGCTCCCCATGTGGCATAGGATAGAGGCGGTCACCGATCCGCAGAGTTTCGACGGTGAGTACGCCAAAATACTGATGCACACGAACATGTCGCGCAACGCCCGTCCGCGCCTGGAACGGGGTGTGATCGCCGTGCCGGTGCCCGACACCTTCGCGGAGCAGCGCGTCAGGCTGTCCCAGTACATGGGCAGCATCGGGTGGACAAAGGAGGAGGCCAGGCGCGCGGTAACACGCAACGGCGCAGCTATCCTCAACCTGATCGACCTGAAGACGAAGGGGCTCCCCATCGACATGCAGCAGAAGCTCGACTTCGCGTTCTCGACAGACAAGACCGGACGGCTCGCGCGCGTGGCATCGTACTCGGCGGGCTCCAGCACCGGCGTCGTGACTGTAGACAATGCGGCAGCCGAGTTCGGGTGGAACAAGGCGGACTGGGTCCGCAACGGCCAGGTCGTGGACATCTACACAGTGCCCGACATCACAGGAACCGATGCGTGGACGCTGAAGGCGAAGAACTGCATCGTCTCCGAGGTCAACTATTCGGCGGGTACATTCAGGATTACCACGGTTACGGGCGATAGTCTCTCTACTATCGCAGTTTCTCCTGCTGATCACGACTTCGTGTTCATCGCCGACTCCGTGAGCCTCACGACCGCGGACAAGTTCTCGGCGTGGACAGGGTGCATGGGCCTTCTGGGCATCGTGGACGATGGCGCGTGTGCTGGGCACGAGTTCCACAACGGCAGCAGCAATGCGTACAACGGCAACTGGAGCGGTGTAACCTTCCAGAACCTCACCCGCACGAGCTACCCGGAACTGATCTCGTTGGTACGACGCGCTGGGGACTGGGCAACTGGTGGGACTGACGGCACGCCGGAAACTGCGGACTGGCGGACAGTGGAGCGGACGGTCGAGTTGATCGACACCGGCATGGGCGGTGGCGAGGTCTCGGCGTTGTTCCTCAACGCAGTTACTATGGCGTGGCTCCGAGATCAGGGCGCGGCCATGAACAACGTGATGAAGCCCGTAACGGACGGGAAGTTCACACCTGGCCTGAGCATAGATGGTGTATTCATGCGCGGGCGTCGGATCCCGTGCATCGAAATGAACACCATCCCGAACGGCACGATCATCGGAGGCGACGAGAAGGACCTGTTGCGTTATGTCCTGACCGACATCACTTGGGAAATCAAGGACGGCAACAGAATCTTCGACATGGGGCTCCGCAACCGAACGCAGGAGTCCCAGATGATCGCCGAACTGCAACTCGGTGCATACCGCACCGACAACTGGTTCCGCCTGGAAGACATCAACGTAAGCGATTACGACTAGTCCGCCAGCGGGATGTGAATCACGGGTCCGTCCCGAAGTGTCGGGACGGACCCGACATCAAGGAGAATCTACGATGAAGAAAACGAGTTCGAGGATGCGGGCAGCGATGCTTGCCATCCTTCTTCTGTTGACCTTGACCATGGGGGCATGGAGCTTCACGACGCATACGGTCAAGTATACGAACACACTCAGCAGCGGCTCGGCGACAACGAGACTTACGAGTGCTGCCGCGACAGGAGTAACGACCCTAACTCCGAGTACGACCACGGCGAACGCCTGGACGTGGGATCTGAGTCTGCTAACAACCGGGAACGGGTTGAAGTTGCTAGGACTCGACGGCACGTTGAATGGCGCGAAGTACATCAACATCTACGGTGGTGGTGCCGGTACAACGTCGGTATGGAACATCGGCGAGGGCGGAATCGAGACCTTCAAGGGCGGGGCGACTATTGACAATGCCACCTCTTCGACTGTGCTAAACCTCACGGAAACCACGGTGCGCGTTACCGGCATTGCTGATGTCACGGGTAACTCCACACTGGCGTCCCTGGACGTTGGGGGTGGGTACACGGCTGGCGGCAGCGGTGCGACCATAGCGGCTACGGGCGCGATCTCAGCAAACGGCGCCCTGGTACTGTCTGCCGGTGCAACAGCGATCAGCGCGCCCGCGGGTGTGACGGCGGCCGCAGGTACAGCACTCGGCATTACGACCGGCGCAGGTACGGGCGGAACAACCACCGGGTATGCCGGTGGCGTCCTCACTTTCGTAACTGGCGATGGGTCTGCTGGAACTACGACAGGCGGCGCCGGGGGGGCGCGGTCGTTCACGGGCGGTGCTGGCGGAACCAGTGTTACGGGCACGACCGGTGCCGGCGGGAACTGGTCGGCGACTGCCGGTAACGCAGGGGCGGCTTCTGGCGCGGGCACAGCTGGCGCGGCGGGTACGGTTTCCTTGACTGCCGGGGCCGGTGGCTCGACTGTGGCCGGCACGAGTGCTGTTGGCGGTCCCATAACCCTCCTGGGTGGTGTTGGGAGCGGCGGTACTCCAACGACCGGCGGTGCTGGTGGTGCAGCAACTTTTGGCGCAGGTCAGGGTGGCGCGGGAACGACTGGCGGCGCAGGTGGCGCATTGCTGGCCTACTCTGGTGCTCCCGGTGCTGGTGGCTCACCAGCCTATGGCGCAGTAACTATCAAGTCGGGAGGAGCATCGGGGGTAGCACTGCTCTCCTCGACCGGTGCGCAGGGAGCGGTTGGCAACGCTATCGTGAACGTCTTGCGGAACACGGCAACGAGTTCGAGCGCGACGCCGACCGTGGCTCTTGCCACCTATGCTTCGGGCACGGTGCTTACGTGCTCGCACGCCACGCCAGTTGTTGGACTACCGGCGGCTGGTTCTACACTTACGGGTTATCAGATCACGGTTATGAACATCGGTGCGGGCACAACGTCCTTCACGGTGTCGAGTGCCGCTGCGGACATTTACGCCGGTACGGTGGATACCGTGTCTGTGCCGTGCACGAACCTGATCTGGTCGACAGCCGACCACATCATTGGCGCGACAGCTACCTTTGTCTGCGACGGCGCGAAGTGGCTGATGATTTCCTGCAACCGAGAGCCGACGAGCCACACGTAAGGAGAGAACCATGCCGAAGGAACCCATATTCGCAATCAACGCAACCGATGCCGTCCAGGTGATGCAACACTCCGGCCTTGCCGACCTGGAGGTGGTTCCGCTCGCGCCTGGCGGGTACGCAGTACCATGCCGGTCCCGGCTGGAGATACAACCGGGTCAGGGGTTCTGCGTGCCCTGGAGTATGTGGAACACCGCAGGCGCAGTCGGCAAGCAGGGATGGGTGAAGCAGATCACGCGCGAGGAGTTTCTAGCACTGGCTCGTCCCGAACCCTCGGCCCCGCCGTTGGTCCCGGAGGGGAGTAGTTCCGAGGCGGTTTCCTCCTTTTCCGCCCCGGAGCCCCCCGAGGCGCCGACTCCCAGGGACATGACGATGGGCGAATTGCGAGCGGCGGCAAGGACTCGTGGCATACCGGTCCCGCCTACCACAACAAAGACAGAACTGGTGAAGAGACTGCGCGGGTAGGGTGGTCAAGAAGCTGTGCCGCAGATGCGGGGATTCGAGCGACTTGCCCCCTGGCCGTGACTTGGACATGCACGTGTAGCTAGGTGTACGATGGAAGCAGTACAAAACACAGGCCGATGGGTCCCGATATACATTGCGGACGAGGGCACGGGCGACGGGATAGCCGGTATCGGGTACGATGCTGCGGGGCTCGCAGTGTCCTACACACCGCTTGGCGGCGTTGAAACCCCTCTGGTGTTGACGGCGGCGACGTGGGACGAGGGGCAACTAGGAGTGTACGCGGCATATTTCCCCGGCACGGCGTTCGCCACACTCGGCCTGTGGCTCTACTACTGTACCTACACTGGGGCAACCGCATACGTCGGCTCTCTGGATGTGGTGCCCGGGCCGGTGGGGCCGAGTGGCCTCATAATATGGCCGTCAGGCAGTCTGTTGACCTGGACAGACATTGCCGCCTATGTCGGCGAAACGGTCAGCAAGGAGACGGCGCGGCCAAGCCCGCAACACGTGATGAACCTCGGCAACCACGCACTGGCACAAATCTCCCGCATCGCCGGGGAGTTGTATCGTGAGTGGACAAACGATGTGCTGGGCGACCTCAGCATTCTCGGTCGTGTTTGCCAACTATCGACCGACCTGATCCGGGTGGAGAGTGTGTTTTGGGACACCGTGGCCCTGGACTACAGGACGACCGAGTGGCTCGATAATCAGGCCGCCGGGTGGCGGACGCAGGAGGGAACTCCTGGCTACTACACCATCAAAGGCGGGTCCCTCCTCTTTGACGCCCTACCGTCCGGCAGTTCTACGGGGTTACTGGTGGTCAGAGGCTATGGAAGCATCCCAAACTTCGGGGGAATCGCCAATCCACTTGCGTACCTCCCGTTGGCAGACCAGATACTCCCCGCGTATTACATCCTCTCGATGCTCCCGGCCAGGAAGCACGTCATCACGGAGGGTGGGCGGATCGTAGGAGTGGATACGAGCGAAGCGGATCGCAAGGTGGAGTACACGGCACTGTGGCGTGATGGACTGCGTCACTGCGCCTGGGCATTGACCGAACGCGAGAACCGTCCAGCAGACGGTAGTTAGGAGAAACCGATGGGAAATGCAGCAACAAGGCCCGTGGGGAAGTTGAAGGTTCCCACCCTGGAAGAAGTCTTGGCCTATGGCTTCGCGACCTGGACACTGAACGAAGATGCCATCAAGTATGTTGACCTCTCGCTCATAAAGCCGTGGGATTCCGAGATACTCAATATCGGCCTGCGGAACGAGAGTGCTACCGTGGACCTGACTGCCACGTTGGGCAGCATGAGGCGGTGCTATTCGGCGACCGCTACACCGAGGGGTATAGTCGCATGTACGGTGGCCCTGGCCACCGACCTGGTGACGGCCGTGGCACACGCCCTGCGAGTGGGGGATGCGATCAACTTCGGGGCCACTACGGGCGGGTTCACGGTGGCGACGACGTACTACGTGCTAACGGCGCCGAGTGCCGACACCTTCACGGTGGGCGTGGCCCGGCTCGGAGCAACCTTCGACATCACCGCAAACGGGGCGAATACGTTTCGCATCGCGGAGGAGTTCTTCGCTAAGGAATCCTTCACCGTGCCCAAGTTCGCGGCCGCGACCTCGACTGCTCCAGTGGCAGGACTCCGCACGTACCCCCTGGTTGGATGGCCGATCCCGCCGACAAAGGGCAGGATATACCTGGCGAAGTCGGCGGTGACCGCAGCGGCCTTCGGAGCATACGTCGAGGTGCGGCGCGGACTTTAGAGGAGGTCTGATGCTTTACTGTCTCAAAGTAGCGATGATATTTGGGGCCAGAGCGGATGCGGTCGCAGCCTGGGGCGCATTGGCGGCGCTGTGGCCGACTTCGAGTAGGTTGCCGGAAGACAGCGTGCCTACTCTCTGTCCGACCTTCGAGGGCACATTCAAGGTCGTTGGCATTGTACGTCAACCGGAGAGCATAGTACACGACAAGATACTGTTGGCGTTGCGGACAGCGGGAGTTAAGGCGAAGGGGTGGCAGGTCAAGGTGCACGAATGTCCGCATGCGGACTCCTCCGCAAGGCCGTGTGAGGAAACGATCTACAGCGGCGGGACGCTCTTAGGGGTGGAAGATGCCTAAAAGCAGTTTGGCGGCACGACTGGGTTTTATAGTACCGCCACTGGTCCCGGCATCACGGCCGGGGAGTTGCCTATATGAGTACGACGCGCGGCAAAACGGCGGCCTTGCGAAGTTCGTTGAGTCTGTGGGAACGATCCCCCCCGGCGCACTCACCACGGACTGGCTGACTGCGAACCAGATCACCGGCACCGACGCGCTTGGGACAACGGCGGGGTTTACCAATTACGGGGGCGCTACTCTCACGAGCAGCATCGAGGAGGCGCATAGTGGCGTGAAGAGCCTGAAAGTAGTAACGCCAAGTGCGGTGGTAGACGAGGGGGTTTTCTTGCAGACTCCTGGTCAGAGTTATGCTGTGAACCAGGCCGCACAGGGACAGCAGTGGTATCTCAGCACATGGGTCAAAGCGCCGCTGGGGGCGACATTGCGGTTGCAGTTTGTCGAGCGCAATGCAGCGGGGGCGTATGTCGCATACCAGATGAGTCCTTTCACCGGCACAGGAATATGGCAGCAGGTCACTATCTCACGAACGCTGACACATGCGACCGTAGTGCAGTTAGACGTGCTGGTGATAACGGATGTCAGTGCCCAGGCCATAACCTTCTATGTGGACGACATTGAGTTGTACCGCACGGACATGACGGGGAACGCGCACGCTGCCATCACGGGGGCAGTCTGGGCGGCGGGGCCGAACGGCGTCGTGCTGCGCTTCGACGCCGTGGATGACTATGCGAAGATACAGGGTGATCTCATCGGCACGGGGGCGCGAACCATCGAGGCATTGATCAAACCGACGAGTGGAGCGATAGCCACGCCGCACATCATCAGCAATCGGGAGTGTCGGTTGTGGGTTGACTGGGCGGGGGGTGCGAACCGCCTGGGCTTCGGACGGGCATCGGCGACCAGCATCTACAGCGCAAACAGCGCCGAGTGGCTGACGGCGAACCAGATCACCGGCACGGATGCCCTGGGGACGACGGAAGGGTTTGCCAATTACGCGGGTGCTACTCTCACGAGCAGCATCGAGGAGGCGCATGGTGGCACGAAGAGTCTCAAAGTAGTAACCGCAGGCGCGGTCACTGCTGAGGGCCCTTTTTTGGTGACTCCGGGTCAGGATTACGCGGTGAACCAGGCCGCGCAGGGACAGCAGTGGTATCTCAGCACATGGGTCAAGGCGCCGCTGGGGGCGACATTGCGGTTGCAGCTTATCGAGCGCAATGCAGCGGGGGCGTATGTCGCATACCAGACGAGTCCTTTCACCGGCACAGGAATATGGCAGCAGGTCATACTCTCACGCACGCTGACTGGGGCGACCGTAACGCAGTTAGACGTGCTGGTGATAACGGATGTCAGTGCTCAGGCCATAAGCTTCTATGTGGACGATATTGAGTTGTACCGCACGGACTCAATCGTGAGCGGCGCGTGGCAGCAGGTACTAGTGTCCAGTGATGCGGCAGGTGCGACAAGCCTATACGTGAATGGGGTGCTGAAGGGCGGTGCGGGACAGGCGGCGGGAACGCCCGCGAAGGGCGCGGATACCTTCATCGGCAACCTGGCGGCGTTGACGATGCCATTCGGCGGCGACATCGCGCTGGTGTGCGTCTACAACAAAGCGGTGTCGGCTGTAGAGGCGCAAGAGTCGTATCGCCGTGCGGCCTGGCGGCTAGGTCTGCCAGGCTAGGAGACTGTGGTGCCAGTTCGCCAAATATGTGGATTCGAGACGGGTAGCCTGATGGAAGCAACTGCTGTGGGCAATGGTGTCACAGTTCAGTCCACCATCAAGCGCACCGGCGGCTATGCCCTTCGCTGCAACCCACCGGGTGCAGCTCCACCCTACGGACAGTCCGGAGCCCGCCTTGCTGGTGTATCTTCGCAGGGCGTACGTGATACCGTTCTGGCAGCAGCAACGGCGTACTATCGCTTCTACTTCCGATATGCTGTCAAGGCGGGAGGCGGGGAGTGCGAGTTGGCCGCAGTTCTTGATACTGCATGGGCGTTGAAGATCTCGGTGAAGCTCACGAGCACGGGCAAGCTCGTAGCCTTCGATAGTACGAACACGCAGATGGGCGATCCTGGGGCGACTGTTCTGAGCGCAGACACCTGGTACTGTATCGGAATCGCCTGTGGGACTGGTGGGACTGCTGCCTACTCAGTGAGCATAGATGACAAGGTGGAGTTGTCGGGAACAGGGAATGTCGCAACCGTCAACAACGGCGGGCTAGGACTGGGCAAGTACAGCGCCTACGGCGGTCAACTTGTGGACTACTTCTTTGACGACGTAGTCATAGACGATGCAAACCTGCCGGGGCTGGGCGAAGTCCACTATCTCAGGGCGGATAGCAATGGCACAGACACGGGATTCGAGGCAAGCGCGGGGCAGAAGTGGGAGTGTGTGGCGGAAACGCCGCCAAACGATGTAGACTTCATCGGCCCCGTAGGTGGCATTTTGACACCGCAGATTTACACAGCGGGACTCTCCGCGCCGCTCGTGACAAAAGCTGTAGAGGCGGTCATGGCGATTGTTAGCGTGAACGCACAAGCCGTGGAGCCACTGACCTACAGCAAGGTACGGCTCCGGGGACCCGGTGGAGTTGCCGACACAACGCAGGTTGGACCCCTCGAGGGTTTCCTTTCGCTGCCTGCACAGGTCAGCCCGGGCGATGGTTTGGCCTGGACTATTGCTATCCTGTCTTCGTTGGAGGCGGGCGTGATCTACACGCTTTCTGATCCGCCACCCGTGACGGTTTACATGTGCGATACCATTGGCGTCATGGTGGATTTTCGGGAGACACTCGGGCGTCCACTGTGGCAGGCCTGGCCCTTGGGGCATCTCTTAGTACACGATCACGGCTTGGGAGTGTAAGGTCATGCTGGAACAGCTCTCGAACGCACTAGTCTTCTCGGCTTTCTACACCGCAGCGAAGTTGGGCAAAGCGGAGCTCGCCGATGTGACCGTGGATGTCTACAATCCTGCGAATACCAAGATAGTGACAGCGGCAGCGGCAACCGCAGTGGGCGGTGGACTGTACCAGTATACGCTGGGTGCTGGTAGTGTGGCTACGGAGGGGTCGTACAAGGCGATATTCAAGACCGGTGATGCGACCGTCGACGTGAAGGAGCTGCCTGCGCTGTGGGTAGTTGGAACAGCGGGCATAGAGAACCTAGTGCCATCGGGTACGCTGGCTGACTCGGTATGGGATGAGCTTCTGGCCGGTCATGTTACCCCGGACTCCGCAGGACTCTATGTCAAATCCACCTACACGCTACTCTACGGTCCCGGCTCGACCGAGTATCAGATCAAGGCACAGACGGGCGGTGCAGTTCCCATTGAGAACGCGCACGTTTGGATTACCAGCACGAATGACCCATCGGCTGCGATTCGCTGGGAGGGCATCACAAACGCCTCCGGGTACGCCTGCAAGATCGGCATCGGGACGGCCGGGTTCTGGTACGATCCGACACAGACCGGGTACATTTGGGTAGCACATCCCTCTTATGTGTTCGCTATGCCGACGACGTGGGTAACGGGTGTCGGTGGATTGACAAAGACGATCACTGGCACTGCGGTAGCTGGTGGCACCAGGCCGACCGTCACCGAGGCACTTGCGGAGCTAAGATTGCGCCTGAATGATGTGGATGAGGGCGCATACACACCTGCCGATCTCTTGTCCTGCCTGAATGCCGAGTACATGCGTCAGCAGATGCTCCTCCGGTGCTACATCCAGACCGAATCCGTTGCGCTGGCTATGGGAGTGCACACGTATGACTCGCATCCCATCTTCGAGCCGATAGAGGTTTCGCTATCGGGAGACATTCTTGCCATGCGCAGCTTCGGCGATATGGGGGTATCCCTGGAGACTTGGAACCAGAGCGCCAACGACACGCCGACCGAGTGGATGCGGACGCAGGGATCGTTCATCAGGGTGCATCCCACGCCGGACGCGACCGGGACGTTGATCGTTCACGGCTATGGCGTGGCGGCGAAGCTGACCTCTGGTAATGACCAGCCCTTGGGTCTGCCTGCTGGATTCGATTGGGCGGCCTGGATGGATGGCGCGGAGATGGAGGCGCGAAAGCGGCGGGCGCAGTATTCAGGGAATGCCGGGGTTATTGCCTTGCTGCTCGATTGGGTGAAGCTGTGGGTCGAGAAGGCCAGGGCCTCCGTGAAGGGCGGTGGCTGATGGCGCTCATCGGCAAGTCCAGCTTCGTAGGCGGACGGACGCTTAGGCAGCGGGTGTTCGCTGAGGAAAAGGCGGTACTGGAGGAGTGCTCTGGGTACGAGGCTACACTCGGCTACCTGCGCCCGGAGAAACTGGCGAGCAAACTGAACTCAAACGGCGAGCTTGGCGCGACTGTGCCGGAGCAAGTACCCGCGGCGTTCACATACGGGGAGGACACCTATGTGATCTGCCGTGACGCGAACGAGGCCATGCGCGAGTTCGAGGGGACCGCCTGGGGTTCGGCGGGCGCTGTGTGTGACGTGTTGAAGGAATCGCCTCCGGTGCGGCTAGACCGGCAGATCATCATCCCCACAGGGGGGCCGAACCCACGGCTAATGGCCTACGAGCCACTGTCCGCAACCACGAAACTCCGGCCGCTCTCGCTGAAAGGCCCTGCTGACTATGCCACGGGCGCGAAGGCGGTGGTGACACCGGCGACGGACCCCTCCACGCGACTGCACGCCTACGACGTAGCGCATCCTTGGACAGCAGGCGGTGGCTATGCTACCATCACTGATGCACAAGGCAAGGTTATCATTGTACTCTCTCATGCCACACCGCCCGTGACGAAAGTGGCGACAAAAGCACTGACCGGAGCGACTAAAGACCTGGGGCTCCCAAACCAGAAATGTTTCCTCGTACTGGACGTGATCATCCAGGGCGACGAGCAACTCTACCCGACGCTCGGCCTGTTCGCCAACGACGCGGGAATGTACGCGAGCGGGTATCTGATTGGTCTATACTCCGACGCGGCCTGTACGACGCTGATAGCAGCCTACAGACTGCCCAAACTGCCTACGCAGGGGATGGTGCATCGAGTCGCTATCAACCTGGGGACACAAACGGCAACGGTGGCGGGCATCACGCTGGAGACGGATAGCTTCTACGAACCCCCGGCGACCGGGAAGACGGCGACGATCACGATGTACTGCGAACCCGCCCAGACAGACTGGAGCCACAAGAGCAACCTGCTGCTTCCGGCAGTCCGGTGGAACAAGTCCGCCTGGGCGGACATACTGGCGGGGTTGCTCGTGCTAGACCGTGAGACAATCTTGCTCCCGCCATCCGCTAACCTGATCACGAATCCTGGCTTTGAGGACGGCACAACCGGGTGGACGTATGGTGGGGGCGCAAGTCTGAAGAATGCCATCTCTCACGGCGGCCAGTCTTGCATGGAACTGGACTGGGACGGCGAATGGCTGAAACAGTCTGCAATCCCTCTCTCCCCCGGCAGGGACGCCAGGTTGGAGATGTGGGTCTACGCTCCCGTTGAAGCCGCCAGGGGATGGCACCTGGAACTAACCTATAAGAAGGCCGATACCAGCATCATAAGCACGTTGAGACTTCCGGATTCCGGTAGTTACACCTTCCACAACGCCACGTATGAAAAGCGGGAGTGGCAGATAGTGGCGCCTGCCCTGACGGCGACGGTGGATTTATATCTCTATAAGGACACCGGCGGCAACGGTAATTGGCGGGTAGACGATGTGGCTTTGTACTACGCGAACCAGGGGACTGCGGGCAGCGCTGCGATCCTACAGACCATGAATGAGGACACCACGCAGCGAACGCCGACGAATCCCCTAGCGCGCTGGGCGTACTGTCTCGCTGGGAAAAACCTACTCTCTGCGCCCTTGTACGCATTGATGGTGAGTAACCCGTCTGACGACAACGCATCCAACACGTTGATTGACCCGTGCACATTCGCTGACCCGTGGAGGACATACACCATCGCCGTGACACTGCCTGGTGGCCCGATCACCGCACTTGCGGTCAACGCAGGGGGTACGGGCTATGTGGTCAACGACATTCTCCTCATAGATGGGGGGGAGGGTGGCAAGGCGAAGGTACTGACGGTAGCCGCAACAGTGGTAACGTCCGTGGAATTGCTCTTAGGCGGCAAGGGATACACAAGTGCAACCGGCGCAACCACGAGTGGAGGGACCGGGACCGGCTGCACGCTGAACACCACGGCGATCCAGGCGACTACAGAATACGGCGACTATCTGACACATATCCTGATCTACCGGCAGATTTACTATCCGCTACCCTCAGCCATCGAGGAGATACTGGGCGTGTGGGGGATGTATCAGTTCGTGCAGGCCGTGGAGATTGGGGCCTCGACGTCCTGGGACGATGCAGGGAACGACGCCGATCCTAGCCTCGGTATCCTGGAAGTGCCGCTGGAGTTGGAGATCACAAACGATTATGCTTCGTCTGCACGGTACGTGATGATCTCACAGGGCCGCGTCTATGCGTTCTGTCTGAACTGGGACAACGAGAATGGTGTGTGGCAACGCCGGACGGCGGCGGAGGTTTCTTCGCAGTACAAACCCTGGGCGTTCCCCACAACCACGGATGCGGAGTCGCCCATCACAGAAGGTTCGGAACTGGATGGGTACGCAGTCACGGGGTCTGAGACGCGCGGATTGCTCTCGCGCAACGAGGAGCAGTTCGTGTGGTTGGAAAACGAGGTCTTTCTCTTGCGTGGAGAAAACCCTATCAACGGATGGCGGTTTGCCCGATTGGACTCTGTGGGGTGCATCTCCGCTAGGAGTGTGGCTGACTGCCGCGAGATGATCGTGTGGCACGATGGGAACCACTTCTGGGGCTATGGTGGGGGGGTGAGCGTGTGCCTCTCCCAGTTCGAGATAGACTCGACGCTGATTGACTGGGGCGTGGCGCACGGAGCGGTATCGTGGAGCAATCAGTACATCTTCTTCTGTCGGTACAACAGCAAGTGGGCCGCTCTCATCTATGACGTTGTGGGAAAGGGATGGCGGATACGATACTCGGATGCGTGGAACGTGGTGGGGATATGCACGTCCGGGGTGGCAGTGTACGGAGTCAACCCGGCAGGTGACTGCGTGAACCCCTTCGGCAGCACGGGCGCAGACTATGGCGCGGCGGGGGGCGTGACAAAGCGGGAGGTCTTCACCCAATATCTCGACTTCCTGAACTTCGAGGATGACATGCTCATCGAGGAGGGTGTCTTCGAGATAGTGACCGATCAGGCCAGTATCAGTCTCGACTTGACCGTGCGCGCTCAGGGAGTGGTATGCGCGAGCGTCGATAGGACCCTGGTGGTGGGTTCGGCAAAGACAAGGTACAGACGGCACCTGAACCTTCATGGAAACGCGGCAAAGGTGGAATTGACGTACACTGGCACAACGCCGCCCGACATTCACATGATGGGTGTAACCGTAGGAGGGCCTGCGCGGCCATGAGTGACAAGCCGACTTTGGATAGCAAGCTCTTTCACCAAGCGGACCCTGAGTGGAAGGACTTGTTACGACAACTGGAGAATAAGTTCGGTGTGGGGGAGGTGCTTCCTACCCATCGTGCAGGCGTCGTCAAGGTGAGGATCAATACCGAGAGCGGAGCGTTGGAGTACCGCTCAGGAAAGGCGTGGAAGCCGATAGGCGCGGCGCCCTCGACCGCCAGAGGCTCAGTGCCATCGAAAGGCAGTGCGCTGCTAGGCAATGAGAGCCAAGTGTTCCCCGTGCTTGTGGTATTCCTAGCGGGCGCGGATGTTCGTGGCGATATTCTGTGCAACGGCAACGTGGACGGTGTAGACGTATCGGCACACGCGGCGGATGCAGATGCCCATCATGCGCAAGGGCATACGACTGGCAGCCACTCGGATTGGCCCGGGGCCGTAAGCATGACCGAAGTGGGGTATCTCGACAACGCGAGCTCCGAGATACAAGCCCAGTTGAACGCGAAACTACCAGTGGCTGGCCCGGTATTCACCGGCGACATCAGGGGCGAGGTTGGCTCCGTGGCATACATCGGCGATCCGACAGCAGATGGCAGTTGGCGGATGCGGGTAAGCGGAGCGGACTTGATTACTGAGAAGCGCGTCACCGGCTCGTGGGTGACAAAGCACACCATAGCAGGATGATGGAGGGTTGACATGGACCCGTTTACGGTACAGTTGATAGGTACGGCCATTGGGTTATACGGCAGCAGCAAGGCGAATGATGCCTACAAGCAGATGGCGGCAGAGATAGAGGCAGCGGCACAGGCGGCCGCTGGCAACATCCGGGGCATGGCAGAGCCGTATCTGGAAAGCGGGCGGTATGCACTACCGGCCATGAAGCAACTGACGATGCGGTATGGGAGCAAGATCGGCAAGAACGACCCATTCCTGGCGGCATTGCACATGCGGAACCTCCAGAGACTGGGCCGCGAGGAGCAGAGACAACTTGCAGGCTCACAGGGGTATTGGGGCGCGACAGGTAACGTGGGGCGTGGTCGTGGCGAGGCCCTGCGCATTCGTCGAGGCGCCACCGAGGCCATGAATGTTGAGAGCCTGGGTTACGGGCAAGGCCAACAGGAATACCAGGCGGCCACGGAGGCTCGTTACATGCAAGGGCTGGGCGCTCTGGGCGGCTATGGGACAGTCGGACTTGGCGCAGGGACCGAGGCGGAGAAGTTACGGTATCAGGGTGTAGCGGATGCAGCTCGGCTCAGGGGTGAGGGCACAGCAAGCATGTGGGGCGATGTGGCAGGGGCGGCTGGTGATTGGACAAGCGCGGTAGGCGCCGCTGCGGATAGAAAACAGAGGCAAAAACTCCTAGACGAACTCTTGAAGCCGAGGTAAAAGCGCCTAGACGCTCTCATAGGAGAGTAGAAAGCCCAGGTCATTATGGC
>Ga0105152_10000182_pt1 | contig 16062 bp, 6 predicted proteins | sample LakBais05cmmetaG_FD_81534 | JGI IMG/M metagenome (GOLD analysis project Ga0105152, IMG submission 81534) | Lake sediment microbial communities from Lake Baikal, Russia to study Microbial Dark Matter (Phase II) - Lake Baikal sediment 0-5 cm | ecosystem: Environmental > Aquatic > Freshwater > Lake...
CCATTGCTCGCTCTAGTACTGCTGGGAAAACTTCTAAGAATGCGTTTGACAGAGTATTCCTTGGTTCTCGCAATTTAAAGCTAGCCGATTTATTTGATGAATATCACAAACAAGGTTTTGACCCAAAGTGTATAGCGCGGGCGTTGAACCGGTTATTTACAGATGGGGCTTGGAAAAAAGATATTACCGCTAACTTTCTCATGTTTGTCCTTTGTGATCGCCTTGAATTCAAACCCAATGAACCCAACAAAGAAGCACAATTTCGTCTAACCGCTATAATTCATGGTCTTTATGACGGAGCCAGACAATCTTTAGATAAGATAAAGATAAAGTAAAAGAATTTGCCGCCAGAGAAGCCAATTAAGTAGTGGAAACCGGAAATAATGGAGTAAAAATATGAGCAAAAAGCTTATTAACTACCAGCAATTTTTCGGTTTGTAGCCGAGAAGTCGCCGAAGCGTTATCTCAACTGAGAAAATAGGCATGTCATTGGCGTTTAAAATAGAATACTTGGCTTATTATTCGAGTTAATGCTAGAATCTCAACAGACTATTATGATTTTCCGAATTAATAAGGGCGGGACATGATTCACAAAGATCAAGAGCTATCAAAGCTAAGCAGGAATGCTGCTATTATATCGCGATTTAAAAAAGAGAGATTTTTACGACTATTATCCGAAGATGAATTCCGAGATCGTGTTGTTCGCCCTCTTTTTCTCCGATCAGGATTACTGGATGGCAGGGACTTCTGCGGCCCTGAAGAAGAAGGAAAAGATGCGGTTTTTCTCGCTCCAAGCGCCCTCGGTACAGATCTTGTGGCTATTCAAACTAAAAAGGGAAATATTAATTTATCGGCTAAAGCAAAAGATAACTTAATGAGCGTAGTTGCTCAACTTAAAACGGCCGCAGCAACACCGGTGTTTCTTATTAAAACGAGAGAAAAACATGTTCCTTTAAAGGTTGTACTATGCGCTAGCGGGAAGATAAACCCTCACGCGAGAAGGTATATTTCGGAAGATCTTAGTGATCCGCGATTACAATTTATTGACGTTGACGATTTAATTCCCCTCATTGACGAACGCTACCCTGAACTTTGGCTCGATATGGATTCTGAAAAATTACCATACATGCGTAATCTCAGGAAGGCGATTGAAGAGTCTAATGAAAGCGTCGCAATAGCCGAAATGCTTCCTGGGACGATCGCGGCGGCTACCGATACAATGTTCGTAGAGCTATTTCTTTGGAAAACGATTTTGCGTATCCGCCGTAAAGATGGACGCGTAGAAAGAATCCCTGATCTAATCGAGATCCCCATTACTGCGATTCCAGGTAAGCCTGATCGCCTGGTGCTTGTTTTAGGAGAAGCGGGATCAGGGAAATCGACATTAATCCGTCGTTTAGCTTATAAACTTGCGGAAAAGGCTTTATCCGCAGATGGCGAATCGAAGATCCCGGTTCTTCTTCGAGCAGTAGATTTAACGAGAGAGTCAAAACAGCCGCTTCTCGAAGCGGCACTAGTCGAGACGCAGAAAATTTCCGCTTCAAAAAGCTCAGTCTTCGGGAGTGAAGATCTACAGACTGGAAGAGTAGCATTATTTGTCGACGCGCTTGATGAAGTTGCCAATAATGAAGACCGGAAACAGGTCGTTATTAAAATTCGCGAATTTAATTCTCTATATCCAAAATGTCTCATAGTATTAACGAGCCGTGATTACGCATTTCTAAAAAATCTCCCGGATTTAGTCGTGTTCACGATTTATCGAGTTCAGAATATTAGTTTCAAACAGGCACAAAAACTTGTTGAGAAGCTTGAAAAAAAAGGAAGTCTACAAGTCGAGACCTCAAAAGAGATAGTCCGTCGCCTTGAAGATATTCACGGCATGGATCTCAATCCGCTCTTGGTAACAGTCTTCGCTACTACGACTGAATTCGCTCGTAAAGATATTCCGGCGAATATTACAGAGCTTTTTAAAAAGTTCACCGAAATGATGTTAGGCCGTTGGGACGCAACGAAAGGATTTGCTCATCAATATCATGCCCCACTAAAGGATTTTATTCTCACTAAAATAGCCTTTGATATGCATATGGCGCGGGTTAATGAAATCGAGATTGAAGATTTTCGAGCACGTATTACAGCTGAGCTGCGTCATCGCGGATATGAAGCTAATATTGAACAACTTCTGGATGAGATATTAAATAGATCCGGCTTGCTACGAATCGTTGGAAATCGTGTCGAGTTTCGACATCTTCTCCTCCAGGAATTTTTTGCCGGTCGGGGTATACCTTCTGAAGAACTCTTAATAACACTAATTTTTGATGACTGGTGGCGCCGCGCGGTAGTTTTTTATTTCGGCGATCGGCCCGGAAATTCAGACGCACTCTCCAAAATTAGAGGAGCTCTAACCTCAAGAGGCACCGCAGAAAAGTTTACCGCTGCCGGAACCCTCGGATTAGCCTTACAGGCATGTTATTTAATTCCACTATCGGACAAGGTGGCCGGAATTTCGGACGTAATTGACGCTTTTGCAGACGTAAAAGACGACATTGTCCAAAAATTATCGGGCCAAACGAAATTCCCTCTAACTGGTTTTCTTTCCTACTACCTCATTGCGAGGGATTCCGTCGCGATGACGGCCCTTTCTAGCGCAACGAAATCGTTCCTTGAGAATTGGAAGACTTTGAAATCTGAGGACGCAAGAGATGTAAGGGAGTTCTGGTTAATAGTTGGACTAATAGAGGCGGGTCAGGTCATAGAGGCCGAATTATTGGTACGAAAGTTTCGCCCAAAAGATCTTCGTCTTCTCCTCGCCATCCACCTTGGCTGTTATCTGATCCAACATATTCGTATAACGACAGACGAACAGAAAAAGAGCGCAACTCGCATCTGTGAACGGATAGGCAAAGAAATTATTGAGCTTCGTAAACAAATATTCGATGAATTCAAATCCCACCTCTTAGAAATAAGACGCGGAGAAATAACCAGCATTTCCGAAGAATTGACTGAAGGCAAAAGCTAATAGTCGTATAAGGGCGGAGATTGAAATGTAATTTAAGCGTCGCGCATAATCCTGGATCGTGGATGTTCCAAAGGACGTTTATCATTTCTTTATTGAATCCGTTAGTTTTTGTGACGTATTTGTGACACGGGAATTACCCTGTCTTCAGGCAGGGAGCCCCGATTCCGGAGTCCTTTTTGTGCCACGCGGCGCGAAATTCTCGTCTTAGAGGCGGGGGGCCGCCTACCTTGCTAAAAAACCTACCCCAACCGTTTTCTCCTCGATTTTTGACACCTAGAACCTCTAGGATCGCATCATGGCGCGATTTTGGGGCATTCTACAAACGCGACAGGAAATTGACAGCGCCGCCCAGCCGGCGGTATAGTACTGACATCGCTAAGGAGGGCGATTCATTGCCCGGACCGTGAATTCTTCATGCCGCGAAAAAACAAATCCCTATCATTAGCATGACGAACGAACCAGTAAAACATCTAGGCAGATGCATGGGGCATTATCCGAGTATGTCGAAGTGGTCTGAGAATGAATAAGAGGAAATTCCAGTTGTGCAATGGTTATCTGCTGGAGTTCGACCAGCTAGCGCGGATCATGACCGTTATGGCGGAGCACTCCGAGGCAAAGAAAATCACCAGGCAGACTCTTTGCGAAACAACAGGTCTTATGGAACGTCATGTTGCGACGTTGGTGAGCATGGGATCCGCCATGGGGCTGATCGTGCCTGTCACCCAGGTTCTATCTCCTGTCGGCAAGCTGGTTGTCGCCAACGATGTTTTCATTGAATCCAGGGCTTCGCTCGAATGGTGCCATTATACGGGCGCGGGATCGTATAGGAATCTCGTGTGGTTTGAGGTGTTCAATACGCTTCTGCCCTCGGGTGTCTCGATGACCACTAAAGAATGGATGGACAAACTAAGACATCAGCTCGTGGGCGAATACACGGAAAAGGCTTTAGGCAAGAACCTTCGGGAAGAAGTTCGATTTGTGGTAGATGCTTATCTAAACAAAAACTTCAGGAAACTGGAGCTGCTTCATCGCTCCGGCGAACGGATATACGTACGTCGGGTCATCAAACTGACCTCTCTCGTTTTTGCGGCAATGATCTACGACTACGCTTTCAAGTCGGGAGTCAAGCTTATCCAAGCCGCTGACCTACTGAACAAGCCGGGTTCGTCAGGACTTGTGTTTGCCATGGACGAGCCGACACTCCGCGCCCATCTCGAAAAACTGCATGAGAAGGGATGGCTGAGATACGAGACTACGCACAATTTGAATCAGGTTCGACTCCACGATGGATTTTCCGCTCTCTCCTTCTTGAAAGGCCATTTTGAGGACAAGGAGCCTGTTCCGGAGACAAGCGAGAAACGGGTAAAGAAAGATCGCAGGGATCTATTCGCATGAAAGACCCCGTGAACATGTTGGAAGTTGTGGCTGAACTCAGGCAACGCCCTCGCGGACGGGCCTGCGTGGTCCTGACATCCGACTATGCCGGACAGAAGGACTGGGCGGCCAAATTGGCCGGCCAGACCGATTCATCCCATGTGCACGTTTTGGATGTCTTTGCTGGCGATACCGCGCTATCGGACAAGATCAGTTCGTTCCTGATTCCCAATTTCTTCGAGTGGCTCCTGGGATATGCGTCCAAACCCGTATTGATTGTCTCGGGATTTGAGTTCCTTCTAGCCTCATGGTCGGGCCTGGCGACGGCCATTAAAGACTTCGCCGTTAAAGTTGAGCTGTGGGACGAGACTCCGGCCCTACTCTTTGTCACGCAATTCGACAGGTACCTCGCCGAGCGCAAGTTCACGCGCTATCCGGACAAGGTCTTTGTGCTCAATCAAAAGGATACGTTGGCACTAGTATGAAAAATAAAGGTCTTTTTAGCACTCTCTTCATCAAAGAAATTAGGGAAGAGGTGGCACTTGACGACAATGGCCGGGGTCGCATGGCGACGCTGGCTCAGAAGTGGCAAACGCGTGACGAATCCAGCACGGAGAAGCTGTGGGACTCATTTCTGAAGCAGGCAATCTCCTATCTTCAGTTCGTGCCTCCGCCGAAACCGAGCGCTCCGAATGTCTATCCTCTGTTCGAGGACTATTCTTTCACCTGTCCAGTGGCTGTTCTCTATTTTGTGCCTCCACAAGCAGAGATGGACGATGTCACCGTGGGCCAATTCTGGCCAGGTATAGTGGTTGCCGAACTCAAAAAACGAAACTTGAATTGGGGCGTCCTGACAAACGGCGCAAAGTGGCGGCTTTACTCGCTCAAGACGGCGAAGCCCTATGAGGACTTTGTTGAGCTGGACCTTGTTTCTGCGATCAGTGACTCAGATGAGAAGGAATACGCACTCTTCGAGAGATTCTTCCATCGTGACTCGTTTGTGAAGGAGGAAGGGGCGAAGGACAAGGACGAGAAGTCAGAACCCGGCGAAACCGTGGGCAACTCTGACAACGAAAACGGCGAAACAGAAACAAATAAGGATGCCGCAAGCTTGTACAAGTGCCGTCTCGATATAGATGCAGAACGGTCTGAGGAAGTCCTTGAGGAATTGGTCAAAGCCCCACTTCTGAGCCAGGTGGATGAAATCCTTCAGTACGTGTGCAACGGGTTTATTGCCGACACCGAGCGAAAGGGCGCGGAATACACGGAGGAAGAACGCCGGGAGATTTTCGAAAGCGCCGTGAAACTGCTCTATCGAGCGCTCTTCCTATTCTATGCGGAAGCAAGGAGCCTACTCCCCTCTGAACCGGACAAAGCCGAGGAATACCGGAAGCATTCGATCCGACATCTCTGCGAGGAATCCCGCAAGTTTCGATGGAATCAACGTAAAGATACGGACGGATATGATCTCTGGAAGCATCTGAAGGGGTTGGTCAATGCGGTCAATGATGGCGACCCTGAGTATGGGATCATGGGCTACAACGGCGGCCTGTTTGATGACCAGCAGGAAAAGTTCCTCGGAAAACACAAACTCCGCAATGACTTCCTTGCCCGTGCGCTGTACTTGCTGGCTTATGTCGAGCCGTGGGGCAATGACAAAGATAATGAATACCCGATTCCCTATGAGGACCTTGAAGTCCGGCACCTGGGCGAACTCTACGAGAACATATTGGATTTCAATGTCACCCTTGCTGATGCCGACTGGATACGCCGCCGCACGAAGAAAGGCGTGGAACTCCTGCTGGCCTCCGGTGCCAAGTTCCAGCCCGGCGACACCCGGATCAAGAAAGGCGATGTCTTCTTTGGCGAGACTGCCCTGGAGCGCAAGCAGACCGGATCATACTACACGCCGGAAGTGCTCGTTCAGTTCCTGAATAAGAAGGCCGTTACAAATCCGCTCCGCGAGCGCTTTGAGAAGGAATATCGTAAGCGGTTCAACGAGTTCTGTAGCGATGCGCAAGGCGGAAGAGATACTTCCACTCGCCGTGGTGCAGCACAATCAGCCATTGTCCTCGTTGAGCGTTTTGTTCAGGAGGTGGTGCTCAAGTTCAAGACCTGCGACCCTGGAATGGGAAGCGGGCACTTCCTGGTCAATGCGGCAAACCAAATCAGCGATTTGATCGTTGAGTTGCTTTCTGAGATTCCATTTGTTGAAGGGCTGAAGTCAAAGACGACCTGCGCCCCCAATCACTGGCGGCGCCCGGTTACGCGCCATTGCGTCTATGGCGTTGACCTCAATCCCCTGGCCGTCCACCTTGCCAAGCTATCTCTGTGGCTAAATTGCTTCGCGCAGAACCACCGGCTGACCTTCCTAGACCATCATCTCAAATGCGGCAACAGCCTCATAGGTATTCGAACGGTCGACCAATTGGAAAAACTGCCGGAGCGGGCGAAAGCAAAAAAGAAGGATGATGACAACGCTCTTGTCTTGGAGTTTCCAGATGAATTAGCTGAAGCCTGTAAGCGGGCTATCGGCGACATCCACAATATAGAGAAGCTGGACGAAGACGCCACCGACAAGATGAATGAATTGCTGGATGACGCGAAAGAGGAGAGTTCCAGTGTTGTCGCCCTGGCTGACCTATATACCGCCTATCTCATGGATCACTCGATCAAAGAGGAAGACTACCACGAGATGTTTTCCGATCTAGCCACTTGCGAGAAGCCCCGCAGAATTCTTGCTAGGGAAACCCAGGCATCACTTAAGGATTTGGTGGTCCGACATCACTTCTTTCATTGGGCCGTGGAGTTCCCTGACGTATTTCAGAAAGACGATCCTGGTTTTGATGCAAATACAGGAAATCCTCCGTGGGATCTTTGTTGTAGTAATCCTCAGGAATTTTTCCAGCAATACGATGTAACTTTCCGCTCTCTGAACAGGAAACAGAGTTTGAAGAAAATCGAGGATATTTGCCAAAGAAATGTAGCGATTTCCGAGAGGTGGACTCTATACCAACAGCATTTTGATGAGCAGAACGTCTACTTCGCTATGCCTGGAGCTTATGCATTTACGCCGTCGGGACGAAACAATGCTTATCAATATTTCTTACATCGTGGTTTTGACCTTCTGAGGGAAATGGGACGCTTAGCATTGATAGTTCCCAGTGGTCTATACACCGATCAGGGATGTCTTCCTTTGCGCAAACTGTTCTTTGATGAGAGCAGGATAGACTGTCTGTATTGCTTTGAGAACCGGAAAGCGATTTTTAATATCCATCGTAGTTTCAAGTTCATCCTTTTCTGTACAGCAAAAGGTGGCAAGACGGAATCGTTCAAGTGTGCGTTCATGCAGCACGATCCCGCACGCCTACCGGAGATTGAGGCGAGGGCGGTGGAGATGAAAATCGAGCTCGTGAAGAAATTCGCTGGAGAGTCTCTTGCAGTCATGGAATTCAGAGATCAAAGGCAGATTGATGTAGCTGGCAGAATCTATGATTCAGCCGATTTTCTGGGGCTGACAAAATGTGGTAGCGATGAATTGATATTCGAGTTGGAACTCATGATGAACGAGGCAGCTCCGCAATTGTTCGTGGATGTCGACGATGTTCCGGTTGATAGCAGAAGATTATATCTGCCACTATATGAGGGCAAGATGATATGGTTCTTCGACTCACAATGGGGAGAGAACCGATATTGGCTGAAAGAGGATCGGGTCACTGATTACTTGGGATACGGCAAACCGAACTATCGTCTTGGGTACAGGGCGGTTTCGGCAAGTACAAACGAAAGAACTTTGGTTGCTACCATTATTCCGCGTACATACCATGGCAATAGTATAGTAACGATTCGATGCGAAAAAATTGAATTCTTGCTCTGCTTGACAGCGGTGCTTACTTCTTTCTGTGCCGACTACATCTTAAGGCAGAAGGTGACAACAAATGTTAATATGCATTTCATGAGAACGATGCCCATCCCACGCATCGTAAATGGCGGCTACTCCGCACAAATATCTTCTTTGATTGGAAAGGTTGCCCGCCTGACTTGTACTGTCCCTGAATTTGCTGATCTGTGGTCTTTAGTCTTTTCAATAGACTGGAAGAATCCGGACTCCTGGTATCCAAATGAAAAATATGAACGCGGTCCCTCCGAAGAACAAGAAATCCGCGATAGACTTGCAGAGCAGGCGAGGTCTCTGACGCCGAGATGGAAACGAGAATGCGGAGTTCATGACCGGCTTCCCGATCGTCGCGACACAGGTGACCGGGCGCAATTGCGGGCCGAAATTGACGCCTACGTGGCCCATCTTTACGGCCTGAACCGCGACGACTTCGCTTACGTCCTCGACACCTTCCCCGTTTTGAAGAAGAAGGAACTCCAAGCCTTCGGCGAGTTTCGCTCCAAGCGCAAGTGTTTGGAGGAATACGACCGGCTTGAGAAGGTGTTGGGGAGAGTGAGTCGGAGAATGCGAAATGGATAATTATTTCCGACCAAACGAAATATGAGGTGGGTGAATGAGCACAATAGCTGATATCGTTAGTCTAAAAACCGGATATGCAAACTTCGTCATATTGAAGAAAGCGTTTGAAGAGAGTAAAGAGAACGCCGATCGTATGGCGATGTACCGGCCCACGAAGGCGCACCGAAAGGCATTTGAGCGGATCTGTCGGGGGCTGTACCAGCCGAACGATAAGAAGTTCTACCTGCTGAGCGGGTCCTATGGAACCGGCAAGTCTCATCTCTGCCTGATGTTGGCGAATGTTTTGAGTCGGTCCAGTGGCGATCCGGAAATCAAGGGCTTCTATGAGAACTATGAGAAGCTCGATGCTGATTACGGCAAGATGCTCCGAAATGTCAGAAAGAGTGGCCAGTACCTAGTGGCTATCTGTGACTACCATTCTGGCAAGCGGTTTGAGGACGCGGTCCTCAAGGCCATACTGGATGCGGCCAAGGCGGCTGGGTTGGATACTGGATTATTGACCGAGTTCGATGAAGCGGAGCGAGTGCTGGAAGACTGGGAAAAGAAAGGCGATAAAGGGATCCGAAACTTCTTTTCTGATTTCGAAAAAGCGCTCGGAATAGTTGCGCCGGGGCTTTCCGTGGGACAACTTCGCGCCAGCCTGATGCAGATAGATTCGTCAGAACTGGAGAAGTTCCGGATTGCATTCAGAGAAGTCATGGGCGGCCGAGAATTTCAGGCTGCATCAGGCAACCTCATCCCAATTGTTAAGGGGATCATCAGGAACAAGCATTTTAAGGAGCGTTTCAAGGGTATAGTGGTTTTCTTCGACGAGTTCGGATACACCCTTGAGAAGGGCGCATACGCACGCGATGTGCTCCACGGTTTCATGGAGTCGGTGTGCCAGGATGAGCCGAACGTGATGTTTATCGGCTGCATTCACAAGAGCTTTAGGGCCTATGCAGATCGATTCAGTCAGGCGGATGCTGTGGTCATGGATGCGAGAACGACGCAGGTTGACCTATTGAATGAGGGAATCGAGGAGATTATCGGGGCCATCGTGGAGGTGGACAAGAAATCGAAGGCGTGGGAAAGTGAAATCGTACCCAAATCAGCGGTTTTTGACCAGTTGCTCCCTGCTTGCAAGATGTTGAACCTCTTCCCGTGGATCGAAAAGCAAGACAGGATTCGCGAGAAGGTCTTGGAAGACATCTACGGTGTTCATCCTATGGCTTTGGCATGTCTACTCCGGTTGTCTTCTGAAATCGGGTCCGATGTTCGTAGTACGTTTACATTCTTTTCAGGGGACGTCGGCGGCGCTGAAGGCTCCTATGCCATTTTCATCAAAGATGCTGATCTCACGGTCAGCGGAGGCAAGCTGAACCTGTACACGGCGGCTCGTCTCTTCGATTTCTTCAAGAAAGAGCTTTCCCTTAAGAATCCGGAACTGCGAGACCGACAGAGACAATTGGTGAATGGCTACTATGCTAGCGTTGACTCTTTGCGGAAATCTACAAAAGACGAGTTATTTAATGAGGACTCGGACGAACGAATCGACATTCTCAAGACCATTCTTTTCTTCCAGCTCTGTAACCCAACTATCCCCACTAGTGCGGAGAATATCAAGTTCGGAATGTACTGCATCGGAAAAGCGGAAGAGAGACAGATTGAGACTCACCTGAAGTACCTTGCAAAAGCGGGAGCATTGTTCTATCGCCAGCAATCGGAGATATACGAATTAGCTATTGGGTCGGGCGATGATCCCTACATGCTTATTGATCGGTATCTCAAGGATACCAGTCAGCATCCCGCAGACATATTGGGAGCATTGCTTGAGGAGGCCGCAGACTCCGCGGAAATCGAATTCCTTGAAGCGAAGCAATTCAATCTACACTATAACGAAGATAAGCGTTTTCTGCGAAGATTCGTTTTTGCCAAAGACATCGGACCTGATCTGTGGAATCGATATCATCTAGAATGGGAACAGGGTCAATCGAAGGACAAGAAAAGTGCCGAGGGAGTAGTTGTCTATGCGATCTGCGAGGATGACGCTGCTCTGCAAATGGCCCGAAACAAGGCCAAAAGTGTTCCCTACGATAATATAGCGCTAGCAATCCCGATTGTGGACCAGGGATTCACGGAAATACTGCTAAAGGTAAAGGCATGTAGGCATTATCTGCCGCCAAACGAAGCTGAGAAAATCAGCGCTCAGATCGAGGCTCGCCTGCGCGATATTCTCGAAGATCCTAATGATGGATATCTCACGCAACTACATAGAATGCTGAATGATCTTCTGAGCGGCGAGAAGGCCATTTGGTATGGCAAGAATGGCAAAGTCATTGTTGACCAGCCGAAACAGCCTCATGAACCAGTAAACCGATTGTGTGATGAACTTTTCAAGAAGCGGTGCCGGATCAAACATCCGGATGTCAACTTCAAACATGACGATAAATGGGAGACCAGAAACACTGCGCTAAAGCAAGCCGTCAACATGCTCTTGCAGGGCGAATTCGTGCAAATCGACAACGGCAATCCAGACAACCATGGCGAGAAGAGATACTTGGAGAAGGTCCTGCTGAAAGGCGCCGGAGCCCTGCACAAAACGGGAGCAGAAGGGCCTGTGTCTTTCTTCGAGTGCGAAGGCGATCCGGATAAGATATCCGATGATATCCCACTGTTGAAAGATCTCTGCAGGTTGTTGGCCACGCAAAAGTCCGGAGAAGTGCTGAAGGTGTCGGAATTCGTTGCCCAGGCGAAACAGCCTCCTTATGGGGCTGGCTCAACCTGCGTGGCTCTAGTGATGGCCCATGTTATTCGGGCATTTCGTGAGCGGCTGAGGATCTTTTCCGATTCCACGAAAACGTCCGAGCAGCCGATCAATGACTTTGAAAGCCTTGTCGAGGTTGTTGGCGATCCATCAACCAAGGCTGTAATGGAGGTCCAGACCATTCGTCCCGTGCAAATCCGGTTGATTGAGGGATTTGCGCGGGCAATACATGCCCCAGCATTGAAGCATGGCGAGAAACGTACACTGCAATCCACCTTCATCAGTCTGAAGGAATGGTGGAAATCTGTTCCAGAGATCGGCAGAATCGCAGACCTCTATGAGAAGCCAGATCAGAATCGTATTGCGAAGTTGTGCGATGCCTTTATTCAGGCATCAAGTGTTGACCGATTTCAATTCGTGCTGGAAGCATTGCCAGGCGTATACTCCGATAACATTTTGAGCGGCCTCAAAGAAGAAGACTCAGACAAGATTGTGAAGGAATTTGCTGCGGATGCGAAGATTCTTGAAACCGGCATCACGCGGGCAAAGAACCGAGTTGCCGAGGCGTTGTGTGAGGTGTTCGGACATAAACCGGGAGACTTCAAGACATGCCAGCAATTGGTTACCGAATGGTACGAGGCCCTGAATCCAAAACAGCAGGATTTTGCTATGTACGATGACGATGAAACCTCTCAAATAGTAAAAATTCTAGGAAACAAAGAGGCAGATTTCGAGGACAAGCTCATGGTAAAAATACCTGTCTGCTTGAGCTTCGAGCCGGTTCGTAGATGGACCGCCCTGCGTTTCGATGAATATGCGGCCAAATTCAAGGCGGCTAAAAAAACAGTGGAAGAGGCTAGAATCAAGGTCGCTCCCCTTGATGTACCTTCTGAGATCAAACTTAAGCCCGGCGAATCCCCGAATTATTTGAATCCCAAAGGCATCAAAGGGTTGGTTTACACTACGGATGGAGAAGACCCCAAAGCTTTGGAGAAGGCGAAGCGGGTCGATGATATGAAAGCCATTTATAATGAGGCAAAAGATAAACCCTGTGTGGTCGTAAAAATACGGACCGTCGATGATTCTGGCAACTTCGGGGATCTCCAGCTGGTGAAGTTAGTGAATGCCGACCGTGAGTTTGATGTGAATTTGGTCAAAGGCGTCTTCGAATCTGAGGGACACTTCAAGTTTCCAGAAGACGACCGGTCGCTTGTGCTCGTTCTGAGGTCTATTGTGGCTGCGGCGGAGAAGCGAAAGGTCATCGACAAGAAGCGAGCTGAACAGTTCAATTCAGCGATCAGTCAGCTCTCAGAAAAGACAAGTCACTAGGTGCAATGTTGAGTGACGCAAAACAGGTGAATGTGGAGTTCATCGGGGACTACGATCTGGCCTTAACGTCAGACACTTTCGTCGTCGCGTCGGACAGTGCCTACGTCAAGGCTTGCGTTGAACTCACTCACGGCTCGGTGCGTAAAATATGGGTCAGGAGCAGGAACCATTTCCAGTGGCTTTCTGCGTATTGTCAACGAGCCGGTATCAGTGTCATATGCTCGGAAAAGACACCCCGGATTTTAATTGCTGATGCTTGGGGAGTTACGTTGCCGGAGTGGACGACGGACGAGATGGTTATGGATGAGGGGTTGCTCCAATGGCCATCTTCCACGGATCGCCAATCGTCTTTCATTGACCTGATTCTGTCCTCAGTTCTCGGTGAAGCTTTGATGTCGTCCGAGCTGGGCTCTAATCAGGTTGTCGGGATTGTGCAATCCATTGCAGAATGTGGAAATTGGAATACTGCGTCAGACAGACCGTTAGTCAAGAACTGTCTGAGAGACAAAAGCGAGGGGTGGAAGCGCAGAGCGAAGGCGACGTGGAAAATCCGTTTTGCTGATGCGCTACTCGAAGACCCCGAAGGACTGTGGAGAGATTTGAGTATCCTTGCCATCCTTCGCAAGTATCCTGAGAAGTTGACAGAATACCTGCTTGCTAAAGACAGAGTCGAATCAGTGAGTGGGGTTCCTGAGGATGCTTTGGCGAGAATACCCCTTCATGCCGGCGCAATCGAACTGGCCATCGGGCAAATAGAGATGTTCTTCAGCGATGTGGTTCCAAGCATGAAAAAGCCCGATGAATTGTTAAGCATGATCGGTTGCTTGTCCGGGCGTCTGCCTCGTGAGTTTCATCTTCTCGATCAGACTCTCAGGCGGATTACGTTCGATGTGCCAAGCGATGCCATAGAGATAGTGCGGAGGGTCTTCAGCGATTGTCCGGGAGTGTCTAGAAGTCGCTTGGATGCACTAAAGCGATTCATTAGGCCAGCTAGGCCGGAATTTATGGCCAGTACCTCTTCATGGAACGCCTCGGCCTGGATGAAATGGAGCACGGATAAATATTTCTCATACCGACAGTGGCAATCGACCACAGATACGGCCGATTCAGAAGTTGAAGCTGTGGTGCAGAGGTTCTCCGATTGGTATGTGCGCGAGTACACCACGGTTCATCAGGACGGCGAGCTTAGTCTCGTCCATCTTTTGACGGGTTGGCGGAATGCCATTCTGAAGGACGAGCTGTCTGTTATCGTGGTGGTCGATTGCGTTCCCGTGGAGTTCTGGGACAACCTGAAGTCTTGCCTCTCTCGGCAAGGATTTAGCCCTCACGAAACAGGCTTCCGTTTATCGCCACTGCCGACTCATACGGCAGTTTCAAAGCCAATGCTGATCATGGGGCAATGGGATTCAACCGTCAAATCCTACAATCTGCTGCTGGAAATGAGATCGAAGACAGATTGGGGTGGTAGGAAAGCCCGGTATTTTGCCGACCTAAAGGAGTTAACGGTGTACGAGTTGAATCTCGAACCAACGATCTTGCTGCTGAACTTTCTCCCCACAGACGAAATCCTTCATTCAGATGTCGGCCAAATCAATAGCACCTACCAGGAAGAGGCAAATAGAGTGTTTGCGCGTCTTGCCGAAAGCCTAGCAGAGGTTGTCGAGAAATGGCCAGGCCCACGAGATCGCATAGGCTTATACATTGCCACGGATCACGGCGCAACGAGGATTCTGGCGAATGAAACGAAGTCCCTTGATTCCAAGGTGGTGGCAAAACTGTTCTCAGACTCGAAATACCGATTTGCGGAAGTCCCTGACACGGAAGCCGACATGGTTCCAGAAAACCTCTGGGATCTGGGCTATCGCTTCAAGCAGCCATTTGCGGAAAAGTCGCCAACTTACTTCATTCCCAAAGGGCATAACACCGTTGCTTCTGGTGCTCAGAGGACAGGCTTTATGCACGGGGGGGCGACTCCGGAAGAAGTGATTGTTCCAGTTGGTGTCTTTCGGTTGACAAAGTCAGCTTGGAAGAAGCCTGCGGCAAGGTTCGTGGACCTCAGAATTATGGATGGTGCTGCGGTGTTCTATGTGCAACGCTTGCAGGCGCTAAGCATCGCTATTCAGAATCCAAACGGGCAGCCCCTTGAAGTTAAGGATGTGCGTGTTCTGACAACGGGCGGAGAGTTAAGGAGACGTTCTCGGCCTACCGTGTCCGCTCAGTCAGAAAGTTTGATCTCCCTGGAATGCATCTTCCGGGGAGAGAGCAAGACCCAGCCCGAATTGAGGGTCGAGATCGAATACGAGATTTCTGGAGAAACACAGTCAATTGGTTTGGCCGTGAAAGCATCATTTAGATCTGCGCAGACTGGCGGCTTCCAGCTCAGGAATCTGACCTAAGGAGAAGATCATTATGGACTCTTTCGAGATAAAAGCTCGCGACTACTATGGCGAAGTTGTCATCAATAAAGGCCTGATGGGGAAAGCCGGGTTCGGCGCACGGGCAGTGCCGGTGTACGTAGGCGAGTGGATTATAGGGCAGTTTCTGAGCGAAGGAGACGTGACGGAAGAGGGTCGCGCAAAGATCGTGGAGATTGTCTCTAAGTATCTTCCTCAGAAGGCCGACAAGAACATCCTGCTCAATAGGCTAAAAGATCAGGAAGAAGTCCAGATTCTTGATGATTTCCGGGTGATGGTGAACCTCGACAAGAATACTCACGAGTTGAGCATCCCGATTCTCGACACGAACAGCGCGATGATTCAGAAGAGCATCGTGGATGAGAACCCCATGCTCCTGAAGACGGGCATGTGGGGATTGGGCACCCTAAGATATGTCCCTCCGGACGGCGAGGACGTGATGAAAGGCCAGGTCTGGATGACCGGCTTCAAACCATTCCAGACTCCAGGAGTCGATCTTCAGTACTACAAGGACTCCCGCAAACAGTTTGCTCTTGGCGAGTGGATTGACCTACTCGTATCGAGTTGCCAGTTCAATCCGGAGTCGCACACCCTAGCTCAGAAAATGCTGTTGCTGAGCCGTATCATCCCGTTGGTTCAGCCGAGAGTGAATCTCGCAGAACTGGCGCCAAAGGGCACCGGGAAGTCGTTCGTGTTTGATAACATC